>Ga0222716_10001549_pt1 | contig 19172 bp, 23 predicted proteins | sample C33_13DmetaG_FD_165044 | JGI IMG/M metagenome (GOLD analysis project Ga0222716, IMG submission 165044) | Estuarine water microbial communities from San Francisco Bay, California, United States - C33_13D | ecosystem: Environmental > Aquatic > Marine > Unclassified | place: USA: California... | reverse complement strand
TTGGATCCAGTACGTATACGAAGCGACTGTCGACCTTGATTCCTACGCAAGTGGGGACGAGGATGATGGTCATGACATCACTCCTCTGAATATTGAAGACTGGGAAGTTGAATATTCAGAAGAACTCGGATTCATGTGGAACATGATCAATACATTGTTGTATGACGCCAGGATTAGACATTCTGGGAAGTTTTGTGACTTTGTTGAATTTTGTTTTGATGAACATGACTCGTATCATGAACGGGTAAGCAGTGGATACGATGTACAGTTACATCATATCTGGAAAAATCTCAGGAGGGTAATCAATGATAATGGATTACATGAAGAGATGATGCGAGGTGCTACGTTCTACCACTTTGTAGGGTTTGTGAATAATTTTATGTGTCTATACTAAACAACAATGCTGCCCGAACTTACATCCCAGAAGGTTGCCATCCCCGCCGCTCTTTTTTTGACGCTCAGCCCCGGTGTCCTTCTCACCACATCGGGTCGCAACGTCAAGTTCATGAACGGTCAAACCGGTCAAATGGCGGTCGCGTTCCACGGTCTCGTCTTCTTCCTCGTGTACTCGCTCATCGCCAAGGCTCTCGGTCTGGTTCTCACCAAGACCGATCTTCTCGTGACAACCGCTCTGTTCCTTGCCCTCAGCCCCGGTATGCTTCTGACGCTCCCCCCCGGCTCGGGTGGTGTCTTCGCCTCTGGTCAGACCAGCATCGCCGCGGCCTTGACGCACGCGATCGTCTTCGCGACCGTCTTTGCGTTGCTTCGCAAGCAATTTCCTACTTTCTATTAAGTAGGAGAATGAAGTATCTTGTACTCGGGCCAGCATCCATGGGTATATACGCCTTTTTGGGACGTCTTAAATCCATGGAATCAAGTCTGGGCAACGTAAAAGAAGTTTCTGGATCTTCAGCTGGTTCAATCCTGGCTCTTTTTTGGGCAGTGGGTATGTCAGTTGATGACATGATAGATATTTCCTTGAATGTTGATATCTCTGAGTTTGTTAAACTGAATATCGGTACCTTCTTTAACAAATTTGGCTTTGTTGAAATAGAACCGATACGAGACAAACTCGTTGAACTATGTGGCTGTGATCCAACGTTTCGTGATCTGAAAAAGAAAATTTACGTGTCGGCGTTCTGTCTTAACACTTCGAAGACTGAATACTTTTCTGTTGATACACACCCAGATATGAAAGTCATAGATGCCGTTTGTATGAGTATCGCAATCCCGATGATTTTTGCGTCATCAGAATATAATGGTAATACCTACATTGATGGTGGAACTGTAGAAGAATATCCAATGAATCCCTTCATGGATAAGAAACCACACGAAGTCGGGTGCGTTAAATTGGTACTAGATGACGTGTATAAAGAATCAGTGGATAACCCAAAGGATTTTTTAGAAGCACTAATACGTTCAACTCTAAAAAATAGGGTGAGTTACGATGAGAAGTGTGTCATGATACCCGTCAATGTCGGTGATGCAGGTATTTTTGATTTCAATATGACATACGAAGAAAAAATAAAACTTGTGAATATCGGATACAGTCAGAAAAAATAATGTATCTCAATATTAATATGGAGACCGTGTGTAACCCTTCCATTAATACTGAGAACTTGAAGAAGTTTCTAAAGGTTAACACAGGGGTTGATATCAAACTTTCCAGGGAAGATCTATGTGATGCCTATGCTCATATAGAATCTGGTAAGCTTCCTCTACCGCCATTGGTCATGACACGTGATAGGACCTATCTTATGGATAAACGTTCACCTCTTACACAGCGTGACTATGATAGTTTATTTTCGTCTTCCATCTTACGAAAGGATCTTGAGCGTATTGCACGAAAGGTTGATATCAAGAAGATAGATGGTTTGACCAAGGATCAATTAAAAGACCGTATCGGTAACCGATTGACCACGATGGGTATACGAGAACCCATACAGGTTGGTAAAAAAAGGGTTGTCAAACACAGGTAACGAACGTGAACAGTGTGAACAACATGAACAGGGTGAACAACATGAACAGGGTGAACAACATGAACAGGGTGAACAACATGAACAGGGTGAACAACATGAACAGGGTGAACAACATGAACAGGGTGAACAACAGTGTGAACAACGGAGTGAACAAGGTGAATACACAACGAAAGCCTAACTTTCCAGAGAATTTGTTTAAAAACACTAAGGCTCCACAGTTTATCACCAAAGAAAAAACACCAAGCCTTTTTTTCAAGTCGACCCCTAAATTCATCTTAAACGCAAGAAAGAAACCCAGTGTCAATTATAACGAACGACGTAACATTGTCAAAAATCTAGAGGTAAATAACACACCACCCAAAAACAACACTAAAAACCTTTTAAACTTTATTCAACAGAAAAATACTTCAAACAGGGAGAAAGAGGAAGAAAAGCGACGCAGGGTTGAGGAACAAGAAAATCGATTGAAAAAAGAGAACGAGGAAAAAAATCGTTTGAAAAAAGATATTGATGAACTCAAACAAAAAGAGAACGAGGAAATAAATCAATCGAAAAAAGAGGCTGATGAACCCAAACAAAAAGAGAACGATGTCATCAACGCCAAGGAAAAACAACTCAACAAAAACACAAAGAGAAATGTTATCAATAGCGTTAAAAATGATATTGATACTAAACGACGCCAAGAAAGAGAAGAGAAGCGTAATCGGGTCAACGAGAATATGAAACGTGCTATCGAAGAAAGACGAGAGAAGGAGCGTATCGAGAATATGAAAAAGGAAGAACGTCGTGAAAAAGAGCGCGACAGACAGTTGAGATCCAATAAGAGAAAAGAGGATGAGAGAATCGAGAGAGAACGTAAACAAGCACTAGACAACAAAAAGAAAGAAAATGCGAGGATTGAGAAGGAACGTAAACAAGCACTGGACAACAAAAAGAAAGAAAATGCGAGGATTGAGAAGGAACGTAAACAAGAACTCGAAAACAAGAAGAAGGAAAATGCGAAGATTGAGAAGGAACGCAAACAAGAACTCGAAAACAAGAAGAAGGAAAATGCGAGGATTGAGAAGGAACGCAAAAACCGTGAGACATACAGGCGTCAGTTTAACGCGGAAACAAGAATAAAAATGGAGAAAGAAGATAGACGCCGTGAAAAAATAGAAGATGATGAGCGTAAAAAGCAGGAGAAGGAAGAAGAGCGACGCAGAAAGATCGAAGATGATGAGCGTAAAAAGCGGGAGAAGGAAGAAGAGCGACGTAGAAAGATCGAAGATGAGGAGCGTAAAAAGCAGGAGAAGGAAGAAGAGCGACGCAGAAAGATCAGAGATGATGAGCGTAAAAAGCAGGAGAAGGAAGAAGAGCGACGCAGAAAGACCGAAGAGGCTGAACGGAAGAAACAGGAGAAAGAAGAAGAGCGTCGTAGGAAGATCGAAGATGATGAGCGTAAAAAGCAGGAGAAGGAAGAAGAGCGACGCAGAAAGACCGAAGAGGCTGAACGCAGGAAGAAGAATGAAGAAAATAAACGCCTTCGTGCGATTGAAAACCGTGAACGTAAAAATCGCATAGCCGAAGAAAAGAAACAGAAAAAGGAGAGAGCACGGAATGCCGAATTAAACTTGAAGATGAAGAAAATTAATGTCACACGGAAAGCTAATGAAAACAAGGAACGTCGCAAAAAGAAAAAGTTCATGAATTTGAAAGCATTAGAAAATAAGAAACGCCTTGAGAATGAAGCCATGAAAGAAAAGGAAGCTAAGAAACGCATTGAGAATGAAGCCAATAGAGAAAAGGAAGCTAAGAAACGCATTGAGAATGAAGCCAATAGAGAAAGGGAAGCTAAGAAACGCCTTGAGATTGAAGCCATCAGAGAAAAGGAAGCTAAGAAACGCCTTGAGAATGAAGCCATCAGAGAAAAGGAGAAACGCGAAAAGATTGCGAAAGCAATCGAAAAGGGACAAGTGATCAAGGCGAAGCGTGCAGAACCGAAACCTAATAACAACTTCAACGCGTCAGCTACACTTGAACAGTTAGAGGTCAATAACCGAAAAACGTCGTTTACTAACAAGATCAAGAGAGTAGTTAAAACACCTGTTTGGAAACAGGGGTGGTTGACCACGGTTAAATCTGCTAAGAATGTCGAAACATTGAAAAACCTGGAAACCACTTTCGATAGAAAAGTCAAATTAAGAGATCAAATAGCGAATACCGACGAAAAGAAATTTAAACTGACCCAAAAGAAAGTTTTAGCATCCGTCGTGATGAATCCCATTAATAACATTGACGAAAGTGAAAAAATATTCATGAAACGCCTGGCTGCCAGTGATTTGAAAGAGTATATCAAGGGAAGGCCCATCTCTAACCAGAATAAAAAGTTGTACATGGATCAAGCCGATAAATCAAATGCAAACCTTAACACGATTCGTGAATCTGTCGACAAACAAGTTAACTTAACGAAGAAAAGAAAGACCTTGAACTCGTTCGTGAACGCTAGTAATCGTGTTCAGAAAAAACAGAAGATCAATGCATCGAAGAAGAGGAAGGTTTTGAACTCGTTCGTGAACGCAAGTGATCGTGTTCAGAAAAAACAAAGGGTCAATGCATCGAAGAAGAGGAAGGTCCTGAATTCATTCGTGAACGCCAGTGATCGTGTTCAGAAAAAACAGAAAGCAAACGCCGAGGAGGCCAAGAGGAAGGCGAACGCTGAGGAAGCCAAGAAGAAAGCGAACGCTGAGGAAGCCAAGAAGAAAGCGAACGCTGAGGAAGCCAAGAAGAAAGCGAACGCTGAGGAAGCCAAGAAGAAAGCGAACGCCGTGGAAGCCAAGAGGAAGGCGAACGCTGAGGAAGCCAAGAGGAAGGCGAACGCTGAGGAAGCAAAGAGGAAAGCGAACGCCGTGGAAGCCAAGAGGAAAGCGAACGCTGAGGAAGCCAAGAGGAAAGCGAACGCTGAGGAAGCCAAGAGGAAGGCGAACGCTGAGGAAGCCAAGAGGAAAGCGAACGCCGTGGAAGCCAAGAAGAAAGCGAACGCCGAGGAAGCCAAGAGGAAAGCAAACGCCGAGGAGGCCAAGAGGAAGGCAAATAAGCTTCAGTTACAGGCACTCAGAAGTAAATATCAGTCGAATATTAATAGACTAAAGCTTCCTAGATCTGTCGCAGCCCCGTTCTTGACCCGGGTCACGAAAACAAATAAAACAATTGAAAATCTCAAAAAGACACTGGCTAACGCGACCATGGCCAAACCTACAAAACAGAGTGTTCGGAACGCGGCAGAGGGTTCTGCTACGTCAGTGAAAAAGGTTCTCACGAATATGGAAAGAAGGAGTCTGGTATCCTTTATCAATCAGAAACGACAAAAACTCACTAATCCTCGGGCAACGATGTATAAATTGCGGGTAGCTAAAGCTGAGACGGGTAAGGATCTTGCCAAAATACGAAAGAATGTTGAGGATGAAATAATTAATCGTAGTCTTTGATATCTTTAAGCTTGACAGAGATTGGGTTAAAGAAAAATACTTAAAGTAGTGTAATGGACAACTGTGGTGTATGTTGTGAAAAGTATAATAAAACAATTCACAAAAAAGTTTCCTGTCCTTTTTGTGATTTGTATGTGTGTAAGACGTGTTGCCAGACGTATTTGATATCATCTATGGAGGATTCACATTGTATGAAGTGTAAAAATCTGTGGAATCGTGAGTTCGTCGATGGTTTTTGTACCAAGTTTTTTAGAAATCGTGAGTACAAACGACACCGAGAAGATGTTTTATTTGATCGTGAAAAAATACGAATGCCCGAAACACAACCCGAAGTTGAGCGAATACTACACATGCGAAGACTCACTCTAAAAGTTGACAATCTGAGGGATCGTTTAATTGTTTTACATAATCAGTATACTTCACGGGGTATTTCCATGGAAGAGCGTCGAAGGTTTACCGAATTGAGAGAACTCAATGACGAAATGACAAACACCTTCAGTGAACTCATGGACCTGCGTCGAAGAACACACGTTGTAGAAGATAGGCAAAAGTTGACGAGAAAGTGTCCATCTGAAGAATGTAAGGGGTTCATAGATGAAAACTGGTATTGTGGTATGTGTCAGAACACATTTTGTGAAAAGTGTAACGAGTTGATAGAAGATGGACACGTGTGCAATCCAGACTCTGTTAAGACGATGAAGTTATTGAAGCGTGACACGAAACCATGTCCCAAATGTGGAACGATGATTCATAAGATTGACGGGTGTGCACAGATGTGGTGTATCGATTGTCATACTGCATTTAGTTGGGACACTGGTCGTATAGAGACTGGACGAATACATAATCCTCATTACATGGAATTCAAAAACAAACATTTCACAAGTCGTGAACATGGGGATATCCCGTGTGGTGGTGTCCCGGGCTTCGAGGAACTACGATACAACCAGTTTATGACACATATTCGCAAAATTATATCACAATACAATCGTGACATGTATTATCGCTACGACGAAATTTATGACAATGACAACATGTGGTTGAGGGTCTCGTACATGTTGAATGATATCGACGAGTTTCGGTTCAAGAAAGAATTACAGAGAAGGGATAAACTCCGTGAAAAAAATCGCGATATACGAAACATACATCAGATGTTTATAGATACAGCTGGTGACATGTTGAGACAATACGTGTTAAAACCCAACGACTACCAAGACATTAAGGGTGTGTTAGTAAAACTTGTTGAATACGTAAACAAGGAAATCAAGAAGATCCACAATCGTTATAACTGTGTCGTTCCTCATATACTCGACATACGTCATTAAAGGTTCGAGTTGTATTCAAACAATGGATATAGATGGTTTCGCAAAAAAGATATATAACGATCTTGGTCCCGGTTACAGTGAGCGAGTCTACCATAATGCGATGGAAGTTCTTTTACGAAACGCTGGTGTACGTTATGAATCTGAGAGAATCGTACCTGTACCCTTCGAGGGTCATGTGATTGGAAACCTTCGAGCAGATATCATCGTGGATTCTCAGATCGTCTTGGAATTCAAGGCGATCAAGACACTCAACGACCAAGCTGAGCTACAGGCTCTCAACTATTTGAGACTCCTTGACCTAAAGGTTGCCTACTTGATAAATTTCCCACCGTTTTCGAATCGAGAGGTTGAAATACGTAAAGTCGTAACCTAAGTAGGCATTGATGTTGGCCATTGTCATATAACTACAATGCCCAAGTTCAACTACAGTCACGTCTGCATTTCCAACCTGGTCTTCCAGGTTAATGAGAAGATCATTGATCTGTCTCCCCCGTATCAGCGAGGCGATGTGTGGTCTCTTGAAGATAGGCACAACCTGATTGCATCCATTCTTGACAAGTCCTACCCCATCCCTTCCATCAGCCTAGCGACCAATCCTCGAAACATTGGTATCTTTGAATCGGAGGTACTCGATGGTCGGCAGAGACTCACGACATTGTCGATGTTTCAGAATGACATGTTCAGGTACAATGGGCGTCTGTATTCTGAATTGGACAAACGGGAGCGGAACAAGTTTGACATTACACAGATTCAATTGTGTACGGTCGACAACCCCACGGATGCTGAACGTCGTGACTACTTCCGAACTCTCCAAATGGGTCATGCTCTCCGGGTGACTGAAATTGCCTGGTCCTATGATGATCACCCTGTCATGTTGATGATCCAGAATATTCGGAGTGACAAGCTGGAAGAGATTGAAACATTTACACCGACTGACAGGCATGCCGACGTGACGATCCTTGTGAACATGTACGACATTTTCACGAGTTCGAACCCAAAGACTGCCGGACGCTATCACTCCAACAGTCTCAAGACGTACATCGAGAAGAATACTGACAGCCCCGGCTTTGACGTGGAGATGAGAATGAAAACCTTCATCAACTTCTTGCACGCGGTCTACAAGATCACACAACCGGTTGATAAGAGTTCGATCCGATCACACTTTCCTCTGGACATGGCTCGAATTTTCGCAATCAACGACTTCAAATGTGATGAGTACGACATTGAAAATGTTGCACTGTTCGTCGACAAGATGAACTCTTTCGTGAATGATCACGGCGAAGACTCATGTAACGTGGCTGAGGAATACTTTTTCCGTCTCATCGATACCAAGACGTCGTCCTCGTACACGAAGAGGAACATCGATGAACGAATGAGTTACCTCACTCGTCTCTTTTAGATGGTTGGTATGTATTCCCAATGAAGGTCTTTACATATTTTCTTCCACATGACATCTTGTTGGTACAACTTTTCCTTGGACTTGAGAAGTGGGAAGTATTTGAGGTAGGAGTCTTCGCTTAGTAGTTCACAAAATTTGTAAAGAACATAGGAGTAACTCAAAAAATTTTTACGATCCTTCGGGCAATTGTCATCGAACGGTTTTTGAATATCCTTGAACATGATACGGAGACGCTCTTCCAATTCTTGTGGCATGTTGGGTGGCTTGATACCATTCAAAATATTTGTGATGTAGGGAACGTGTTCGTAATATTTGTTCCACTTCAACTTTTTCAGTAACTGTCGAACCTTCGTATGTGTAATTTCATCGAGCTTCTTAATTTTCATCTTCTTGAACTCGGCCCGCAACTGATCAACAACCTCGGGTGGTATGGTTGTCATCTCTTGAGCCTGAAATTGGCTCAACCATTCATTGAAATGATTTTCGCGTTTGTACGAATAGTTGACAATTTTTTCAAAGATTTCCTGTTCTTCTTTGTATGTCGGTTCTTCGTTGGTAAGTATAGAAACAACAAGTCCACACGAGTCACAGACTGCATCACTCGTATCACTGAAATAGATGATGTTGCTATAACTACATTGTGGACACACTTCTTCCTCTTTTTGGATGTGTCTGTATATGTTTTTCTTTTCGACGTCTACGAGATAGTCTGTGAAGATATCCTTACGTTTGATACCATTCGTCTCAACGACGTTAAATACGTTGTCAGTGTTTGTCTCCTCTTCCGCATCCTCGACGTATCTATTCATGTAAGGCATACACTTGATGATGTAATCACTCATCTCAGATTCGTACCGAGACTTGTTTTTTGTGTCTTCTTCAATAGATTTGGACCACTGCTCCAATTTATTTTTGTATCTACTTAAAAAGTTACCTTCCATTAGTATAAATGATTCGTAATCTTTTAAGTAATCTCATCATATGGGCCTATGGTCTTTACCGTAAACTCACTGACAAGCCAGACTTTAAGATTGAAAGTCGTTCTCTCGAGTACTTCGTTGATCACAATAAAGAATACCAGGTGGACTCGGATGGATTCTGGGACCACGAGTCTCGCTCATGGGACGATGGGGTGTTGGATGGGTATTGGGTTGACGTGACTAATGTAGCCTATCACGAAGAACGGATTCCGGAAAATGTGTACAATATCATTCTTCGGATTCGGTATTGGTATGGAAACAAACAGTACAAGTTTATTACTAAGAAGGTTGACGTTGACTGGCCTACTCCCATGAATGACGGTATATCGTTCAACATACCACTCACGAGTGCTATGCTTCTTGACCATAATAATAAACCTGTAAGAGACATCACGAGTAAGGTTAGAAAGTATGCGGGTCCTAAGAGTGATTTTCACGGGGAAGACGTACCTATTCGGGACATGCTACGTTATGATCCGATGGATTTGAAAGAGTTGTACCCCAAAATTAAATTGGTTAATGCGATCGGAATGTCAAAGATTGTCTCAAGTTATGAGGATGATATTACTAGTCTTCGGATACCTTAGACGCGAGATAGAACTTGAGGTCACCCAGGTCAGCGACGTTGTACTTCAAGATTAAAAATTTACTGTCCGGTTCTTGCATGAGCTGGACTGAAGAGCACATGCTTGTCGCCTTCGTAAAGGTGTTCATATATTTCAATGAGTAGGAACCTGCAATATATGGACTTTCTTCAACACATTCAATCGCCGTCTCCTGATTGGCAAAATCACCTTCACACTTCAGTTTGAGGATGTTTTTATCACGTATAATTTCAATCGTACTACCGATATTGGACATGTCACGGCACATTCGCTGGAATTCAGCAGACTGCATCGTTGTCACTGTCGTCATATCCTGAGAAGGAACTTCGATGCGGTTTTCGTTGATGTCGAGTAGCTTCAGTTGAAACTGGGTCGTCGTCTTTTTCGCGTCGCTACGAATTTCGATATCCATAAACTCCTTACTGCTCACACCCAGTTTGAGAACGTCATTGTTGGTGATCGTCTTGAGAAGTTTGAAGGTGTTTGTGATGTTGATTCCTGCAATGATTGGTTGTGTACATTCATACTCATCAAAATTTTCAGCTGCGAGAAAGACATCCACGAGTGCGACTCGTGCAGTGTCTAGACTGGTGATATACACACCATCTTCCTTGAAATAGATGTTCACGTCGTTGAGAATGTCTTTGAGAACTTCAAATGTCGACTTGATAGCCGAGGCCTGAATCGTTACAAGTTTCATGACTACAGATGAGGCGATCTAACTCTTTATATTATTATACGCTTCATTCACACTGCGATTAATCCGCTCTTCGAGTTCCTTGGTCATCGCCGGTTGAAGGGAAACACCGTAATTGTCAAGACTAAAAACATTGTCGTCGGAATCTTTCCCATCGATGGAAGACATGGCTGACCCGAAGGCTCCAAACTCGTGGTGTGATAGATCGTTGCTGGGGAGTAGCGAAGTCAACCAATTCTTGATCTCTTTTCCAACAAGTAGCTTACCATTCTTCGTCAACATGGTCGGTACCCTATTGATGCTCGACTTGTAGTTGTAGGGTATACCATGTGTGTTGATGTTGTGAAACTTTACCAATTGTTTGAGTTGAGGATTATTTTTTACGTACTCGATAATATCAATACTGTGGGGACAGTTGGGACTATATACCAGAAGAGACATACTATAAATATCCCATTTATTTCTGAAAAAAAATTAACGCATATAGTAATAATGAACAGTGTATACATTCTCATCGCTCTGGCGATCGCCCTGGTTGTTCTGTTTCTCCCAGGAACTCAAAAGACCCAGCGGGAAAAGGAAGTCGAGAAGATGATGAACATTGACGAGTACGTCGAAAAGAAGGCTGAGATTGGACATGACCTGATGAACAAGCTCGTGATGGCGACGAACAAGCATGTATCCGAAAAGTATAAGAAGCCCACCTACATCATCGAGACGATCGCCGCGAAGAAGTTTGAACACCCTAAAACGAAGGATTACTTTTATCGCTGTATGTTTATGGTGATTTCGAAAGTTGACTTTGTGTCTGGTTTCAGTGTCACGGTTGACGTACGCGTCGAACCTACGGTTGAGGTTATTGGATCTACCAGGCAGCCTATCGATGTTGAACTCCCTGGTGACACTCGTCCGTACGAGGAGAGTGATGTGAAGGCTAAGGAATTCTTTCAGTACAAGCTAGTGAAGGAGCGTGTCGTCCCATCCGTGGCTGAGTTAGAAAAGGCGAAAATTAAATTACAGTAATTATAATGATCAATGTATCTGAGATAGTAAACATTGAATCGAGTAGAAAGAAAAACAAGAAGGAGTTGTACAAGAAAATCTACGAACAGTTCTCAAGGAAGATACGCTATACAGTTGAAATGGGTGGTAAATGTGTACTTCTTCGTGTACCTTCTGTAGTGTTTGGGTTTCCAACCTTCGATCGTCCTCATGCATGTGCATATCTGAAGAGACAACTTGAACTCGGTGGTTTCAGGGTACAGGTACTATCCCAAATTGACCTATGTGTAACATGGTCTTCTCAACAGAAGGATAAAGTACCAGAGACTCCAAGTGACGATGGTGATTTACCTTCATTCATCAATCTCAAAAAGATGGCCAATAAATATAGAAGTGGTGCGTAGTAGTATTAATAATTTTTGTATCCTCCTTTAGTATAACATGTCTGAACCACTTGGAATTCTAGTCGAAGCCAAGAAGGAATACCTTGGGCAGCTTTCTCATGTCATGTGTCCTCCCATCGTTGAAGTGTTTGCTGAAATGTATGAAGAGGCTAACAAGCTCTCCAAGGGTCGCAAGGTTTTGATCATGTTCCAGAAACTACTCAAGGAAGTTCCAAACTGGAGTAATGCAATGTCGAAGCGTCACAGTGATAACATCACGTCCCGTTGTGCATGGTTCGGTGATCTTTTGGCTGCGGTATTCGTCAGTTGTGTCAAGATCCTCTCATCTGTGCGTCTCAGGGCAGAGAATAAGAAGATTTCTTTGAAGGTTCCCACTAACGAGGTCTTCATTCAGACGTGCTACGACAACGTCGCCAAGGAGTTGTACAGGGACCCCTACATCTATCATGAAGAGCAGTCTGAACATATTCGTGACGAGAAACTATACAATCGGATCTCTATCTGCATCGAAAACACCGTCAAGGAGTTGATTCCAGTTCAACAGATTCTTCAGACGTACATGTCTCAGACTGATCGCAACATCAGCATCGACGACGACGAACAGCTTGCTGACACCGAAGACCCCGATGTGTATGATGAACCCCCGATGGAGACTGAGCCCGTTCCGGAACCGGAGATGGAGCCGGATCCAGAGCCCATTGTCGAGACCGAACCAGAGGCACCCCCACCCTTGGATCCGACGACGGAACCCAGCGGTCTTGCCAACGAATTCAAGACAATTCACAGTGTCCAGTCTCCAGACCCTGAACCGGAACCAGCAGGCGAAGATGACGTCTTCTTCAATGATGCTGCCGATGAGAGAACAAAAAAAGTTGGGTATAATTAAATGGAACTCTCAGACTATCTCCGCGACCCAATGTGGGCCGGTCTCATCGCGGCGATGATCACGGCTGGCTACATTCACGCCAGATCTCGCATCAACAACGAAGGAAAACTCCCCAATAGCAGCTATGTCAAGCCCGCTGTACTTAACGCTATCCTCGTGTACTTTATCGTCGCGAATGGTTTAGCACAGAGGGAAGTCATATCGAGTGAACCCTTCTAAACTTAAAGATTAAACCACACAAGTTACTATAAATATGGCTTCCGTATCTGCATTCAATGATATGATGGGTCAATTTCTTGTGGAATTGCATAAGACCTTCCCCAACGAGAAGGGCATCAAGAAGTTCATGACATCCTTCGATCTTCTAAAGTCTACGAACCCCCGTAAGTGTGTCGAGGCTTACATGGGTGGTGTAGGTGCGTACGCCCAGAAGATTACCCAGAAGGATGAGACGTTCTTTACCGAAGACATTAAGGGTATCGAGTTTCTTCAGGATCTCAACATCGAGGAGTACTGGAAGGACAAGATGTCTGATGCTACGAAGGGTGCCGTGTGGCAGTACCTTCAAACGCTTTACATGCTCGGAACGACCATCACTGCAATCCCCCAAGAGACGTTATCCGTCATCGAGTCCGTCGCCAAGGATTGTGCCGATAAGATGCAATCCGGCGATGGTCAGATTGATGAGAAGGCTCTCATGAGCATGTTTAGCAGCATGATGAAAAAATAAACTCACCCTATATAAATGAAGGTCTGGTTTGACAACCCACAAGAACTCATTAATCGCGAAAAGGTTCTGCAGTTCTGGCCCACCAACAAGCAGACAGCGGCAGAACGTGTGAACGCTGCTTCACGTTTTATCATCTACGCTGCGTGCTTTATCTATTTGATTCGTCGAGATCCTCGGATCTTCGTTTTAGCTGCGACCGTGATTGGTGTATTGTATGTCATGTATAACTCTGACATGGTCAAGGAAGGATCTGCTCGCCTCACAATGGTCACGGAGGATTCCGACCCCAACTGTCAGTTGCCTACGGATGACAATCCCATGGCCAACATGTTGTTGTCGGACTTTGTGGATCGGCCAGATCGTCCATCCGCTTGTTACCATTCATCGGTCAGAAATGGTATCAGTGATTCTCTCGAGAGGCGTACCAAGTATGCACCTGGTCGCTCCAGGACAGCTCTCCCCGAATATCAAGCCAATGCGATGGCCAGGCAATTTGTTTCGAATCCCGTGACGACTGCGGCGGGTGATCAGACCGGCTTCGCGGAGTGGTGCTACGGTAAAAAGATGGCACCCATGTGCAAGACGGATGGAACTTTCTGTAGCCCCAACGCTCGTGGTGTCCAGCTCGAGGCTTTCGGGGGTTTGGATCCCAGTGGTAAGCGAACTGGTATGCACCGGGGTTCTGGTTTGAGAGCTGGGCATTCAGCTTAATTTTCTCACGTAATAATAAATGGCGTATCAACTCCAACCAGGACTGAACATCGTCAATGGTGGTGGCGTTCCCACTAACAAGGCGACCGATGATGTTTTCGTGTACCCACAACCCAGTGCCCTGAATTACTGCTGTCGTCCTTCGACGATGGTGTTCGGGACCGCTCCCTACATGGCGGGTAAGGGTTCTCCAGCTCAACACATTGAGGTCAGTGACCAACTTCGTCCCCAAGCGACGACTCGTTTCAACAAGGTTGTCGTCAAGCCCCACGAGAGTGGCTTCTTCCCACTCAACGATGTTGCGTGCAAGGTCCCTCTTCGTACCCGTACCTATGAGCCACTCAGTACACGTGCCCACATCCAGAATAGCATGTTTAACCAGAGATATTTACCCCAATAAAAATATTATCATCAAGTAAGAATGGCAGACCCCGTGTCCGTATTGGCTGTCGCGGGTCTCATCTATGCCGGTCGTAAACTGAGTGAGGTTCCAGAGCAGCCCAAAAAGGTTGTGGAGAAGGAGCCCGAATTATATGATACCGAATATGAAGAAATCGAATTCTCTGATCCATTCACTGATCGTAAATCTGAAGTTGATTCTTTCTCGGTTATCGCCCCACAAAATAGAACTGGTGGTCAAGAACTTCTCGAGATGCGTGGTCGTCTCTATGATCAGGGTCGGATGAACAATCTTTCTCCAGTCGAGAAAAAGTTGGTCGGTCCCGGCCTCGGTGTCGGTGCCGACGTTGAGTCGGCTGGTGGCTACCAACAGGTTTTCCGAGTGAATCCTGTCAACACTGGTGCGTATCGTCTTACCACGTTACCCGGTCGTTCCGGTCCTGCTGTCGACACGAAGGGTGGTCGTCGTGCGGAGATTGGTAAGGTGAGCTACAACCACCCCGAAAAGACTGCGTACCTTCCCGAGCGTCGCCCCCCGACCCTCGGTCGTGCCCAGGGTATGAGTGGTGTTGTCCCTCGGGCTTCGCATCAGAAGGCGATGCGAACGACCAATCGTTCTCAGACTGGTCACCGGGCGGATGGTCTCGACAAGACACCGGGTCGTCGTTTCATTCCGGGGCAGACACTGCCCCAGAACCCCACTCGTAACAAGGAGGACATCCACGATGCTCAGTTTATGCATGTGAACAACCCTTCACCGGGTATCACAAACTTCTATGGTGGCTACATGGTTTCGCCGGCGGTTCGCATGGGTGTTGAAGGAACCAATGGTCACGCTGGGTACAGTGTCGACCAGCAATTCGCCTTCGGTATTCGACCCGACGAACGTCGTGCCAAGCCTAACCGTATGGGTAACCCAGGCCGCATGAACGTCCGTGAGAAGCCTGTCAACCAGCACGGTGCCTTGACGACGATTCGTCACGATAAGACTCGGATCGATGGACGCACAGGTGCCGCGAACGGTGGGTGGACACAGAACTACCAGGTCAATAAGTATACTGAGCTTAACCCCTATAAGGGTGCTCCCAATCCCCATGTCATGGGTAACCGTTTAGATTTAGCGAAAAACCAACTTGCGAACAACCCCTTCAGCAAGTCCATTAATTAAATAGAAACACTCATTAAAATTATATACCTAAATTTTAATGGAGGTCCACACCTTAGAAATCGATAGTAGCGAACGCGACTATTCGAAATACCCAGACCCACATGACTATGTCATCGACTTGAAGAATGAAATCTATGACATCCAAAAGATTACGTTGTTATCCGCTCGTATACCCAATAGTCAGACATTGATTCATGGACACAACAACACATTTAGTATTGATGATGCGACCATCAGTTTACCTAACCGCTCCTTCGCGAACGGGGACGACCTCGCGTCGAACATCAGTGATCACGTCAGTGATCTCACCGTCACGTATGACTCTAACACGAATGCGTTGTCGTGGTTGAATGGGGGCAACGACCCAGTGGTTCTAAAGTTTGGTGACGGTGTGAATGCTCGCTACGGACTGGGTACGTTGGACGATGTTTCCAATCTTATCACGTCTAATTTTACGACACCTCATCAAGTGTTTGGATTACCACCTCAGAACATAACGATCGCACAAAACGAAAGTTTTACGGGTGGTAGCATCAATCTAGAAGGTCCGAATGCCATGATGTTACGTTTGGGAACTGGATCCGAGACGTTCAATAAGGATGTATACATTCGCGAACCGTTCTTCACCGGGCAGATTCTTTTGAATGGTGACTACGTCAACTATACATCATCTGAAGACCCCATCGAACATACATTCTTTTCTGGATCACAAAAGAGTCTGAAACAACTACATATCACATTCTTCACGATGAGTCAAGGTCGACTCATCCCCTACGATTTTAGAAATCAGGAACATGTACTGAAATTTAAAGTCGAGTGTAGCACTGGAAAGTTTAAAGCCATCTCGAAGCATACAGCTTCAGATGTTGGGGTTTTACCACCGCCTATAAGCATCCCCGAAATAGAGGATCCGTATAGATGGAATCAGCAGTACATACTGATTTCTATCATCGCATTCTTGGGTATATTCATCCTGTTCATCACTCGTAAGAGAACTTAGCGGGTGATGGCGTACACGGGGGCGACGGGCTTCTTCACAGAGGGGGAGAAGCGGGAGATCACGAGGTACACGACGACCGACAGAAGGGTCGTGAAGAGGGCGGTGAGACCGTAGTGGAGACCACCGTTCTTCTGGACGCGGACGATCTGGTTGATCGCCCAGCGGACAAGGTCAAGCCACGAGATGGCAGCCGCGAAGGAGAAACCCGCGACGACAGAGTTGAGGGACTGGGTCTGGAGTTCCTTGGTGAGTACCTGGACAGTTTCGATGGCGGGGCCGGACATTTATTGTAGGCATAGAAAATTATTCTGGTAACAGTTCAACTTCTGTTAGGATTTTTTGATATTTTTGTATGGAATACCCCCTCGTCACCTGGAAATTTTCTTCTGTATCACAGTCTGAGTCTGAATCGGAACTTGAATCTTCATCGATGATTTTAAATTCATTGCTCGTCCATCCCTCTGGGTCCATTACTATTAACAGCATTTTTTAACATCTCTTCTGCCGGGCTTTGGGGAGTCCATTCATCCCAGTGATCATAGGCTTCGTTGACCCTGATAAACCTAGAATCATCCCCTGAGTACCTGATAAACGGTGGACACTCATCGTCATTCACTTCTTCCAAAGAGTCATCGTCATCCTCCTCCTGGTTGTCGTATATCTCTGGAAAAAATGAACCGATGTGATCACCCACAGTATTCATAGCACAATACTTTGTGGCATATTCAACATCTTCTGCCGTGACGGTGTCACGACCTGTTGCTTTACAGTATTCACATGCGATGAGCATACTTCGTTCGAGGACGGGTGTCATTATATCAATCATTGACGTAATGTATTGTTGTTCCATTACGTATTAAATATCATTCGCATCATACCTTTATTCAATCTAAGTATGTTATAACTTAAGGCGTAGACGTGAAGTGTTCGGTCATAGGTTGTATTTTCGGTGACATTGACCGTGATCAATTGATTATTGATGAGGCTAAAGTTCACCTGTCCCGTCGGTTGTGCCTGTTCAGGTTCACACGCGAAACTGTAACTGTAGAATCTTCGTATGAGTGGTGTTTTGGAATGATGGATTGCGGGCTGAATAGACTTGAGAAATACAAAGTTACCCGTATCCTTATCAAGAATTGGTGTATCGTTGAGTGTCAACTCTAAACTTTTCAGATTTTCGTAGAAGATGAGTTTGTTCTCACTCGTGATCCTGTCATTGTCGTAGTCAAAGGGTGACACGAAGTCCTCATACCCCTTATTGTTAACCCGTCTGATCACAAAATACAATTCCTTGACCGGATTCACGAACCGTGTCCTGATCTTATGAGACTCTATCGTCCTTGGTATGGTGTATGTCCCCTGTTGCAGTTGGGTGATGACGTAATCTTTTTTATGTTTTTTTATGAAAGTCCGTTCGTATTCGTCAAGAAACGCCATCTCTAGACAGACTTTGCAACTTTTAATCTGGTTAGGGAACAGTCTAGAAAATTCCTGGTCGACGTTGACGATGATGGTTTCGGACTGTGTGTTTATCTTTTTTATCGTTAAGTAATTGTTCTGTGGGGTATTACCCACGTATGTATAGTAATTCATATCGTACCCTATATCAGCAATTACGCCCGAACCGTTCATTACAAGGTCTGATTCGCTCAATACCCTGTCCCAGTCAACCCTGTTATAAACATATAATCGAACGAGTGACTTGTTTGCGAACGTATCAGCGTCTATATATGCCAATACATTCCCATCATCCGACATCTTGAAATCGTACAGTTCGGATATATCATCTATACGCACATAGAGTGAAGATTTCAATGTCCAACCATTGTCATTAAATGAATAGACGTAGGTATACCTTTCAGTGAGAAAAGCTACAATGGCACCATTTTTGGAAATAGTGATATCTCGGACATCCTCGATATTTAAGTTTAATCCACTTTTAGAACCGTCCGAATCAGCTATCTTTACAACTCCGTTGACACTATCATACTTAACATATCGATTAAGATCTCTAGAAACTGCATATACACGATGATTAAAGGGATCAATATCTACGAGCTCCGTTGGTGGATATGTTGGATTCACCAATGAGTAAACTTTTACTGTTGTATCGTAAATAACGATATCCGTTTCGTCATGGTTAAAAAAGAGCCTCGTTTCAATTGTTGTTATATTTGTATGAAGTTTATCTGTTACAATATTGTTAAATGCACTGTCGCTCGTGATGTTATAAACTCTAACAATATATTCATTCGTAACCGCCCTCGTCACGGTAGCGAAATATTTACCCGTCTTGGAAATGTACATTTTTATAAACGTTTCTCCACCAAAAGATAAATCGGTACCATTTATCTGTGGCGTCGCCGTAAATAAACGAATGTCACGATTACGCTTGAAAACTTTTATACTAAACCCAATGAACA
>Ga0222716_10001548_pt1 | contig 19176 bp, 27 predicted proteins | sample C33_13DmetaG_FD_165044 | JGI IMG/M metagenome (GOLD analysis project Ga0222716, IMG submission 165044) | Estuarine water microbial communities from San Francisco Bay, California, United States - C33_13D | ecosystem: Environmental > Aquatic > Marine > Unclassified | place: USA: California... | reverse complement strand
AACTACAGCAATCTGACTAACGGCTTCACACACTTTGTCTAAAGCCTTCTCCATACGCTCTATGCGGAACTCACTGACTTCCACCTCAACACACCTCTGAACCGCCGCCGAATGTTAAAGAATCTCCAGATTCGCACTCTTCAACAGGCGTTTCTTCTCCGTCGATAATCACAGTAACCTCAATACCGTTAGTGATCAGATCAGTAATTTCTTCTAACGTAAGTTCGTCACCGTTGTTTGTAGTGTAGGTTTCTGACGAGGTGCTGACAGCGTTGTCAGTATTTGAGTTGTCAGTAGTTGAGTTATCAACAGGGTTGTTGCTGCTGTTGACGCTGCTGTTTGACTGGTCGATAGCACCACCAGAAACGTAGTAGTCACCGCCGACTGATGTGCCTACCTGTGAGCTAGCAGCTACACCTAAGCCTGCTACAGCCTCAACAATCCTAGCACTTTGCTGTCTGTCGTTAACCTGTACGGCAGCGTTGTTGTCACTCTGAGTCTTAGCTACATCAGCATTCAAAGCTGCAACACCGACTTGACCGATGACACCAACCAACGTAGGTGCTACAGCCTTAACAACCTCAAGTGCCTCATTGGATTCACGCTGTAACGTGACAACCGGAGCGTCCTCTTCATTGTTCTGGGTTACAACACTGACCGCCATAGCGACTGCAAAGGCATCTGCTGACTCAGGGTTAGCTGCTACGATTGCTGCCGCGTGTTCCCACTTGGCTGCTTCGGCTGCTTGACGCTGGGTTGCAATGGCTTCACGGCTCTGTTGCTGCTGACGAACCATGTCAATCTGCGCCTGCCTGTATGCTGCTTTGTTCTCTGCGCCACTACAAGCTCCTAAGATAAACAGCGGAATTAATACAAGATACTTCATCGCATAACCTCAATGTCGTCATCATCAGTCTTTGGTGTTAACACTTCAATAAGCTCGTCAAGTGTTTTACACGCGTCGATACGCGCCTCAAGCTCGTTAGACTCTGTGCGAATCTCTTCGCGCTTAAAGAGTACCGAGGGTGGTACGTCAACGCCTGTCTCGCCTTTACGAATAATGTACCAGTCAGTCTCCTGAAGCTGTCCACCAGCCTGCGCTTTAACCTTAGCTATCTCAGTAGACTTCAAGCCTAGAGTGACTGTAGGCATACCGTCAGCGCCTACAACAGCCACACCGTCTTCATCAACGTTAGGTACATCTTCGATAGCCTTGGGTGTATCGGCGTCCCAGTAGTAGCGTGAGTCAAACGGAGGCGGGTCAGCGGTGAACACAAGCCCTGCCTCAGTCTTCTCTGCGTCACTCCATGAACCCCAACTAGTAGGGTGTGTTACTCCAGCGTCATCGACCCAGCTTCTGCCTTCGCGTATGACCTTAGTGTTATATGTCCATGCCATTGTTGTTACCTCGCGTTGGCGTATTTGAAAGGCATCTCTGCGAATGCCATGTAGATGTAGGTGCCACCGCTAGCGTTATAGCCGGCGTTGGTATTTCTAATTTTAAATCCATTGGACAGCGTATCTATTTCGTTGGCTCCAGAAGCTGTGTATTCTGCAAGAGCGTAGTTGGCGTACAGCGTTGCCGTTTTCTCGTTATAGTCGCTTCTTTTGTTGTCGTATATACGCCAATCGTTTGTAGAGTCTGTTCTTTTAATCATCACATAAGCTGGCCTGAACCCTGTGTAGACAAACGTGCCATCAGTGCTTCCGTTGCCTGTGTAGCTACCGAACTTGCTGAAGCCTTCGGCGCTGTGGAAGCAGTAGGCAATGTAAGTACCTGTGTCATTTGTACGGGAACCGCCAGCTGCTTGCCCAACGGTGAATACAGTTGACGTTGGATCAGCACGTCCAAACGCATTAGAGGATGACTGGGCTCCTCCTGCATCATTCAAAAGTAATGCTTGATCCAGAGCTAACGTTTGATTATATACACACCAGTTAGTTGAAGCTGTATCTCTGTCTTTAACAATTATCATTTCTGGATCTTGGTTTAGTCCGTGACCTACTGTCGCTACTGTAGGGTACTCAGTACCGTTACCCGTGTAACTAACAATACTGAACCCAGCCTTCGTGTTAGCTGACACCTGTGACGCTAAGGTGCCGTCGGTGTTAGCTACAGCAGTGCCGCCAGCTTTCCAGTTCCAAGCTACATAGGTTTCTGAGGAAGCGTTTACATTAGTGCTGTTTCCAAGCGAAAACCCGTCTGCATCAATGGTAGTGATTCTATTGTTGTTTGCGGGTGTTGCTTCGGCTGAAGTATCGTTGGTAGACAAGTACTTGTTAGCGCCTCTAACAACATCAAGCAAGCTGTGTATCCGCGAACCTGACCTGCCTTTTGTCCAAACCCAGTCAGGCTGAAATCCAACACCAGTAATACTCTGCGTACTTCCATTACCCGTGTACAACGCAGTATTAAAGTAGTCAGCAGGTATGTCATCCTCTGCGGGATCAATAGCAGGGTCAGGCAGGTTAGCTGAACACAACGCTAGGTAGCCTGCTGGTGGTGCGTAGTAGAAGTCACCGATGCCGTTGGCGTCTGTGTTGCCTTGTGCTGTCTTCTGTCCTGCGAAGCTGGAGTCTTGGCCGAAGTTAAGAGCCATTACTGCGACGAAATAACCAAACAACGGATATGGCATTACTTCAGGGTTCATATACGAAATACTTACTGAAGAGCCTAGTTGTGTGTTATTAAGATAATAGGTGCAAGTTTGAGCGTCTAAATCATAAGCAACGCCAATAATATCGCCTGCAATTGCCGCCGTTACTGTTTGAGTAGCTACCCAACCAGAGCCAGAGTTTTCATATATTTTACCGTCTCCACGGTAGATCGTTCCGTTTACCACTGTGTTTGTTGTGTTTAATTGAGCAACAGTAGCGTCAGAATCTATAACTCCAACGTGTATATATGAACTTACTCCAGATACATAAACAGTTTCGTAATACCACTTGCCAGAAGAAGTTGCCATGGTAACTCCACAGCCAGCACCTTGTGCCGCTGTAGACGTTAAAGATAGATTTCCTTCAGCTAATGTTAATGTTGAGTTTCTATTTATTTGATTCAACGTAGCAAAGTTATTCGTCGGGCTATCCAGCATCCAATCAGTAGACACTACGTTGACACTGCCCCAGTTATTTCCATTGCCTGAAGCGTCGATGGGATCAGTTGCTCTAGTAGCAAAGTCTAAGTAGAAGCCGTTGGTGCCGTAGGTGCCTGTGTACTTCTTAGGTATCCACACGCCTGACTTGAACTCACCGAAGTCTGTAGCGTCTAGGGCTTGGCCGTCTACGAAGTTTACTTCTGCCATGTATCCGTCAAGGTACAGCGACCCTGTTGTTAGTCTGCCAATATTGTGAGAATTAGTATTGTTTACAGATGTATCTGCATTTTGACTAGAGATTACATTGCCAGACCATGACGTTATACGCTCTCCGTTAACATAGACTTTAACCCTATCCTCTGCTGTTGACTGGGTTGTGTCCATTTCAATGACAAAGTGATACCAAGAAGAAAAATCACGAAAACTTTGTGTTGAAACTTTGTCAAACTGATTTGATCCTCCAACTATAGAGCGAACTTGAATATGTGCATTTCCATCAATGTACACAGTAAACCAAGAATTGCTAGCTGAGCCTGCTGAAAATAGTGAAACCCCTCCAGTTGAGTTACTAAGCTTAACCCAACCACTCCAAGTCCAAGTCTTACGGTTACCTGCGCTTGAAGGCGTCCTAGTAAGGTAGGCGTTATCATCGAAGCGCACAGAGTTATCTATCTCATGCGGATAGAAGCCACCTGCACTGTACATCCATTGTTCTGAGCCAAAGGCCATAGTTAACCCCTACGCAAACGCAAGCTGTGGTGCGCCCAACAAGATGCGACCAGAGGCAGCAACAATGTAGGGAACAATGTCGGTAGTAGATGCAGCAGTAGATAACGTCAGACCACCAGCGCCCGCAGTTTCATACTCAGTGCCGAGGGAGACTGTACGTCCACCTGTGGCGTCCTGAATCATCACGATGAAACCTGACTGTCCTACTGCCTCAGTCGTGGGGTTAGCCAGTGTGACGTTACCTGTGAGCGTCAGAACAAAGTTTTGGTTAGCACTGAAGTCCAAAGTAGTTGAGCCTGTAGCGTTGGCTGTTTGAGTTCCTGCTACTGCACTGTCAGCAGTTACAGTTGTAAACGTAGCTGCATCCGGGTTAACACCACCAATGACAACACCGTTAATTGTCCCGCCTGTGATGCCCACATTAGCAGGGTCAATCCTAAAGGGCATGTAGTCTGATAAGTTAGCCATTAGTTAACTCCTTTGAGTGCTGCTACTTCGGCTTTCAAGTCTTGGATTTCTTTAATCATCATTGGGACCAACTTGCTGTAGTCAACGCCCCATGTGTCTTCCTCAGTTTCACCTTTGGTTACAGCCTCGGGAGCTACTTCAAATAGCTCTTGTGCAACCACGCCGTACTTCTGCTGACTGCCGTCTATCTTCCACGCAAAAGACCTGATTTTAATGTCGTCAATGTTGCCAGCAGGTGCGTCTACAATGTTTCTTTTAAGGCGAACGTCTGATGAAGTGCCGTAAGTCGTTGCGGTTGTAGTGCAGTAAACACTACCAACAGTGTTATTATTACGCCTATATAAAACAAGGTCCCCGTTGGAGCCATTTCTGTTCCAAACAGCAGGAGGGCCGTCTGTCCTGCTTCCTCCTATAGCGCCGCTTTGTTCGACCTGAAATCCATCGGTTCCGTAACTGAGACTGGTCTTACCAACCAGCACGTTGCCACCGTTGGTCACACTCATTAACTGCTGAGACGAGTTATTAAACGCAAAGCTCCTACGTTTTGCTGTATCTGGGTGAGACTCATGGTAATACTTTAGAGAGAAGTCTTTCTGCCCACCCGAACCCGGGTTGCCGAAGTAAATACTACTCTCGCCTGTGGTAGCCGTTAACAAGCTAAGACCAACATTACCGCTGTTTTCTAAAACAAGTTCATCAGCGTCGGCATCAGCACTAACATTTCCTGCGCTCGCAGAAAACACATTTAGCTTCCCATCAGGAGCGGCCGTACCAACGCCCACATTCTCATTAGCATCAATCGTGATAGCCGTAGACGTAGCGTTGTCATCAATACCCGTAGACGTTAGGTTGCCTACAGTAATATCGTTAGTGGTTGTGTTACCTGCCGTAGTGGTCTGATCCAGCGTGTACGTGGTAGAATCAGAAGTTCCCGTAGCAGGGTAAAGCTGCCACGTTGTACCATCGTACACCATCGTAACTGCAATGCCGCCTACGTCCATTGTGAGGTCTGAGGCTACACCTTCAATAGTTGATCCGTTGCGTCCTACAATTAGGTTAGTTGTTTCCCAGTCATTCCCATCTGCAATGATGACTTGGTTGCCTGTAGCAGGACTTGCAGGTAGTGTAACCGTAAACGTGCCTCCAGATGTGTTTGCAATAACACCTTCATTAGATGCCATTGTGTAGTTAGAGGTTTGTGTGGAATATCCAATACCCGCAGCACCGAAAGATAACGTACCGCTGCCGTCAGTAATGATAGCCTGACCATCTGATCCATCGCTTGTTGGGTAGATAAGACCACTTGCAGTAAGCGTTGTTGGGTTTGTGCCTACCTCAATTACAGCACCGCCTGTGTTTTCTGTATAGAGGCGCTTGTTAGTTAGGTCTACCGCAAGTTCACCTTGAGCTATCTGCCCTGCTGTGGGCGCACCTGAGCCATTTTTAGTAATGATAGTAGTCATTTAGTATGTGCCTCCGTCAACTGTGGACAGTGTTGTTGCTATAGAAGTTGTACCAGAGCCAGTGATTGCCCCAGTTAATGTAATTGTTTCGTTGCCTGTAATATAACCACTGTCGTTAGTCCACTGACTAATGTTCTGAGAGTTAAGCTGTGAGGCCGTAATGCCTCCTAAAGTTCCACCTAACGTAAGGTTACCTGAAGAAGTTACTGTGCCTGTAAGCGTGACACCGTTGACTGACCCTGTGCCGCCTACGCTAGTAACCGTACCTGCGTTTGCAGTATCAGTCCAAGATGAGCCACTGTAGACTCTGCTTACATTAGATGTCGTGTTAAAGTACCAGTCACCTGCTGTAACAGGATCACCATTTAGATCGACAGTTGGGTCAGACGCCTGTGCGCCTAAGTACAAACCATCAATAGCTTCCTGTGCTGCCTGTGCTGTAGCCGCACTAGCTGCCGATGCAGTAGCACTGTCGGCTGAGTTAGTTGCTGATGTTGCCGCAGCAGTTGCGCTGTTGGCTGAAGCAGTGGCGCTAGAAGCTGCATTGGTTGCGCTAGAGCTAGCTGCCGAAGATGCTGACAATGCTGATGTTGCGCTAGAGCTAGCAGAGATTGCCGCCGTAGCAGCCTGTGATGCACTGGTAGCTGCTGTGCCTGACGACGAAGCCGCAGAAGTTGCACTGGATGCAGCAGCAGTTGCGCTTCCAGCAGCAGCCGTGGCTTGTGTGCCTGCGTTTGTCTCGGCTAGCTCTGCGCCTGTCTCAGCGGTTTCAGCAGCAGCTTGTGCAGCCTCTGCCGCAAGCTTTGCAGTGTTGGCAGCAGCAGCATCAGCGGCCACGCCAGACTCCGAATTAGCAGCAGCAGTGGCGCTAGCAGCAGCCGCCGTTGCACTAGCTTCGGCTTCGTTTGCTTTCTCGGTAGCTGACTGTGCGTACTGGGCAATCTGTGAAGCATAGGCATCCGTAGACGAATCACCTGAACCTCCATCACCCCTGTAAATTGGCATAAGCTACTCCTGAAACAAACAAGAAATAAGAAAGGCCCCCGAAGGGGCCAGTGGAGCCTTACTCGTCAAAGACAGCTAGTACTAAGCCACCTTCAGGACGGTACACTTGAACACCATAGAGGGTGTCAGCGGTGTACAGAGTAGACAAGTACTCTTGCTTGTACTGAGTCTGCGAACGTACATTCATCTGCTCCGCGTGGATGATAGCATCCTTGTGGAAGAACAGAGCGCCACGAACGTTAGTCTCAATCGTAGGACAGTTACTAGAAACGTAAATGTCAACACCGTAGACGTTACCGATCAGACCAGACTTAACAGTGCGGTCATCGCGGAAGTCGCTAGATACGTAACGCTCAATTCCCATTACTGTCTTACGAGCAGCAGGCGGGATGATCAAGCAACGATCTTCCATTGGTACGTTGGCGTCATCCAGAAGCTTGATAGCCTCACGGAAACCTACGTCGGTGAAGTTGTCACCAGTAGCTACAGTACCGGCAGCAAAGGCGCTCAGGCCAGTAGCAGCGTTAAAGTAGTAGCTGTTGCTGTTAACCCAATCTGCACCAGTAGGAGCAGCGAGGTCAAGAGTTCCGTCACCGAAACCAGTACCGCAGTTCATCAGGTCAGTGTCAACCGTCAGAGCCAACTGGTAACCAGCGTCTTCTGTGTAGAACTGTCGCAGGCTGTTAAGTGCCTGTACTTCTACGATGTCCTCAATGAAACGTGAGTACTCGAAGTGACGATTGATTTCAATCTGCAATTCTTGCTCAACGTTCGCCTGAATGTTAACCGCAGTATCTTGCACCTTAGCAGATGCAGCGCCACGGATAGGCTTAGGGACATGGATCTTGTCGCCCTTCTTACCTGTCATAGACATCTTCTTTACAAGAGGTGACATCTTCAGGTTCTTCTGGTATGCGGCAATTACTTCGTCGCTCCAGATTTCAGGGATGAATGTTGCTGCGGCTGTCTTATTGACAATGGAGCCACCGCCTACTGTACCGGGATAAGTTTGAGTCGCCATGATAAATCTCCTTTAGATTAGGCTACTTTACACGACCCTCGGCGTAAGCTTGAAAGATTTCTTCTGACAAAGCTGAATAACGATCTGGGTCGGTCTGCATAAGTTTAATAATATCAGCACGACGATATTGTTTCTTACGTTGAGTTTGACCTGTTCCTCGGGCGTTGCCTGTACTTGCAGACTTAACTTGCTGCTTACGTGCTTGCTTCTCAACTGCTACCGTCTGTTCTGCAACAGCGGCTCTCTCTTTCCAGAGGGAGAACAGTTCATCAGCGGCGTCGTAATCATACTGCTGGTCTGCTTGTACAAACAATTGAGTCCTAATCTTAGAGCCTTTAATCCACTCAGCAAACTTAGCATCTTGGACAATGGTGTTCATGTCTGGATGCTTGCTTTGAAGTTGTGCCAAAGCTGTTTGCTTCTTGTAGTTCTGAGTGACTTGATTAGCTTCTCTAATACTAGGGTGGTTCTCAATTGCCCTACTAACTGCGGCCTGTGGATCAACAAAGAAGTCAGTATCGTCTTCTTCTTGCTGTTGTACAGGTGCTTGTTGTTGTGCGAGTTGTGTCTGGATATAGTCATCAACAACACCACGCAGTTCACCAACTTCAGAGCTTTGTTTACCAAGTAGCTTCTCAGCCTCTTGGTGCATCTGAACTACCTCTTGCAAGGTTTTGTTCTGATACTTCTCTGGTAAGCTAGGTTCCTCTTGAGCTACCTCCTCTTCAGGAGACTCAATTGTATCCTCTGGTGCTTCTAGTGTATCTACGTTGTCGTTGTTAAGTTCTTCTTCCGAACGCTCGTCTACGAGTTGTGCTCGTCCCATATTATTAACCTTCTCCGCCTAACGGTTGTGGAGTTTATTTACGCCCTGCTTGCTCATGTTCTCGTACCCACTTCATGTGTCTACCGGGGAAATCCCCAGAGGCACCTTCAAGTACGCATGGTGTTGCAGAAGCGACCCTTGTAGCGTTAGCACCACAACCGCACCTACTGGTTGTAGCGTCAGCGTCTACAAATTCTTCAAAGTAGTGACCTTCGGTACACTTAAAGTCGTATACTTTAATCATCTTCATTGGATTCTTTGGCTTCTGTGTAGGCTTGCTCTACAGAGCCTTCTAAGTTTACTAGGTGGGCTATGACATTGAGTTGTCCCTTCCTAAAGTACATATCATCAACATCTTTGGTTGACTCTACAGAGTTTATCACGTTACCGTTGTTTCTAAACTCTTCCGTGAGTTGCTTCCAACCCTCGGTGTTGAAGAGGTCAAAGTATACATTGAAGTACTTCTCTAATTCAGGTTCCATTCTGCCTTAGTTCCTTTATATGTTTTACTATACTGTATATTATAACATATTCTGAGGTAAATGTCAAGTGTTTTCTTTGGTATTATTTACGTTTCTTACCTTTAGAGCAACTAGAGCCTGATTTGGCCTTCTTTGCTGCTGCTTTACCAGCTTTAGTATATGGGTAGGACTTACCGTTGACTTTGGGCATTATCGTTTTCCTCTCTTGGCTGTTTTAGCGGCTTGTTTAAAGTTCTTGGCCGTTGGTGCTCCTTTAGAACCCTTGGCTCTCATCGTCTCCTTGCTTCCTGCTTTGATACGCTTACGTTTAGCGTGAATGTTATCGTAGAGTCCTGCCATCACCATTTCTCCTTGTTAGCCCAATATGCCGCAGACATCTTGCCTTTGGCTATATTCTTTGCGTGTCGTGCCTTGAAGGACTTCTGACGAGCCGTAGGCTTCTTATCGCCTGAGACTCCCTGCTGTCCAAACCTAATAGTCTTAACCTTGTCGCCTTCCTTGGCTACAACTACGTGAGACTTAGTAGGGTGGCTAGGCGTCCTCTTAGGCTTATTGTAGCCTGAGACGCCTGCTCGTGCTAATCGTGGGTCTTTCTCTTTAGCCATGCTTAAGTCTCCTTAGACGCCTTCTTAGAGGCTCTGGGGGCCTTCTGAGGAACCCTGAGGAGTAGTTCCGACATTTGGCCCTCTAGGACCTCTAGGCGCTCCTCTGTTTTCCCTAGGCGGTTGAACTGCCCCTTGAACGCTTCGTTGACTTGGCTGATTAGGTTCTTGAGGTCTTGCTGAGTCATTAACATTACTTTGGTTTCCTTTGCTATCAACTTGTTTCTCTTTTAAGGCAACTTCGGCTACCTTAAGACGGCGCTCAAACTCCTTGTCGTCTTGGTCTCCGGCTTGAAGGTTCCTAGTTATAGCCTCAATGCGTTTAATCTCAACTTCTTGTGGCTCAAGCTGCGCTTCGACAGAGTACTTCTGTGCTCTCGCTTGTGACTCTTGTGCCTGTGCAGCTAGGGCGGCTGTCTGAGACTGTTGGAAGGCTAGTTGAGCCTGTTGTGCTTGCATAGCTGCCTGTTGAGCCTCAGGGTTAGGCTGCTGTGCTTGTTGCATAGCCGCAATAAGCTCTTCTCTGTTACTCAGGTTCATATTATCTATGATGCTCTGAATTAACACAGGGTACACAGGGCTGTCCTGCTTCATAGTCTGTAGGAGTTGTACAAGCTGTGTAACCTCATACTCACGAGCTATGATGCCTAAGGTTGAGGTAGCGTTGAACTTATAGTCCTTCACAGGGTAGTTCTCAGGGTCAAACTGCATGTACCTATGTGCAGCCTTAGTGACAAAGGGGATCAGGAACGATTGTTGGAAGTTTATCAGGGTGCGCTTATGACGTTTAATAATAGCGCCAAGAGACATAGAGATGCCAGCGGCAGTAGCTTCACCATTAACAGCACCAGAGAGTCCTGCTGAGTCAACTGCTCCAGTAGCTTGTTGTACCATCTGTTGCAAGGAGGCTGCTTGGGCGAACGTGATCTGGCCCACTTGACCAAAGTTGAACGGCTGTAAGACTTCACGAGGATCTCCATTGGTTAATATAGTCTTTCCGGGGCGTATCTCAGGCTTGGCCCCGCGTGGGAACTTAGTAGCATCAATGGCTAACATAGGATGTATGGTGAGACTTAGGGCGTCTATTCTAGCCCGTAGCTCAGTATCCAAAGCCTTCTGGCTGTTGTAGCCCTTCTCACACACGCCACGACCCCAGAACATAGAAGGCACTACATCCCACGGGAATGCCACGATGGGTCTGTCTTGCATCATGTAAGGGTTAGCCTCTGCTTTCAAGAGAGTGCCGCCGTTAGCGATGACTACCACAGCCTCTACGTAACTTCTGTCGTCATCAGAGGAGCCTAGGTTTTCCACCTCCTCATCCTCATCATCCATAGCCTCATCTAAGAGGTGCTTAGGTACTAAGCCGTAGTACTTCGTGAGGCGTACCTTATCATCACTGTATACAGAGATGTCTTGGTCTGGTTCTAAGTTAGTATCAGGGGCTGCTGTACCTACGTAGGTGTCCCTGTAGACCCCTTGCTCCTGTAGCTGCTCTACTAGGTGAGCACTTACGAACTCGTCCACAGCGACGCCCATAGCGTCCTCAATGGAGGTAGCTACAGGATCGATCAGGAAGTTCTGAGGCATCACAGGCTTAAGCTTGACTACCACACGCTCTGTAATGTTAACACCCACTGCCTGAAGCTGCCCATCCATCATAGGCTGGGTAGCTGGGGCCATCTCTTTGATTTCCTCTAGGACTATCTCACCCACCCCTGTACCAAAGACTGCTGCGTTAATCAAGCACTCTGCGACAGCCTTACGTACCTTGGTGTTCTCAAAGTCTTCGGTGAGCTTGTTACGTAGGTAGAGTATGTCCTGAGAATCCTTGTCTCCGTAGTTGTCTGAGATGTCAAAGAACTTACCACGGCCAAAGGTGGCCTCTTCCATCTCGGCTACATTGGACTCTACGGCTTGCTGTAACGCAGGACTAATGATTCTAGAGCGCTCTGACTTCCTCTCAGTATCCGCAGGGTCCCAGATGCCCCGCCACAGTCTATAGTACTCGTCAAACTTCTCTTCGTAGTTACTCTGGTAATTATCGCGCCAGTCTTCGCACTTCGTCATTACCCAGTCTTCCAAGGATTCTTGGACTAAGAGTGGATCAGGGCTGTATAAGGTGTCCTTCATAATTAGTATCCCGCTACAATATCTAAGATTTCAAGCTCGTCTTCTACGAACTCATGTATCCCATACGGGACAGTCGCTAATTGGTCTATGTAAGCCAGAGAGTCCACTAGGTCATCATGCGTCAGTGGATCTGGGAACTGGAAGAGTTGATCTAGGAATCTAGCGTTCCACTCCCCCTTGTTCAAGCTTATTACACCATTCTCAAAGCGCCCTTGCAACGCCCACATGATACGGTCTGTCTTCTTCTTATTACCGTGTGTTAACTCCTCTACCCTGAAGTACTTACCGTGCTTCCTCTGGAGATCCATCAAAGGTGACATTACAGCTTGTTTTGCTATGCCTCTTTCGATACCTACCGAGATAGGCTGATAGTCTCTCACTGCTTGGAATATCTTCATCGCTGTTTCATCTAAGGTCCAGCGGCCATAGATTACATTCTCTATGAACCAATCGCCGTTGTCTCCCACCTTGACTACAGAGATGGCTGTCTCATCTAACTTAGAACTCTTCGTCCTCTTCTTACCTACTTCCTCAAAGCCTGCGAGGTCAATGGCTATGTAGTAGTCTCCTGCTTCTGGGGCTTCACCGTAGCGTACCCAGTCCTCCTTAAACATCTCTGAGCCAACAGCCTCAAAGGACGCCATGAACTCCTGACGAAAGGCGTAAGAAGACATTGACTTCTTGGCGATGTTAATTTCATCAGGGTCGAGTAGTGGGTTATCGTAGCTTGTGAAGTGCCAACCTGAGTATGTCTCATCGTCACCCATCTCCGCATACTTATAGAGTTCATAGAAGTGATTACGACCCATAGGTGTCCCTATGAACATCGCGTGTCCCTTCTGGTCAGCCAACGCTGGACGTAGGACTTGCTCCCATACGTCAGGCTTCATATCTGCGTACTCATCCATCACTAGGAACTTCAAGGAGACACCACGCATAGTCTCTGGCCTATCTGCTCCCTTAAGCGTAATCGTGGCTCCATTGACTAACTTAAGCTGTAGGTTGTTAATGTGGGAGCCTGTGATGACATTGTGGCCTAACTCTAGTAGGGTTTGCCACATAATGTCCCTAGCTTGTCCCTGCGTAGGTGCTACATAGAATACGTGGCCCCTGTCTGACTGTAGGGCATTAATGATGAGCATCCATGCAGCTAACCTAGACTTCCCTGTTCTTCGGCCAGCAGCGACTACCTTGAATCTCGTAGGGTCCTCAAATACCTTGGTTTGCCAAGGGAGTAGCTCTACGTTAAGATCAGTCACTCCTTAGGCTCCTTGGGTGGCTTTTGTTAGTCATACGCCGTTAAAGTTCACAAAAGTTGCAGGGGCTTCTAGAAGGTCAAAGGTGACTACGACTTCCATGTTCCCTGAGCCGCCTGTTGATGCCTTAATAACATCTCCGGGCTGTAACACAAACACAGCATTACCGTCAATAAGAAGATACTCTTTAGAAGACACGTTAGTTCCGTTTAGTATGTAAACGTCAGGGTCTGGAGTTTTGTCTATAAACAGTGTAATATCGTTGGTTGCGTTGTGAAGGTTAGAAACAAACGCCATGTTCCAATGGGCAACAAAACCATTGGGTATGGTCACAATAGTTTGCGTAGAAGTGTCTGTTAAGTTTATATTCTTCGTGTAGAGCATCTTAGGATTCCTTAGTATGTCCACATAACAGGCGTAGTTTCTCGGAGGTCTACGTGTACAAAGGTATCAGCTACGCCTATACCACTGAACCCTAAGGCCATCGCGTGTCTAACCAAGGTGTGCTTCTGTGATCCTGAGGATACCTTGATATCACTCGCTATACCTTGGGCGTGGGTTCCCGGAGAAGCCTTAGCAGCCTCTATGGAGTGCTCAGGGCTTCTGTAGCCACTCGTGATGACAAAGGGGAAACCACATAAGTCCCTCAGGTCATCTAGGACTCCTAAGAAGACTGGGGACATCTCGTTTTCCCCTGTCTCTTGACAGTCGAACTCCTCTAACTTAAAGTACTTCACTACTTAAGATTCCTCGGTTGTCCACTGGCCTTCTAAGGCTTCTGAGGAGCCTGAGGGGTCTGAGGAGACCTCTGTAGACCCTACTCCTGTGATGTTTATCTGTATGGCACTCCTACCAGCATCCTTGATTACATCCTTCTCAAAGGCCGCTGTGGGGGCTATACGATCCATTATGAGCTTCCATGCAGCCCCTTGGTTCTTATGGTCATCGTCTAAGGCTGCATCAAAGATAGCCTCTAGTACCTTCTTACTCTTAGGGCTACTGAGCATCCTAGCTTTGTATTCATTGATGATACCAGCATCACCCTTAGGCCTACCGACTTTACCTCTGTTACCTGCCTTCTTAAGCTCCGTAGTGGCCTTAGGGGGCCTCCCTCGCTTCTTAGGTGCAACCTTAGGTTCTTCTTCAGGCTTAGGTGCTCCTATGTTGTCTTCTGTGGACATAAGTTATCCTCTGTAGGCTTATGTTGTCTTATGTTTTACCTGAGTCCCCTATAATCTAAGTACCCTTTGGATTCCCTAGTTCCTAAAGGGGTAACCTTAGAGGGGATCTTGGTAAACCTATTTAGTTATACCTTAATTTATCCATCAAAGGATAACTAAGGGGTAACTTAGGTGGCGCGAAGTCCCTCTAAAGTGTCTCTTAGAATATACTATATATTATAACATATTTTAGAGTAAATGTCAAGGTATTTCTTTGGTAATAATCACACTACTAAGGATTCTTAGGTCTCCTTTGGTGGCCCGAAGGGTTCCTTTTATAACTTTTAGTGCTTATGGTGGTACTTTACGTAAACTTTAGGTATACCAAGGGGTTACATTAGGTAACACTACACCTAGTTTACTTAAGTTTTACCTAATTTACCCCCTTTAGTTTCCTAAATTTCCCTATTTTGTGCCTAGGTAGGTACAACTATAGTAACCATGACGCAACCCCGGCCCCCCGTCCCAAAATAGCCTAGGCTTCTCGGGTCTCCCTAGGATACCATGGCTGACCCGAGGTGTCAAGCGTTAACACTGGTACTATTCACGTTGACAAGCCAAGCTACTTGTGTTAAGCCAAAGGATCCAAGGGGTAACACAAGGGGCAACCTAAGTCAACCAAAGGTTATGGTATTATTTACGTTGACAAGTGGGGCTATTCGTGTTAGCCAATGGATCCAAAGGCCTACACGAGGCGCACCTTAGGTGCAACATAAAGTTATGGTAATAGTTACGTTGACAAAAGGTGACAAGTGTGGGCCTAAGTAGGAGCCTCTGAGGTATACCTAGGGGTTGACATAGGGTGACTAATGATGTACCCACGTTATACCTTTATATCACGTGCGCGAATAGCACATCCAAGGCGCCTAAGTCAACTAAAGAATCATACTTATGTAAATATTACCAAAGTAGTACAAAGGGGTTGCATCTTAGGCCAACTAGGCTATAATGGTTACATCAAGTGAGGAAACACAGGCCACCTAAGGCCACCTAAGACAACTAAGAGAGCCTAAGTAATGAAGATAGCGACCACAGTAAACACTCGACACGATGCACACATAGTACAGTGGAGCCTCTGGGGTAATAGAGAAGGTGACTGGATTTGTAGGGAGTGCGGGGAAGAAAGATTTGATTTCGAGGCTAGGTGTGACGAATGCCACGCGGACAATCTAGAGTTTGACGAGCTAGGTCTCTAAATAAAACACTTGACAGCCTAGGTGCCTTCGGGTACCTTAGGCCACCTACTACCGCAACGAGGTTGCTTAAGACAACCTAAGAAGGAACTTAAGTCATGGCAATATTAATATCAGTTAAGTACAGTAACTATAAGTTTAATGCAACAATGAGTGACACCTTTAGGGAGTCATACTTTAGAGGCTCTGAGTCATCACAGGCGACCACACAGGGCGACTATGTAAACGACTCTTACGACTCTGTGGTGCCTGAGTTAAACGCAGCGTATAAGGCTCTCAGGAAGTGGGTGGACACTACAGAGTTAGAGCAGGGCAAATACCCTGTTAAAGTATGGCATCTTGAGTACATCGGAGAAGATTACAAGGGTGTAGGAATCGTGAAAGCTAAACCAGTATATGAGGAAGCCTAAGGGGCCTAAGATGACACAAGAAACACTTGACACTACCATTTGGCTTGTAGTATTCTCAGGCCTCCTGCTAACCATGGCCCCATGGGCTAAGTAACCACAACTTAAGGATACCTAAGACATGAGCTTTATTAGTTATTACACACATGAGCAGTTCTACGCTGGAATAAATGAGCTAGTACGGTTAGGTTTGATCTTCAGGGCTGACCACGATGAGCTTACCATTACTTTGACAGGCGGATATTGAGGTTTTTGTATGTTAACACTTGACACTACCATATACTTTGTAGTATTCTTTATCCTATTACTAACAATGTTTCCTTGGAGCACTAAAGATGACTAAGACAACTTACGCGGTACAGTGGCACGATGGGAGCAACTGGCGCACAACCCACGGTTACCGAGGGGATACGTTAGAGGCTGGATTATCTGAGCTAGAGATGCATATTGCAACCTTTCCAGAAGTCGAGGCCAGACTGGTAGAACTAGAGACCACAACCACGATACAAGATGTAATACTAACAGCCCCTGAGGCCACCTAAGACCCCTTAAGGTACCCTAGGACCCCTAAGGTACCTAAAAGCTCACACGAGGCCATACAGGGCCTCTCAAGGCCACCTAAGGCCACCATTGGAGACTAAAGGTATGTATACAGTATTAACTTGGGTTATTATGGTGTTACTATCACCGGTATTATTACCACTAGCAATAATAATAGGTATACTGTATGATCCTACAGACACCATGCCTATGCCTAACAGCGAAGGTAAATATAAAGACACAACTAAGGACGACTAAGGCCACCTAAGGAGACTAAAGATATGAAATGCAAAGCTTGTGACGTACTATTAGAAGATTACGAGACGGTTAAAAAAGATGCCTCAGGGGATTACTTTGACCTGTGTTCCTACTGCCTGAGTGTGTCCATAGGAACCTTAGAGGATGACTGTGGTAATATTACCGATGAAATACCCTATGATGAGAACAAAATCTATGATATACTAACTTAAGTAATACTAAGGACACCTAAGGATACAAAGAATTCTAAGTATCCTAAGAATCCTAAGTATTCTATGTTTTACTAATTTATTATATAACTAAGGTTACTACTTAAGTAACCTAAGGAGCCTAAGTTGTGAACATATTCTACCTAAGCAGAAGCCCTGTAGAAGCTGCTAAGATGCAATGTGATAAGCATGTGGTTAAAATGATACTAGAGACTGCCCAGTTACTCTCCACGGCTCACCATGAGTTAGACGGGGCCTCGGTAGCCTATAAGCCCACCCATAAGAACCACCCTAGTGCTGTATGGGTTAGGTCATCATCGGATCACTACAGGTGGACTGTAGCACACCTAGAAGCCCTTGGGAGCGAGTATGAGCGACGTTACCAAAAGGTACATAAGACTATCAGGGAGCATTTAGAAGCTCTCAGGGAGCCACCTAAGGCCTCTCAGGACCTAGGATTCACTGACCCACCACAGTGTATGCCAGATGAGTGTAAAAATGTTGACGCAACGATTGCTTACATGGTATACTATAACCATAAGGCAGACGACTGGGAATCTCGCGGTATGCCTATGAAGTGGTACGGACGCGAGGCAGCATAAGACAACTTAGGAGAACTAAAGATGGACTATTTAGCAAAGGTTACTATTGAGGGCGTCTTGTACGAGGCACACGTAGACGTACGGGAGTATGATGGAGAGTTGGAAGCGGAGTTAAGCACGGCGATTGTATACGCGGACGACGAGGCTTGCGCCGCTTATGGTATGCCGGACTCTGTAATTGATCTTCTGTTAGACGAAGCTGCTGATATGTACCGTGATGACGACGGAGCGGACGCAGCGTATGATGCCATGAGGGACGCACAATGAATCAACAACAGATACTAGGCGAACTAATAGAAATGCGGGACCGCTTCCAGCACTACGAGAGGATCAACGCGGCATCACCAGATGATAAGGTGGCGGAAGGGGAAGCGTATGCCTACGAGGCGGCTGCTCGCAACGTCAGAAGGTTATTATCAAAGGTACTAGCAGAGGGAGTAGAGATAGATGAGAGCGACGTACTGGGTGGTAATGTTTGACCGAGACGGAGGGGAGTTAGATCCCGAGGGGCCTTTTGACTGCCAGAGTGACGCGCAGAGCCATGGTGAGTTTATGTTGGACTGGCGATGGGTGACCTACGAAATACTAACGGAGGAGCAAACGAAATGAAGACATGTTATACGGTAGAGCATAGGAAAGATAACGACCCTTGGACCCTTGACTATGAGTTCAGCAGCTTAGGTGAGGCTCTGGCCTTCGCTTCTGGGGAGGCTGTGTGCCATGGTGACCTTGAGCATCGTATAGTACGCTGTGAGGAAGTATTGACAATCCCACGTCTGGAGGATCACTTATGAATCAACTAGAGACCTACCATAAGCTGCGAGAGATACAAAGTAAGCTCTATCATCTCAGGAGTCTAAACACAATGGGTCCTACTGAAGACCCTGTTTCACGCGGTGTCGCTGGAGCCTATGATAACGCGTATGCCATGGTTGACAAGTTAGCTAATAGGTTGTACCGCGAAGGCATAGCACAGGAGGAGCCAGAGGAGTGACAGACTTTGAACTAGCAGTGACTACGGTGGTAGTCTTAGTATTCCTAGGAGTTCTAACGCATGTCTTTAGTGAAGACAAAGAGTAATAACGTGGTAATAATACCAAGGAGGTGGACAAACAGAGAAACTGTGGTATAATATTAGTATAGACTACAAAGTCTAAACCACCACCATAGGACCCTATGGATGGTAAATCAAAGTAGATGAGGAAAGTTAGTATGGCACAAGTAATCGAAGGTATCGTAAACTTCTCTAACCTAACCCAACATGACGTATACATGGGTCAGACTACGGGCAAGTATACCATGACCATCACTATGGCAGAGGATGACGCAGAATCTTTAGCATCCCGAGGCGTGAAGATCAAGGACTATGAGGGGGCAAAGCAACGTAAGTTTTCCTCTAAGTTTGATGTGAAGGTAATGGATGCCGAGGGTAATCCGTTTAACGGTGAAGTACCGTATAACTCTAAGGTTCGCCTTAAGTATAAGGTAGGCCCCGCGCACCCCGTGCATGGCTTAAGTACCTACCTAGAGGCCGTGAAGGTCCTAGAGGTCGCTGATATGTCCGATGACGACGGTGACAATGGGGACTTCTAAGTTCCTTCACCACGGGAGTTGCCCCTCCTGTGGTTCTAGTGATGCCCTCGCCGTCTATGATGACGGTGGGG
>Ga0222716_10001546_pt1 | contig 19178 bp, 26 predicted proteins | sample C33_13DmetaG_FD_165044 | JGI IMG/M metagenome (GOLD analysis project Ga0222716, IMG submission 165044) | Estuarine water microbial communities from San Francisco Bay, California, United States - C33_13D | ecosystem: Environmental > Aquatic > Marine > Unclassified | place: USA: California... | reverse complement strand
AATGAGGCGGATGCATATGCGAAGGCGGTAGCTGTTATGAAAAAACAACGGGAAGTCGCCCCCCCCAAGCCAATCCCCCGCAGACGGAGATGATTAAAGCACGATTTTGAAGACGCGCTTAGTGCCCTCATCGACTTCAGAGAGTATCTTAAACTTTGGGGTCTTGGTGAGCTTCACCCCACCCTTAGTCACGAATGATTTCATCCGTTCAACTTCACCACGGGGCATTTTCCTGGTGTATTTGAGCGTGACATTCTTAGTTCCAATAATAAATACAGTTGAAGACATTTAACATTTACCAACAATAAAATGCTATCACAGTCATAAACTATTTACGAAACCACGGGTGGGTGAATTCGTAAGCAGGTGTACTGCAGATTGGATGGAGGGAATGAAATTATAAACCGCGGAGAACTTGAATGGAAAGTGCGAGAACTAGTGCATCCCCCATCGTTTTGATTGGTTTGAGAATAGAGATGTGCTTCACTAGGGAGCGGTTCCAGGCTATGCGAAGGAAGAAAGTACTGATGAGAACGACGAGTATAAAAACTAAAAGTTCTGTGACTGCCTCAGACCGTGTCTTGGATTTGGAAACTTCTTGAATCATTTATTAGTAGTCCACATTTTTTTCTACCCTGAATATAAATGGTGGTACCGCTAAGTGGATCCGAAACCACTTTCACAACCCGTCGTTGGAGTACCGTTAAGGGTGTGGGAAATAACAATTGCTACGCCTATGCTGTCGGTGACTATGAAGCATATCGTTGGCAGAAATCTATACCCGGGGATCGATCTGGTTTATCTAACGGATATCACAATTATACCCATTGTACAGATCTACCGAAACGCGTCATTTCGGACAACCCCAAAAAGGTTTACAAGGTTGATGGTGATGAAAAGTGTAAGAAGGGGTACTTTAAGGTCATGATGTTTGTTTCGCCTGGAAGACCTACAAATTACATTCGTCAAGGTGATTTCCACTTTTACAAACAACATGGGGTTGTCGAATACAAGATAAAACCAGGTGACACTATAAAGTCCGTGGCCAAGTTCTTCAATATTCCAGAGTCGAGGGTTAAGAAGGCTGGTAAATTTAAAGTGGGTAAGCGTATTGTATTCAGAGCAAATGTATTCAGTCACAAGCGTGGTTGGGCTACGGGTCCACTTCTGACTGATGCAAAGGGTAAGGTAATCAAAGATCCCCGCAAAGCTTCCAGGAACTATCCTGGGTTGAACTATAAGAAATACTGTAGTTCATTCTGTGTCAAAAATTCCGGAATCAAAGTCGGAAAGACTCATCCCAAGGTCAGATAGAATACTATCTAAATCCATCATGTTTTCAACACCATCAAAAGATAAATCAAAAAGATCTATAACTTCCATTGTGGTGCTTTCATTCAATGACACAGTATTAGAAACTGCTGTGTGATTGTTCTGTACTGTAACTGTAACTTTAAATTGTGAGGCATCAAAAACTTTTCTGCATACCGGACACGTATTTTTACCTTTATTCTTCCATCCCTGTAGACAGTTGGAATGAAACATATGTCCACAACGCGTCGGAGGATTTGTCCGCGTTGCCTTGACTTCATTTAGACATATGGAGCATGTTGACATTCTACAGTATGAGTTTAAAGTTTTTTTCTAAATTTAGCTCAGTTAGTAAATCTTCGATGCGTTGACCAGTGGTTTATTACAGTCGTTGCAGTTCTTCTTTCCCTGCTCGTCTTGGATCTTGGTGAGCATTTCTGGACCAGACTTTTGGAGTAGTTGCCTGTAAGAATAATTATCCTCAAAGGGGATGTTGTTCTGTTTCATCACGTAGTTGTTGAACAGTTGGGCTGACGTATTTATGGTGAAGCATCGACCATCGGCCATGCCAAGTCGTTGAGACATCTTTTATTAAAATACACCTAGAAATTAATTTGTCTATTCTGTATCGTTCTCATCCAAGAATTAAATCCCCTCTCTTTCAACAACTTCACAAACGGTTCACACCTGTATCCCAAAAAAATATCAAACACATCCGTATCTGTGGTTCGAGAAACCCTAATTCTGGGATTTTCATTAATGTGCTGATTGATTATGTTATATCCAAATGCAATCTCCTTTAGAGTTTCCGCTCCCGTAATTATAATCTTCCCAGTGCTGAAAATACTACACGTAATTTCTTTCATCTCCTGGGAAGGTTTGAACTTAATTTTGACCGCCGAATACCGGTCTGGTTCAAACGATACCTTGAAGATATCATTATACTCCTCAAACCAATTAGAAACTTCTATGAGATTGATGTTGTAGTTCAAACTAAAGTTTGAATTGATCATCACAACCCGGAAAGATTCCACGGGGATGGTGTTTGACATACCCAAAAAGGTTTTAAAAATGTGGGTCAACTGTGTAATAATCCGTTTACAGTCAAAGAGATCACAACACCCGGCAACTTGGATACTCCCATTTGGAAAAACCTTTACAGATTTGGTACTATAGGTGTCATGGTAGGTGAGTGTAACCTGATTGTAAAACGTGGTCGGTTTCAACTTCCATTCGAAGCCCTCCATCTTTGATCCCTGCCTCCTCAGTTTATACGTATCAATTCTTTGAAAAGTTTCGCGCAATCTTTTAATGTCAATGTCTTGTACAAAACTTGAAACCATCGTAATCGTAGTGATTTTCAACCATGAAGGTTTGTACTCCTCCGCAATTTTATTTCTGAAATCATTTATAGTGAGGAGATAGGAAAAACTTTCGTTTGCGACTGAAGAAAACATACCTTTTTAAAAGTAGTTAAACCACTTAGGTGTTTAAAGACAATAAACATCTTTATATTAAATGACTTCATTCATCAAGAATGCCAAACACGTTTACGATATAGAGTCTGACCTTTCATATGTTGAAATCCAATACGAACGATACGTACAATTTTCGAACAGGTATGTAACATTTACAGATTATCTAAACACCGAGCCTCTCGCGGATTGGACATTCATACAATCTAATACAAATTCCATTCGTTATGAAAAATTTTTGGACACGATGGTTCATAAGACAGTTGAGGTTTTGCAGAGAATGTCAGAGTTAATGTTGGAAAATATACTCACTTATGAACACCCCAATGAAACCTACATCCGCATCGTACACGCCATTAAAATTTTAGATCCGACATTTCAACCACCTCGTATAAATAAGGAGAGTGCTTGGCAAGTGGAGTTTATGAAAAACGTGTGTAATACAAATATTAATGATGTCATTCAGAATTGTATAAACAAATCACGTCTGATGCACTTTTTTAACGTTTTGAGTATAATAGAGCTACAGATACAATAAATAGGAAGCATAGACAAGACGCAAACGCGGTGTTTCTTTCATCTTCGACGGTCTCCTTGGTCATCACACTTTCCCTTTCCTTTTCAACTACCCCACAGTCAATGTTTCTACGTGGGTGTATGGCTTCGAATGAAGCACCTGGTTCGGATTCAGTTTCGCATAGACCAGTCGCACAGTATACACTCGGTTTCTTTCCATAATCTCCACGAATGGGAGTTATTTTTGTAAAATCTCTGTACTCACCTACCTGTCTAACACCTCCTGGAAGGGAGAAATCGTGTGTGACAAATGGGTTTACGTCGTCAATTGTATCTTGGTCACTGAGCATAAACTCACTCATTATACAACTACTTGAGATTATATTTTTTTGTAACCATCTTAGTTTTATGTTCGTTCCACATTTGATCCAGATCTACATTCAACATGTGTGCGAGTTGAAACAAATAACTAAACACGTCTCCCATTTCCATCATTACGTCAGTCCCCCTATCCTTTTTCAGATTCGTTTTTTTGAATGTTTTCTTGTGCTGTCTAATAGCCGACGCCAGTTCACCGACTTCCTCTGTTAAGAGAAGCCATACAGTATCGATGGCTGCCCGATCCCAGCCCTTGGATTTACAAACTTTTTCAGTTTCTGTTTTATAGTAATTGAGACTCATCACTTATCATATATGAGACTCCAATCTTTAATTGATTCCAATTTTGTTATTGTAATCAATTTTTTTTCCTACCGTACTCGTGTTCAGGGGTTGATCAATGGGGGTGGTAACCATATCGATGTCGCGATTGTAGGCAATGTATTGCGAAACACCAGTCTGGATCTGTGTAACTGATATGTTAATCACACGGGTGTTCATTAACTTAACCTGTTCATTTACCCGGGTGTTATGATCACCAGAGTTGTTGACGAATACAGTGCGCATGATCGCGTAAAGATCGTCAGGGTTTTGGTAGTCTATAGCGATACCCGTTTTATTTTTGAATGCCTGACGAATCCCACGCTGGAGAAGATTTTTGTTAAAGTCTGAAAAAAAGAGGGTGTTCAGTGGAGTCTCACACTGCTTGAGGGAGTCGAGGTGTAGATTATCACACATTTAATATAACACCCGAAAAAAAATTATCCGTACATATTAAATGCTTAACTACGCTGACTTCAAAGAAGTGTACGCCAACAAACCAAAAAATAACGAAAAAATTACATGCAAACCCCCAGACTGCTTTGTTGGATCTTATGCCCCTGTGGCCAAGGCTGGTGAGTCTGGTCCATTTTTCGTAAACACCTACCTTCTCCAACCCAACCGTAAGATGGAGACTGCTGGACCAGTCTCCGTTCGAAGCAAAGATCTTGAATGTGGGAAGTAGGTTAAAAATAAAAGTGGAATAAAAAGTATATGAGGGTCACTAAACGCTCAGGTCGTATTGAGGATATGAAATTTGATAGCATCACCAATAGGATCAAGAACTTAACGTACGGACTTTCCGAAACTTGCGATTCCACAAAAGTTGCGCAACAGGTATTCTCATCCCTCTACGATGGCATTACCACCCAAGAGATTGATACCCTCTCTGCTGAGATTTGTATTGGTATGATCACTTCCGACCCAGACTATGAAACACTAGCCACCCGGATTATCGCTAGTAACATCCAGAAGGTTTGTCCAAACAACTTCCACATCGCCATGAAGAAACTTCAGAAGGCGGGAATTGTCACAGAAGAAGTTACAGACGTTGCCCTAAAAGTCAAAGATGACATCAAGACCGAGAGGGACTTTGAATTCGGATACTTTGGTATCAAAACCCTAGAGAAGAGCTACCTCCAACGCATGGAAGGGAAGATCATCGAAACCCCTCAATACATGTTTATGAGGGTCTCTATCGGTATTCACGGCATCGACATCCCCGCTGTTTTAGAGACCTACGACAAAATGTCCCAAGGCTACTTCATTCACGCCACCCCAACACTCTTCAATTCTGGAACACCCCGTCCACAAATGAGTTCCTGCTTCCTTATCGCTAACAAGGCAGATTCCATAGATGGAATCTACGGAACCCTCACAGAGTGTGCCCAAATTTCTAAATGGGCTGGGGGTATCGGGATGCATATCCACGATATTAGGGCCAATAAGTCTCGCATCAGGGGGACCAATGGACAATCCGATGGTATCATCCCAATGCTCAGGGTTTTCAACGCCACCGCGCGCTACGTGAACCAAGCTGGTCGCCGCAAGGGGTCAATCGCGGTCTACCTAGAGCCATGGCACGCCGACATCCTAGACTTCCTAGAGATTCGCCTAAATCAAGGTGACGATGAAGCGAGGTGCCGGGACCTCTTCTCAGCCCTATGGATTCCAGACCTCTTCATGAAGAGGGTTGAAGAGGGTGGGAACTGGTCCCTCTTCTGCCCCGATAAGGCTAAGGGGCTTTCGGATGTCTATGGTGAGGAGTTTGAAGCTCTGTACACCAGGTATGAGGAGGAGGGTCTCGCCACCACCACAATCCCAGCCACCGACGTATGGAAAGCAATTCTCAAGTCCCAAACGGAGACAGGTACCCCTTACATGCTCTACAAGGATGCGTGCAACTCTAAGTCGAACCAAAAGAATTTGGGTGTCATCAAGAGCTCCAACCTGTGTGTCGCACCTGAAACCAAGATTCTCACGAGTGAGGGGCAACGGGTAATTTCAGAACTCAAAGATCAAGAAGTTGAAGTATGGAACGGTGAAGAGTTTTCAAATACGACTATTCGTCAAACCGGTGAAAATCAAAAACTCCTAACGGTCAACACAAGTAGGGGTCTCTCACTTCGCTGCACACCGTACCATAAGTTTTGGATCGTTGGTCATGATGAACCCATCGAAGCTCAAAATCTTAAAAAAGATATGAAAATTATTAAGCACTCCTTACCTGTTATTAAATCAAATGAAAAATATATGAATTATGCATACACTCATGGCCTCTTTTGTGCGGATGGAACGACTTCATCTTCTGGTGACCCGAAAAGATGCTCTTACACGGCGAAAGAAAATGGTCTTTGTATGCGTCACCAATTAAATGAAAAGGAATATGAAAATGATGGTACTTGTCAGGCTAATTCACACTCCGATCAGAAGTGGTTGGATCTCTATCATGAAAAGAAGGAACTCATGAAGTTCACTGAGTATGATTATGCTTCTACGAATGATATGTGTAAACGAGTTCGTCTCCGTCTCCCGAAAGATATCGATGAGAAGTTCGTCGTACCCATAAACTATTCACTCAATACAAAACTTGAGTGGTTGGCTGGTTTCATGGATGGTGACGGCTGTGTCACGAGACACCAAGGGGGTCGAGGCATTTCTATCCAGATTGGTTCTATTCATTATGATTTCATCAGGGATGTTTTACTCATGCTTCAAACGATGGGTGTCAACTCTCGCATTAATACAGCGCGAGATGAAACTTCTAGAGACATGCCTGGTGGTCGATACACATGTAAAAAGTTATGGCGCCTTCTAATTCCAAGTGGTGGAGTTGAACTTCTGAAGACTATTGGTTTACAAACGAAGCGCTTGAACCTTGATACCCAACAGCAGCCAAATCGTCAAGCACTTCACTTTGAGAAGATTGTCTCTGTCGAAGATCTTGGAGACATCGCAGATACGTTCTGTTTCAACGAACCACTCGAGCATCGGGGTGTATTTAACGGTATTCTCACAGGAAACTGTACCGAAATCATTGAGTACACCGACAAAGACGAGACTTCGGTGTGCAACCTGGCCTCTATCGCCCTCCCCAAGTATGTCAATAAGGAGACGAAGACCTTCGATTACGAGAAACTCCACGAGGTCACGAAGATTGTCACGAAGAACCTGAATAGGGTCATAGACCGCAACTTTTACCCAGTGGAGACTGCGAGGAACTCAAACATGAAGCACCGCCCGATCGGTTTGGGGGTACAGGGTCTCGCGGATGTTTTCATCCTTTGTGGTCTCCCCTTCGACTCCTATGAATCGAGGCTCATGAATGTACATATATTCGAGACCATGTATCACGCTGCCTTGGAGGCAAGCTCAGAGCTTGCCGAAATTGATGGTTCCTACGAGAGCTTTCAGGGGTCCCCCGCGTCCCAAGGTATTCTCCAACAGGATATGTGGAAGGGTGGGGTTCGAATGAGTGGTATGTACGACTGGCCCTCTATGAGGGAGCGTATAAAGACCAAGGGTCTGAGGAACAGTCTCCTCATGGCCCCAATGCCCACAGCCTCGACGGCCCAAATTTTGGGGAATAACGAATGCTTCGAACCCTACACCACAAACATTTACCTGAGGCGTACCCTAGCTGGGGAGTTCGTCGTAGTCAACAAGCACCTGGTCAACCACCTCAAGGAGGCTGGTCTATGGTCAAAGGAGATGAAGGACCTCATGGTCAAAGCCGGGGGCTCCATCCAAAACATTGTAGACATCCCCAAGGAAATTAAGGATCTTTACAAGACTGTATGGGAAATCAGCCAAAAGTGTATCATCGATATGGCAGCTGACCGTGGACGGTACATAGACCAATCCCAATCTATGAATCTATTCATGGAGAGTCCCACGGTGTCCAAACTCTCCTCAATGCACATGTACGCCTGGAAGGCTGGTCTCAAAACTGGAATGTACTACCTACGATCAAAGGCAAAGGCTCGACCAATCCAGTTTAGTCTAGAACCAGACTGCGTCGCGTGTTCAGCTTAAAGTTTTAAATCTATAACCAGCTAGAACTCCATGGACAAGGCAATCGAAAACATCCAAATAAACGAATTTAATAATAGGAAGATTGTTATAACTACCAAACAGGGTACACCAGTTCGTATTCAATTCCCACGAATGTATATGCCATTCGGTGTATCTGGTTTCACTCCTGAAGTTGGACCCACTAAGTACAACATCGACTTTGCAATCAAGGGGTACGATGAGGAGGACAGTTACATGAAGAAGTTTTACGAGAGTGTTCGCAAACTTGAAGACAAAATCATTGATGCCGTCGTTGAACAAAGTGAAATAATTTTTGGAACCCCGATGACTAAAGAAGAACTCACCCCAATGTTCAACTCTAATGTGAAGGAATCTCCCGGTAGAGAACCCAAATTCCGAGTAAAAATTGACACAGATATAGACGGACACATCAAGCCCGGTGTATTTGATGCGGACAAAAACTCTAAAAGAGACGAAGCGACAAATGGTCTATATGCAAGAAATTCAGGTCAAGCTATTGTGGAACTCAATAGCGTGTATTTCTTGAATAAGAAGTTTGGGTGTACGTGGAAAATGTATCAGCTTATAGTCCATGAACCACAAAACCTCAAGGGGTTTCAGTTTATTATTTAATTAAAAATACTGTGGCGCTTGTTGTCTAGCTTGTGTATAAAGACCACCAAGGCGACCGAGATTAAGTTGTTGACCTCCAACCCTAACACTGGGGATGGGTCCAAATTGTCCGGCCGCCGCGCGGTTGGCGACAGATAGGGCTTGACGCGCGTTTATACCAGTCCTCGCTTGCACCTGGTTCGCAGCCCTCTGAATTAACTGTTGTGGTGGACCATATCGCGCGATCGCAGCCTGACCAAGTTGTCCCGCTGCCGCCCGAAACGCGGGATTTTGTGACGCCTGCATCGCCATACCCGCACCTTGTCGTGCGAGTGATCCTAGTGCGCTTCTTCTCCGAGTAGACATTTATTATTTACCTACATTTTTATTCAAAAGTAAAATGCTATATATTTTTTGAGCCTCCTTAAGGAGTTTACCCTGTACCCTGGTGAACCTCTTTGGGTCTAAACCTAATTTAACCTTGGCGATTTTCACTGAATCTTCCCACTTAGAGAGAGTCATTCTTACTTCTTACCTACAATTTTTTTGTAAGCCTTGGTGCCCTTCTTGGGGACGAGACCAAATTCACCCTTCTTGTCCGCCTTCTTCTTGGCCGCTTCAATAAAAGCCTTGAATTTGGGGTTCGACTTGAGGGATTTCTTAGCCGCCTTGCTCGCCGCCTTGGAGATGATACGACCATCCTTCATCATGAGATCCTTCTTCTCGAGACCACCAGAGGTCTCGTCGGCGTTACCGTGGAAAACTTCAGCTCGGGAACCAACAATCATTTATATTAAGCACGGAAAATTTTCTTGATGTCCAAGATTGAAATCTTACTGTTAATCTTTTTTACTGGTATTTGCGTCTTTACACGGTCATCGTTGAGAACCTCTGAACACACGATCGACTTGTGCCCCTGGAGGGCCATCATCTCCTCTTCGACACTCAAAAAAGTATCAGTCTCTTTATAGATAAGCTTTTTCACATAGACCGGCTTAGTCTGACCCGTTCTATGTGAACGACCAATCGCTTGGAGTTCCGTCGCAGGGTTCCAGGCTGGACCAGTGATGTAGACCCTCGTCGCTTCTTGAATATTGAGACCCTGCCCACCACATTTGATCTGGATGATGAAGACTGACCCCGGTGGTGCCTGCTTGAACCTGGTCAACTGGGTGGTTCGGTCCTCCTTGGAGACGGACCCATCTATCCTGAATGTGGGACACTCCAATTGACTTTGAATGTAATTCATCTCCCCCACAAACTGACAGAATATCAAAGTCTTCTCTTGGGGGTGCCCCCTAATCATCTCGAAGAGGGTCTCCATCTTGTGGGAACGCCCAACCCACTGCTCAGGCTTGGTCTCGTTCTTCTTCGCAACTCCGTTCAAGTACATCTGGGGCCAGATCATGCATTGCCGCGCTCGGAGAAGGCACTCCAAAATGACCATGTTCTTGTAGTTGAGACTGGTTGCCGCCTTGAAGGTATCCTTGATCGTGTCCTGAGCCTCCTTGAAGACAAACTCGTACATCTGTCTCTCATCTGGGTACATATCCAGTTCAACATTCTCAAAGTAGCAGGGAGGCAGACGAAGACGTTCGTTGATCTTGGCCAGGTCATCCTTAGTGCGACGGAGAATGTAGATGTCCTTGATCTTCTTGGTCATCCCCTGCACGAGGGACTTCTCGATGCCGAGGAACCGGCAGAGGGTCACAAAGTCATCCATCGAATTGAAGACTGGGGTGCCAGTGACAATCCATTTGATACCAGCTTGGAGTCGACAGACACTCTTGGACAACTTCGAAGACTTATTCCGAATCTCGTGGGCCTCATCCAACATCACCCGATCCCATTGAACCCTGTGGAGAGGGGTCACCGCGTCAGCCTTCTCACCCTTTGCACTCAGTAAAGAGTATGGTGTAATCGTAACATCATGGTTCCCAAGCTTTCGACCAGGTCCATCGAAAACACCCACCGTTAGGGTCGGTGCAAACTTCGCAATCTCCTCAACCCACTGGGTGATGATAGACTTGGGTACGATAAGGAGTGTACGCTTTTGGGGGTTACCCAACATCGTCGCGATCAACTGTATCGTCTTCCCGAGGCCCATCTCGTCACAGAGAAACCCACCCTTGGGTCCCGACTGCTGTCGTTCCATTGTAAGCATCCAGAGAACACCTTCGCGTTGGTACGGGGCGAAAAGCCGACCATTTAGGGTGTTCTTAGCATGCGTGTATTGTTCTTCAATCGTCATGGTTTTGGTTCGATTTCTTAAATGGGTGGGTCACTTAGGTAATTTTTATTTAAATATTTGTAAATAATATGTCTAAAATAGGGAGTGGTTATTATGGTACAGTCTATCGAACCGGACCTAATTCCGCTGTAAAGATTACGAAAGATAAAACGTCACATATGGAATATAAAATCGCCAATCTTCTAAAAGATTTTAACGTTCCCAGAGTGTATGGATACAAAACCTGTAAAGAGAATGTATGTAAATATTCATTACATTACGAGTATATCAAGGGTAAACGTATGGATAAATGGTTAAAAACAAAACCAAATTTACAGAAAAGAAAATCTATTTTGTTTCAAGTTATATATAATTTATATAAAATACATAAAAAGTATCCGAGATTTAGACATAACGATTGTCAGTTAGGGAACATCATAATTAGACGTGTACCTGTCAGAAATATTGTAGCCAAGTTAAAGTCTGATACACTCGAGATTTCAAATCAAGGGGTTGAACCCGTATTTATAGATTTTGGTCACTCTTTATTCCCAGGTATTAAAAGCCCTCTAGAAGGAGGTTCCGATTTTAAAAGATTTAACATTCGACGTAACTCACACAAAATGTCGGATGTACAACACTTTTTATATTCATTTTACAATAAAAATGATACTACAATCAATAATTACATCAAACGATTATTACCTATAGAATACTTGAAAGAATCAAAATTTGTTAAATATGGTAGAATATGTAAGAGTGTTAATCATGATCGCATACCCAGTTTCGAAACAATGTTAACGAAGTTAGCTACTCTTTAATCTTCGATATAAACATCTTCATCTGTAAGTGGTTCAATCTCACACGGGGGTGGAGGTGGGGGTTCCTTCTTTTTACGCGTCTTCTTTTCCTTTGGTTTAGGGAGTTCATCCAGGTGTTCCCTAAAGTACAGGACTCTATCCCAAAACTCCTTCATCACTGGGAGGTATGTTTTCCACCACTCCCTGTCTCTCTTCACGTTGGTGACGTCAAACTCTTCGGGGCGGGGCCAGTTGGTCTCCGCGGGTTTGTACTGAATGAAATCGGCTTCTTCTAAGTCTAAGATCTCCATGCACAGCTGTAGCTGCGGCATGTAGTGCTCGGGGACCTCACCGGGGATGATTTTTCTTTGGGGTGGACACTTTATTTCCACAAGTTTTCCACTCTCGGAAACACCGTCGGGGCTTCCACCAAGCCATTTGTGCACTGGGTGGGGGCAAAGACCAATTTCGTGTACCACCTCCCCGTGTCGCTCTTCATAGAGGATCCGAGCCTCGTCCTCGTACTTTTCACCATGCCTCGTTGCCTCATTACCAGTGAACTTCTCACCAAGACCACACTTCTTGAGAAGTAAACCGTCGGGAGTTTCATATTTATTTACACCAATGGCTGTAGCGGCATCCGAAGCCGTCAACATGTTTCCGCGGAGGGACAGCCATTCTTCAGATTTCTGTGCCGCATATTCACGTTCTATGAGAGCTTTAACATTTGGGTGCATATTAAATATCTATGGACTATTACTTTTAAGTTCTTCCTGTTTTCTAAGTTGATCTTTTACCTGAAAAAACATCCGGGCTGCATTTTGCTCAGCTTGTTTTTTACTCTTCGCAATACCTCTACTCATACATGCGTTCTGAATGTAGATGTCTATGTAGAAGAGGCCCTCGTACTGACCAACCACCCGGTACTCCGGGAGCTCCATGTTATTGACCTGGCAGTACTTCATCAGGTGATCCTTGAAATTATCGTCAATCATGATGATATTCAAATCCACAATTTGGGGGTCCGTAAAGATTCTTAATACAAACTCTTTCGCGTGGATGAGACCGATGTCCATATAGATGGCTCCAATGAGGGCTTCGAAAGCATCTTCGAGAATCTTCGGGTTATTATTCCATCCGTTACGCATCCCCTTCTCATCCATGATGATGAGGTTCTGAAGTCCCAGGTGATTTGCAATATGTGCCAAAGTTTCACCACGAACAAGCTTGGTGCGAGCTTTCGTGAGGAAACCTTCTTGGCGACTTTCATACCGATCGAAAAGAAACTTAGTAATAACGAAACCTAGGACGGAGTCACCAATGAATTCCAATGTCTCGAAGGACTCTGTAAATTGTGTATACTCTTTGAGAGCAGATTTATGTGTAAAAGCCTTTTGGTACAAATCAAGGTTTTTGATCTTTGTACCAACAAGTTGTTCGATTTGATTTTTGTCAACAAACATTCTTATCAGAAGTAAGTGTTATTTTTTTAAGCCTTTTCCTTCTTCACGTAATGGGGAGAGAGAAACTTTTGGAGGTTAAGGTAGGTAACCTGGACGTCAGCAGGGGGTGCGAGGAGATCCTTAAGTGTATCGTCAAGGATAATTTGACGACCGTTATCCGGATGCTTGAGACCCTTCTCTGTAATGTACTTGTTGATGAACTTGGTCACCTCCGAGCGAGAGATGAGTTCACCTTCTGGGAGAGCCAGGAACCCCCTCAACTTAGGTGTAATTTCCTGTTTGCGGTTGAAGCCGTTGTTCTCAGAACGCTTCTTAGCCTTCTCACCATCTGGATCTTCTTGGGTGTTCTTAATCTTGCGAACAAGCTTAGTGAGAGTCTTGATTTCGTTGCGGAGAGCGGCAAGTTCAGTTTGGATAGTGGAGTCGAGAGACATTGTATCTATCTTAGCGACGAAACCTTTAAGTCTATTCACAGTACGAATAATTATTATATTTCTTTATAATAATGGACGAGAAGATTTACTCAAAGTCAATCATCGATAAATACATCAAGACCAACTTACTATTCGATGATGTCAAGTTGAAAAAATATTATGACAGAAATGCGCAGAGGGATTTAAAAAAATACAGGGAGCGTGTTCACAATAAATACCCAACCAAAGACTTTGATAAAATCGTATACGCATTGATCACAGACTCCATTCGTGACATTATACTCGAGACGATCAGTAAAATCAACGATGTCATGAAGTCTATGGGTGATTTGATCATCAGTGGTGGCGAAGCGTATAACATGTACGTACCTTACGAGGACCGCATTATCACAACTGATATCGACGCCAAGTTTGTTCCCCGTATGCAAATGGATTCCAAGTACTACGGAAAACTTCAGGTAGTCAAGCTTATATTGTGGGATAAAATAGGGGAACTCGCGAAATCACTTAACATGCGGATCAAGCGTCGGTTACTTACAATGATGAAGAAAAATCCCAAAATTTTCAAGTTTTTGGGTCTTGGATTTAAGCAAAATGGACCCTATGTAACTCGACGGTACACTTTATTCAAGAAGAAAAAGGTGGGAAAAAATACAGAACCCAAAAAGGGAGATGTATTCATAGATGTAGAATTGTTTGCACTCGACATGAACATTCGTCTATTCTCACCCAAAAGTGGTCGCGTGGAGAACTTCGTCGTCGGTGGAATTCTTGACATTCCATTCATGCGCCCAGAAGAGTTTGGTTACAGTGTATCCATGACGAAACGGAAAGGTATCACATATAGAAATGTAGAAACGAATAAACTCATAGTAGATAATAACATATTCATAGCTGGTAGAGACTTTTTGATAGAAGATATCTACCTCATGCATAAACTCAATCTTCGACCAGAAAAAAAGGAGAAGGATCGTCAACGTCTCCTAAAACTCGCGAAACTGGTTAACGCGAAAACGCAAACAAATGCTTCTATAGATGACACATTCAAACGTATTCAAGGAAAACTCGTGAAACGGGTCCCAACACGCAAAGTATACAAGAATGTATCTATGGCCCGGGCTTATCGCATAGATCCACAAAAGTATTCGAAATTTACAACCAAACCACAGGTGGACCGTTTATCAAAACAATTTGTACATGGTCTAAACCCAGTCTTAAATAATACAAATGTACCAGGTTACACTGCTACAAATGGTAACAAACGATTTAATTTAAATACGTTAAAGTGGAAGAAAGCTACGAATAATTCATATGTAAAGAACGAATATAAACTCAGGCCAAATAATGCTCAGAAACTCCCACCTACCATCAACAAATTGAAAACGTTATACGGATATAAACCAAGCAGAAACAAATGGGTTTCTGAGTCAATTCTAGAGAAGGCAGCGGCCATACCTTTCATCGGTTTAAAGAAATGAGACACAATATAGATATAACATGTTATACAATCCCCCAGTAAAGGGCGAAGATGGTCTCTACTTTGTCAAGGCGTTGACTGACGAAAAACGCAAGTGCCTCGTCCAGGTCAATAATGTAAAGGTTGTGGATGTATCAGGAGAGTTTATTTTCGATCTCTCTTCTAACGCCAATATTAACAAAATCGTTGAGATTGACACACGCAATCTCGAGGCAGCCGTTGAGAATTGTGAGACTTGGTTTGGTAAAAAGTTGTCAGACAATGTAATCACCGCAGCGTACACCTCCAGTCACGTCAGTCAGGAAATCACAGGCGATCTCCTTGATGTGACCAAGGTGTACAACTCCAAGCAAGAAATTATCGATACCAATTCCGTACAACCAGGGAAGGTGTGTGATGTCATCCTCGAATTCGCCGGACTTTGGTTCGCTAAGAAAACATTTGGGCCATCTTGGAATACAGTCCAGGTTAGAGTCCACGAAGATCCGGTCACCGATACATACCCAGAAGAATACGCATTTGTCGATACCCAAGATCAGTAGAAAAAAAATTGTTAATGATATATAAAAGACGACGATGGTTAAGGCCAACAATTTAAAGAAAATGCAACCCATCCTACTCGCAGTCGCTGCCGTGGTCGTGGTGTACCTGTTGTTCCAGTCCATGGAAAAGTCTGGTTACACTGAACTCTCCCCCTCCACATCTCCAGGTCCAGCGGTCGCCGCATCCAATGGAAAGTGTGCGGGCATGAACAATGGTACAGGCTTGGCGTCCTCTCTCCTCCCCCGCGAAGTTGCCACAGAGGAAGACTTTGGTCAATTTGCCCCAGAGGACATCCTCAAGGGTCAGAACTTCCTCGAGCCCCGTAAGCAGATTGGTTTCCCAGAGACCATCGGTGGTAACCTCCGCAACGCCAACCAGCAGATCCGCGCCGACCCCCCAAACCCCAAGGACCCCTTCGTTTGGAACAACTCTACAATTGTCCCAGATACAATGCAGCGTAGTTTGTGCGCTTAAAGATTAGGTGACATGTGTATATAATAATGACATCTGTCCCAAGTGATCTTTCCGAGAGCGTTTCGAAGCTTGTCAACCTTACAAAACAACTTTCAGAAGCAAAAACTGATATCAAGATTCTAAACCAGGAAGAGAAGCGCCTAAAAGAGGTTGTAAAGAAGCATATGGTTAGTCAGGGTATTGATACCATTAACCTCAGAAAGGGTAAAATTAGTATTCGTAAAAGTGTAAGGAAGTCTGGTATGAACAAGGATGCCATCAAAGATGGACTCATGAAGTTCTTCGCGGGAGACGAAGCAAAGGTTGAAGGAGCCCTAAATGCCATCCAGGATGGACTTAAAGTAACTGAATCTACCTCAATTTCATTAACTGGTATAAAGGAAAAGCCCGAAAAAGAAGATAAGTAATACACGATGGTTTGGAGCCAATATGTTTATGAAGCCACCACTGGCCTAGATTACTGCGTCAGTGATGATGAAGAATTTAACGATGACACTCCTCTGAATATGCATGACTGGGAAGTCAAATACTCAGATGAACTCACGATGTTTTGGAATACAACCAGAACCTTACTCGAAGACGCCGGAATCACCTACTCAGGAGATTACTGGGACTTTGTTGAATTTTGTTTTAAGGAACACTATAATTCTACGGAGCGCGTGAATTGGGAATATCAGGAACAAACAATATGGTTTGAAGAACGTCTTAGTCACATTTGGAGGCATCTCAAACGATGTGTGATGGAAAATGGTCTCCACGAAGAAATGATAAAGGGTGCAAGTGTATATGATTTTATGGGGTTTGCCAAAAATATTATCCGTGTATATTAAATGCTCCAAGACCTCACAGCCAACAAAGTTTTTATCCCAGCGGCGCTCTTCATAGCGCTCAGCCCGGGTGTTCTTCTAACCACTGATGGAAAAAAGCTCACATTCAAAAACGGAAAGACCAGCCAAATGGCCGTGTTATTTCACGCTCTCGTGTTCTTCATAGTCTACAGTCTTATCGCCAAGGCTATGGGTCTCGTCCTCACCAAAACGGACCTCATTGTTACGACCGTGCTCTTCCTGACTCTCAGTCCAGGTCTCCTCCTCACCCTCCCTCCAGGATCTGGTGGCGTCGTCCGCTCCGGTCAGACCAGCCTCTCGGCCGTTATCACCCACGCAGTGGTGTTCGCTGTTGTGTTCGCGATTTTACGTCGTCAATTTCCTCAATTCTACTAAGTAAGAGAATGAGGTACCTGGTTATAGGACCCGCGGCGATGGGTATATTCTCATTAATAGGTTGTCTAAAATCAATGGAAAATAATTTAACAGATGTTGAAGAAATTTCAGGATCCTCTGCGGGTGCAATTATCACGTTACTTATGGCACTCGGCATGTCCCTGGATGAAATATTTAAACTTACATTGTCTATAGATGTTACCAAGTTGATGAAGATAAAAATCACATCCTTTTACAATAATTTTGGTTTTGTAGATATGGAACCAATCCGAAAAAAACTAGTCGAAATGTGTAAATGTGATCCAACATTTAAAGATATCGATATGAAAATCTACATATCAGCATTTTGCTTGAATACATCCGAAACAGTATACTTTTCTAAAGATACACACCCGGACATGAAAGTTATAGATGCTGTGTGTATGAGTATGGCTGTACCTGTTATATTTTCGTGTGGAAAGTATAAGGGAAATACATACGTCGATGGTGGAACAATTGAACAATACCCATTGACCCCATTTTTAGACAAAAAATCACATGAAATTACATGTTTGAAAATAAAATCGGATGTAATTTTTAAAGAAAATATAAACAATCCAAAGGACTTTATAGAAACGCTAGTATTGTCAACACTATGTCTTAGATCTAGCTACGATAAACCTATAAATATTATAGAAATAAATGTAAAAGACACAAACGTATTTGATTTCAATATGACATACGAGGAGAAAATAAGATTATTTAACATGGGGTATTTGAATTGATTCTTTTTTTTGTTAGTTTAAGATATATGATAGATGCATGTGATCCCGATGTGGATATACAACTTCTGAAAAAGCTTATAAAGCTTAATACAGGAGAAAACCTTACACTAACAAGAGAACAAATTTGTCAGGTATATGACGATATTCAGGATGGAAAGTTACCACTACCACCGATGATTATGACTTCTAACAGGACATATTTAGTCGACAAGAAGTCGCCCCTCAAAGCCCAAGACTACGATATACTCTTCAGTTCATCAAGTAAGCGCAAAGACCTCAAAAGGATTGCGTATAAAGTCGGTCTCAAGCGTTTAGATCAAATGACCAAAATACAGGTTATTGATGCAATCGGAAAACGTTTAAGATATATGAAAATTCATGAACCAGTGAAGATTGGTAGGAAACAAAAGGTGGAAAGGAGTTTCAACAACACAGCAGTTAACAACACAGCAGTGAACAACACAGCAGTGAACAACGCAGCAGTGAACAACGCAGCAGTGAACAACGCAGCAGTGAACAACGGAACAGTGAACAACGGAACAGTGAACAACGGAACAGTGAACAACGCAGCAGTGAACAACGCAGCAGGGGAGGAAGGGGAGGGGGGAGGCGCGGTGTCGTTGTCGTCGGCGAATAGGAAAACAAATAACATCAACTCGGCGATGAGGAAAACAAATAACATTAACTCGGCGATGAGGAAAACAAATAACATCAACTCTAGAAATATAAGAAAACCCAATTTTCCAAAAAGTATAAAAATGTCCCAACCAAATTTTTTAAGAAGAAATAATCAACCCCGGAAAAGTATATTTCCCAATAGCATATATGGAAACAGGTCTCTTCGACCTCGACCTCGACCCCGATATGAACGACCAAAGTTTTTAGGTGGTGGCGTTGTAAGCAATATGTCGTTTATTCCAAGTTCCACCTTTTATGGAGATGAGCCCGGTTATGTATTTCGTAGGGGTAATAGAGGTATGGGATACTATAAAAATTTTATAAAAGGACGGAGCGTTGCCGACTGTCCACCCGGGTTCTTTTTTGGGACCAACAACAAAATGGGAACGGGGTGCATTAGAAATAAGCGTGAAACCCCATTTATTGGACCCCAACCCCAAACAC
>Ga0222716_10001545_pt1 | contig 19189 bp, 9 predicted proteins | sample C33_13DmetaG_FD_165044 | JGI IMG/M metagenome (GOLD analysis project Ga0222716, IMG submission 165044) | Estuarine water microbial communities from San Francisco Bay, California, United States - C33_13D | ecosystem: Environmental > Aquatic > Marine > Unclassified | place: USA: California... | reverse complement strand
CAGCTTCGACATCACCGCCGTCTTTGGCGCGTCTTCGGCGATTCATGACTCGCGCCGCGCCCGCACGGCGACGCCGGTCGACCCAGCCCGAAGGCTGGGAGTGGACGCGCGTTATGGCGTCTTTTCGGGCGTCTTTTTTCTTGGTTTCGCTTTCTCTCACTACAAGCATAACTAACTAGACTTTGAGCGACGCTGAAACGGATTCGATTTTCGAGGCATGGGCGGCGCTTTTACGCCTTTAGCTTTTCTACGTTTGTGCTTGGGTAGCTTACCGCGGTCGTATTCCTCGTCGAACTGATCGTATTCGCGACGCGAGCGTTTCGCCACCGCCGCCGCCTTCTTCTTGAAGCCACCTCGATCACTCTCGCGTTCGTCATCGTCGTCGTCGCAATCCTCCCATTTCGTAGAAGGCATATTTTCGATCCACTCCTTCACCTTGAAACCGCCACTCACATGTTTCTTCGCGTTCCGAGTTCTCACGGGAGAATCGAGCGACACGCTCGGAATATCCTCGAGGGTAACGCCGACGCTCAATCGTTTCAATCGACGATGCAATAACGCGCGCTTGGCTGAATCGAACGCACTAAGCACCGAAGGCGACTTACCGCGCCCCCCTCGAATAGATTTGCTGATCGGTGACGCAGAGGCGCGCAGCTTCTTCTTTTCTCTACCCTTTTCGTGTAGTATTCGCACTTCCGATTGACGAGGCAGTGGCGGAGGCTCAACCTTTCGCTTCGGCTCAACCTTTCGCTTCGGCACGACTTCGGCTTCGATGGACTTCTTTTTCATCTTTTGCTTCGTCTTTTGTTCCTTTAGCGCCGCCGCAGCTTTCTTCGTTAAATCTGGAATATTTTGATGAATCGCCGCCGTTGATTCTTCCTCAAACGTTCCAGGCGCGTCTCGGCGAGCATAAAATAGCAAATACGCTTGCTGCTTGAGCACCACTTTTTCACTCACGGAGGTGATTTCATCGTCATCCATCAAACACCAAGTGCCCGTCGCCACCTTGACAAAACAGTAATAATGACCGCTATTTGAGCTGTTACCGGCGTGCACGAGCACGCCGTACAAATCGTAAACTGCCTTTCCTCTCGACGTAAGCCCTTCGTCTGAAATGTATGGCGTGATGTCGAGCTCCAAAGGGTACTCAACGAAATGATTCAGCTTCCCTCTCCCGAAAGGCACGTATGCGAATCTCTTCAACTGCAACGCGAGCACGTTCGGTGCCTGATTCACCGTGAACTGCTTCGAAGCCTTCGTCAAGTGACTCTTTGAATTCGCGCTTTTGCCTTCGCACCTGTACTTGTTGTCACCGTCGAGCACTTCAGTGTGCGTGAACATCTTGAAAGCACCCAATACACTCTTTGCCCGGCCAACTTCCAAGGATAAGTCGAGAAATGGGTCAAACGTCTCCGAGTTGCGACCGCACGTTTTGCAATTCACCTGCGAGCGCAACCGTCCTCCAAAAACCTTCCAAACAAAGCTCGTCTCCGCACGCGCCGAATTCGGCGATATCTTTGGCTTAACTACTTCGACACACTTCTTATGCATCGCATCTAACAAACAACGCGCCAACTCGTGAGCATCTTCCTGTCGACCTTTACGAAAGGTCTTAGAAAGCGCTCTTAAATTCTTCACCAACGCCGTCGGCGCAATCGTTCTCCCACTCGAGTTCAACGCCCGAGCCACATGCTCACCGATCTCATACAAAGCGTTGAATGAACCGCCCGTCTTATACTTCTTGTGCTCCCCGCGCAGCGCGAAGTTCGCCAACGCCGGTGTATGTGTTAAGCACTGGAGGACCGAATTGAGAAAGCACGTGTTTCCGAGGTTGGCCAGCCCCGCGCCCGCTCGTCGCGCGCCGGCCCACTTCATGCGCACATCGCACAACGCGTACAAGTCGTCACCTCTGTCGTTACCTCTCGTGCTCATCCCACGTCGATGCTCGTGCGTTTCTGCGATCATGGTCGCTCCGGCGTCTTCGAACGCGGCGACGTCGCCGTTCAGAACGATGACGTTTCGCAGCGAGTCGACGTCAACGAGCGGGCGATCGGGTCTTCTGGCGCGGACGAACCGCACGCGCCGTTCCTTCGCCGCCGTCGCACCGCCGACGAAGCCTTTCGCGCCGTGATTCGAAGACGCTGGCTGTCGCTGTCGCCGTCGATTCAGCCGCGATTGAAAGGCGGCTCCGGAATGCTTCTTCCCCATGCACGCGCGAACGGACGCGACGGAGGGCGACGCGCGCGATCGCGACCGCGTCGTCGCGCGCGAATCAACCTTTATCGATTTCTTTCGCTCGAGGCGAACGCGCGACCGACGACGCGCGCGCGGGTCACGACGCGTTGTGCGGCGCGCGCGGGGTGTTCTCTCTTCGTCTTTGCTTTGCTACAACTCGACTCAACGCCCCGCGTCGTCTACTTCGGCGTCGTTTCGGGCGTCGTTCGCGCGAGATTCGGCGCTCGAGGTGTCGAAATCTTTTCTAGGCAAGCGCTCGAGCGGCTCGGTCGCGTCGTCGCGCGCGAACGCGCGAACGCGCGCGTCAAACAGGCGATTCGCGAACGCCCACAATTCGTAATCGAGAAAATTCAACTCGTCGACGCGAGCGATGACGCGCTGAGAAATTCTCTTCCGTCCACTCGAACTGAAAGTCTCGTACGTACCGTCGATGCGATCGGTGATGTGTTTGAGAGCGTTTTTACGCAACCGCTTGTACTTGGCGAACTGATTCGCCTCGCACACGCGATACTGCTCGCCGACGTTTCGTCGCGCGATTTTCGATCGTTTCACCGTCGTCACGGAATCGGGTTCGCAGTCGATAAACACCCCGAAAGCACTGACCTCGAATGATCCGTAGGTCTCATCCGTGTTAACGTTTGGTGCGATGAGCGTCTCGAAGGCTTTATGACGTTCCAGGACTGCGTACAACGCTCGAGCGGATTCCGGCACGTCGTCGTAAGACGCCTCCGCAGACTCCTCCCCGCCTTGACTATCCCCGCGACGCGAGAACGCGACGGTCATGATGTGAAACCCTTCAAAATTCTTTGTCCAGTCGTCATCGCTATCCATGGGCCAAATCTGTACGTTTGACTTGTCCACGCCACATCTCATGGATACTCCTTCTTCGAGCACCGACGCGTAGCGCTCCCGAAACGACGCTTCTTTCAGCGCTTCACTTTTGAGCTTGCTAAATCTAAATGAAAACCCCACCACATCCACACAATCGCGCGCATCGTCATTTTTGAGCGAGGTCGCAACCTTCGAAATTCGAGCTTTAACGTTTTGAGCGTCGATTTGAGTCGGATCGACAAAATTTGCGTTCGCGCTGAGCGGCAAATCGAGCTGTCGCGCGGCTAATTCTATGGACTCGTCAAGTCGCTCGTGCAGAGCCAGTACGTCTACCTCGTGCTCTAGACGTTCTTTCGCGTAATCCATCATCATTTTGGATGCCTTTGTACCTCGCCAAAGCGCGCATTCGCGCAATTCGGCCGCTCGAGGTTCCACCGCGTCGTCGGTGTTATTCGTCAACCCGAGCAATTGGAAGAACTGTCCATTGTGAATATCGTCGTGAACCATCTTCATTTCCGCCCAATCTTCGAACGGCGTGTACAAAGCATTCTCGTAAACGTTTGAAATCGAGATTTTGTTGCGCGCATCCGCATTCACGGCGTCGTCGTAAGATCGCAGCTCGTCGTCCATGAAGCGCGTCAACACGCTCCAAGGCCAAACATCTCGCGTCTGCACGCGCGTCGTATTCACTGGTTCCTTCCCGAAACTTCTCGCCGCGACTTCGATCGAAAATTCGTACGACGACAGCGCGCGCGCTGACGGCTTCCGTAGCATGGTCACGACGCGCGGTTGTTCCGTAAAGCGTTCAATCAAGCTGTAGTCGTCGTGCGTCGCTAAAAACTCGCACTTTGGTTCGCGGGGATCAATTCTGAGTCCCGTGTACTGATTTCCGCAGAGTTCGCGATCCTTGAAAGACGGTTTCAAGAAGCACCAATGAAAGCTCCGTCCCGCCGTCCTCGGAATGTGAAGAAAGTACAAAAATCGTCGTCGTCTCGCGACGTCGTCGCGGACTCGCGCTCTGCGCTCGTGCGCGCGCCTCTGCGCATCGATCCACGCCGTCGCGAGCTCATCGCACCGACGCATTTCGCCGCCGCGCATGCGACGAGGCGCGAACGAAGCCTTCGCCCCGACGTCGAGACCGTCGTCGTCGAGGCGACGCCCGCGCCGCCTCGAAATCGTCAAGACCGTCGCCAACAAGACGCACGCGACGATCGCGCGCGCGCGCGCGAGCCATCTCGATCCTCGCTCGCCGCGAGCGCGCGCCGCGCACGTCGTTCGTTCGCGCCGTCGAGCGCGACGCGCGTCGCCCGCGTCGCGTCGACGCCGCGGCGGAAACATTCGCGAGGCGAATTTTTCAACCGGTCGCCTCGACGCGCGCGATCGATCGCGCGCGGTCGTCGCGCGCGCGCGGTCGCGTCGCCGACGACGCTATCGTCGCGCGCGCCGTCGATCGCGCGCGGCGCTCGAGCGCGTCGCGCGCGCGCGCGTCGCCATCGGCGTCGAACTCTGACGCCGCGACGCGTCACACCGCCGCGCGCACCGCGCGCGCGTCGGCGTCGTCGTCGCGCGCGCGGCGCATGAGCGACGTCGCCGGCGCGTCGACGCGCGACTCGGAGGACGCGCGCGAAGCGGCGTCGACGCCGCGGGACGCGCGCGGCGATCGGGCGAGCATCGCCGGGGCGCGCGCGGCCGACGTGGTCGCGCGCGCGCTGGCGCTCGCGGCCGAGGCGCGCGGCGACGGCGAGCGCAAGCGAACGAACGCGCTGTTGGAGGGCGCGCTGAAGCAGTACGCGAGCGAACTGGACGAGTTCAGAGCGGTGTGCGAACGATTGAGGGAACGCGAGACGGGCGGCGGCGGCGGCGCGACGACGCGTTGAGTTTGACGACGACGCTCCGACCGCGGGGGAACGCGCGAGGGGTGCGTTCGATCGCCGGCGCGCGCGCCGTGGGGTTTAGCGTCGCGTTTACCGTAGACTACGCGCGTCGAATGAGAAATTAAATCGCGCCCGCGTCGCCGACGCGAAATTTCTTCGCCCCCGACTCCCTCTCCGCCACGCGCCGTTCCACGGCTCGCGCGTCGCCCACGGGCGGCACCGCGCGCGCGTAATGTCGCATCGCGCGTCCGATGTCCCGCGCGTCGTCCTCCGCGTCGCTCTCGCCCTCGTAAAACCCCACGAGCTCTAACAAACGATCCGGCTGCTTCGCCACCGCGTCTCGCGCCTCCGCCGCGCCGAGCGTCTCCTCCAACGACCGCATCGCCTCCTCCAGCGCTCGCGCGTCGCACAGCAGCAAACCCGGCGCGAGGGTTATCTGCCGCCCCGAGATCCCGGAAACGCTGCGCTTCACCATCAACACGCGCCTGACGAATTCGTCCTCGCGCAGCGCCAACAGCCTCGGCTCTCGCGCCGCGCACGCGGGCACGTCCAACCCGTGCGAGCCGCAGTTTCCGTCGCCGTCCACCGGGAACACGCGCAGGAGCGCGCGCACGCTCGATTCCAACCGCGCCGGGTCGCGATACAGCGACTCGCGCGCGGATTTCGTGACGATGTGTCGGCAGTGCGCGGCGCCCGTCCAATTGCGCCAAAACTTTTCAACCGCGCGGTCGTCGGCGTCGGTGTGCGCGCACTCGCCGTCGCCCGCGCTGCGCGCGCGCGTGCGACCGCGCGACGCGCCGGACGTCGACGTCGACGGCGCGCACGACGGCGCGCGCGCGAAGATCGCGCGCATCCGAATGACGCGCCGTTGATTGAACCGTCGCGATGGCGCCGGTCGTCGAGATCGCGGCGCCGCGCGCGGTGCGCGACACGGACACGCTCTGCGACCTCGCGCGCCGGGCGCTGTGCTTCTGGCGGTGCGACAGGGATTATTTCTTCGCCGAGGGTTCGAAGTGCGCGGCGGCGCGAGACGCGTGCGCGGCGGCGTGTTGTCCGCGCCGAGCGTGGGTCGTGCGAGCGCTCGGCACGACGCGAGAGCGAGAGATGTCCAAGTACGCGGACCCGCTGGAACGGAAAGAGTTCCTGGGGACGCTCACGGAGGAGGAGGCGCGGCTGTTGAGAAGGAGACGGGCGGAGGCGGCGCGCTTCGTGAGACGAAGAGCGATGGCCGCGGCGCCGGAGAGACAGAGCATGACGAAGCGGGTGGGGGAAGAACGGAGACGAGAGCGCGCGTGGACGTCGTCAAAGTTGAGAAAGGATGGGGACGACGCGTCGGTGAGCGCGAGCGATGAGTTCGGGAAGGCGGAGGCGCGCGAGGCCGAGCTCGCGGAGACGAGCGCGCGGCGGTACCGCCGCGCCGACGAAGACGTCGATGAACCGGGATATTCGTCGCGATCGTCGTCGTATTACTCGGACGAATCGGGGTATTCGTCGTACACCGGGTCGTCGTATTCGTCGTACACCGGGTCGTCGTATTCGTCGTACGCCTCGGACGCGGACGCCGAGCGGGAGCGTCGCGCGGCGACGCTCGAGGCGATGAAGTCCCCGGACGAGGCCGCGGCGATGACCCTCTCGCGCACGGATGCGCTCGGCAAACCGTTAATCGTGGGCAAGCACCTGGCGTTCGCCACCGAGGGTTTACTCCCCGACGGCTTGACGCGCTGGGAGGCGTACATCGCCGAAGCCGAACGCGCCGGCGAGATTCGCGACGCCAAAATGCGTCGCCGCGCCGAGCGTCGCGATCGCTCCCTCCACCGCGAGCTCGACGCTCTGAAACTCTACGCCAAGAGGGTCAAGCTCAGCGAGCAAGACGTGCAAATCCGTCGTCAAGCCTTGATCGACGCGCACGACGCGCGCGTTCGCCAATCGGTCGAGCGCGAAGTCAAAATAGCCGCCCGCGCGCTTCGCAAGCGCAACGCCCTGCTCAATCTCGACCACGACGCGCGCTCTAGATTATTAAAGCGCTGGGCCCTCCGCCACGGCGCGCAGAAATAGCGGAAATAGCACCGATTCAGAAGCGGCGCCGCGCTCGACGCCTCACACCTCGCCGCGCCATGTCTCGCGCCGGACTGTCTCCCTCCGCGCGCCGCGCGATGGACCGCGCGCTCGACGGCGCGCAGTACGACGCCGTCGAGCGCGTGCCCCCCAAACCGCCCGCGCCCGCGACGCGGCGACGCGCGCGCGGTCGCTCGCTCGCGCGCGCCGTCCCGCTCGTCGCGTTCCTCGACGACAGACCGCGCTTGAAACACTTTACGCTCGGATTCGTCGCCGGCGCGTGCGCGGCGATCGCGATCGCGATCGACGAGTGCAAGCGAAAGATGGCGGAGCGCGACGACGCGCGCGGGCGCGAGCGAGAGGCGCGACGGCGAGCGAAGATGGAGAAGAAGGCGGTGAACGCGTTGAACTCGGTGCCAATCATCGTGGAGCTGAGCGACGAAGAGGCGAGCGCGGGCGACGGCGGCGGCGGAGACGTCGGGACGGGGGACGAACGGGCGTACAAGATGGTGCTGCTGGTGCGAGAGGACGTGGTTATGGGGGCGGGGAAGCTGGCGGCGCAGGCGGGACACGCGGCGGTGGGCGCGGCGACGGCGACGCGGGATCGACGGCCGACGTCGATGGCGAGATGGGAGATCGACGGGCAAAAGAAGGTGGCGCTGGGGGTGAAGAATCTGAGAGTGATGAATGAACTGGTGGGAGAGGCGAAGGCGGCGCGGTTGACGACGTTCGTCGTGGAGGACGCCGGCCGGACGGAGGTGGAACCGGGCACGGTGACCGTCGCCGCCATCGGACCGGCGGCGGCGTCCGACATCGATAAAATCACGGGACACCTGCGTTTGTACTAGCGTTTCGTCGATCGTTTCGGGACTAGATTATCATCATCAATGAGAAATTCAATTATTGTTTTTACACACGTCTTACAAATCTTTCGTCGTCTCGTAAGTCTCGATCAAGAAAAGACGTCTTCTCGATCCATCGGCGCCGTTTCTTCCGGTTTCTCTGCCTCGAGCGCGGCGAATTCGAGGAAGTGCGTCGGTCTGTGTCGCTCGTGGTAAAATTCGAGCGGATTGCCGAGCTTAAGTGCGTACTTCATGCCCGCCGAGTGCTTGACGCCTTGGAAAGAATAGTTCCACGACCCGCCGTCGGGAACCATGTAGTAACCCAAGAAGCGATCGGAGAGTAACATTTGAACCTTTTCGAAATGTCCGGGTCCATATCCTTGCGGATTTGTGCTCGTCATGTCCTTGTTCGCGCGGCCCCACTCGTACCCTGCCGGCGTGATCTTGTACGCCGTCAGCGAGCACGAACCCGGTGTGAATGAGCACGTCAAGATGATGCTCTTTTCTCCATCCCAGGACGAATTCTGCTCGAGAATCTTGGCGTGCTGCGTGCAATCCTGCGGTTGCAATTGAGAGCTCTCGTTCGGTTGCGTGTGAATCCACCCCAGCGGCTCGAGGTCGCTCAAGTAGTCGTGCTCCGGAAGCGTCGACGGTAAATTCACCGAGCTGTGGTTACCCCACTGCGGCGGCATCACGACGCAACGAATCTCCTTCACTTGAGGGTTGTCCGGCGGCGAAACGCCGTACATGTAACCCGCAATCTGCGTACGCAAATCGGCGATAGTTATGAACTTTTTCAACACATTCTTGGGCATGATATATGTGTATCCGGTCTCCTTCAAGTCGTCGCTGTTGACGTAAATGTGGTTCACGCGCAAATGTAAATTCGTCGCGCTGATGGCTCGAATACGCCAATCGGTCTTGCTTCCGAACGTTGACTGTTCGTACGGGCTCGTGGTGGTGACGATGAGCTCGTCTCCGTGCACATTCGTAGTCTTGGTCGTGACGGCAATCTGCTGGTTGGCATCTTGCCCACGTTTTTCGATTTCGGCAATCTCTTGTCGCTGCAAAGATGGCGGCGTGATTTCAGCGCCAAGAATGATGTCGCGAACCTCGCTTTGCGTCAACGCCGAGACGTTGACGTTGTTCTTCGCGGAATAATCCGCCAAGATCAAGTCTTTCAAAGCGATTTCAACCTTGATCCATTGCTCGTCGGTGAGATCTGGCCACACGTGATGCGGTAGCGTCACGACAGTCTTGTCAGGACGCAACATCATCTTTGCCTTTTCGTTGTTGACGTGCAACGCGCGTAAAATCAAAATCAAACGACTAAAGGCTGTGTAACTCGAAATCGTTTTCAACCAATCGTCGTAGATGTTGAACAACACCATTTGCGGCTCAGTGGCTTTCAAGATGAGATCGCCAAACTTTTCGATTTTCATGCACGCTTGGAACGGCAGTTGCAACTCGCTCCCCTTGATGACGATGTTCGGGTAATCGAGCATGTGCGTCTCCAACGGGTCGAGCATACCTTTTCTCGTCACGATGATTTGTTTCGGTTGCTCTTCGATCGGGAGAGAGCGAATCAAGGCCGCGACTTCTTCTGCTGTCTTCCACTTGGCCAACTGCGCGAGACGTTTCTGCCCAGCCCACACGCTCGTGTGAATGATCTTCAAAAAGAGTTGACCGGTGCGCGGGTTGAAGATGAAAATAGCGCCGTTGATTGGCTTTGTCACCAAGTTACCCTCGAATGTTTTGTGAATCGTCACGCGGTACACATTCGTATCGTCCACGAACCAAATTGTTTGGTTGCTGAACAACTCGCCGTAGTTTTGAGAGTTGAGATACGGTTCGGTGGGCTCAGAGGAGTACAACTGCAAACCCTTACGAATGCGCTCGCGCAATACGTAAAGCGCCGGATTAGCTTTCATGATCTTCGCCATTGCTTGTTGCACCAAAGGTTTGCACCCAGGGAACCAGTTACCGTAGGCTGAGTGCAAGTTGTACGCCAAGTCGATGCCTATCATCACCCCAGTCGGCGATGGGTAAATGGACATGTTGTCCGTGGTGTAATCTAAAAACTTCGCGCGCGTGTAACGCTCAATGTCGTGAGAATCAAAGTCACCCCAGCGAAGCTGCACGTCGACCCAGAACTTATTCGAACTCTTTTGATCGAAAGAATCGTTTGTCTCGCCCATAAGCGACGGCTTGCAAATCGACCACTTGTATGCGGCGAAGAGCAAAATGTCGGCGCAAGAGCTGTTCATCTTGTACGACTTTCTCGGATGAATCGTTTCCTTTTGAACCGTTTCAATCTCCAGCGCGTCGAGTTCTTGGTCGAAAACGTTGCACATATCCATGACGACGGATTCGTGGATCTTTTGCCACAAGTGTGCTCGGAAGATTTGAATCAACGAAATCTTCAGCGTAGGAATTTTACCGTGCATGAAGATGCCGGTCAAGTCAAGTTGGACTTGGAACCCGACGTATACATTAGCACGGTTGATCGTGGGCGACCACCAGAGCGTGAATCGACGATTCGGAATTTGGTTTAGGCCACTGCGCTGCGCGTTCGTCAATTTCTTGTACTGCATCGATTGCTCGAATCCACTTGCTTTTTCCCAGAACAAACCTTCCCAAGTGGGGAAGTACGTTCCCTTGAAGAGCGTGTGCTCGAGGATACCCTCGACGCCGCCGAGCGCCTGAATGACGTCGGTGCGGTAGTTGTTCAAGTTCCAGAGTTTGCCGTCGTGTCGCTGATGCGTCCACCAGAACGGATTTTGCCTGGTGAGATTGTACTCTTTGAAAGTCAATCGCACGCGCCAACCCTTATCGTACGCGAGCGTGTGTCGATCCTTTTGGAACAAGGTATTGATGCGCGGAATGCCGCGATCCCACGAGTCTTCCAAGTCCTCCAATGTGAGACGACGATTCTGCGCCTGCGCTTCTTGACGCTTCAACGCGTACTCAGCCCACACACGTTGGGAATCGTTAAATTCAGCCTCCCAAGGTTGGATGTAGCGGAACAGGTTTGGAATGAGTTGATCTTCTTCGTGTGTCATCCCCGAGCGGAAGTGCGTGATGCCGGAGTCGGTCTGCACGCTGTACCGCAAGTCGCTCTGGGGGATGAGAATGTGACCCATCGAAAGCATACCCAAACCACCGATTTCTTTCGGTGCGGCGAACACGCACGGCGGGAAACGGCTGGGCATCTTCGAATTCAAACCAATTTTCACGCGAGTCTGAATCTTGTTCTCGCACTTCACCAACAAATCAAGCAACTCCGACGTGTGAATTGTTGCCTCTCGGTAGTACGTCATCAAGCCAATGAGTGCCGTGTTCCACTTGTTGACAATCTTGGAAAACGTCGTCGCACCGGATGACATGAGCACTTGCCGGATACGGTTTTCGAATGACTTAAGCGCTTCATCATCGACACGCAAGAACGCCTGCGCCGTTCGCTCCTTGGTTTGCTCGTTGTGCAAGTTCCAGACGCCGTCCTTGTTGGCAAAGTACTCAGTCGCCATGCGAATCTTTGGCAAAATACGCACTTCAAAGCCGCTCATGGCAAAGAGCAAGTTGGGGTTGTCGCGAGAGTACACGCTGACGAAACCATTATCCCACTCCAACGTCGTTAACGAGCGCGGAAGACGGTTTTTGATATCCCAAAATACTGCGCGACCCAAGTTGACGTCATGCTTCATCAAGCGCATGCGCGCGTCGCGAGGCCAGCACTTCTTGTTGTTGTAACCAACCATGTTTTCATTGTTCGGATCGGGATGCTCGGTGAGATAACGCTGAATCAAGTCTTTTGACTCATCAGCGGTGAATCTGAACAGAACGTGCACTCGATCGATGTAACGAGAGTACAAACGAATCGGGTGTCGCGTCTCTGTCTCCTCGTCTCGATATGAAATGAATTCATTCGGCATGTTCGCCGGACCAGCAATCTCTGAGGCGCGAGTTAAGCCGAGCAGCAACAAATCTAAAACCAAACCGTAGTACTGCGTCATGAACGATGCGAACTGCAGGCCACGGATCATACCGTAGCTATTCGTGTGACTCATGTCCTTGTATGAAATCACCACGTTGTTCTTCGCCGTGCAATAATCAGCGATGTTGTGATCGACAATCAAACGCATCAAACGGTTGAGCAGGGTGAGGTCAACCTTTTCGAACATTTTCTCGAAGCGCGTTTGTAACATTACCACACATTCGCCCTCGTTCGTGTCCCAAACATCGGTCAAGTTGTTGATGCCTTGGCACCACTTGTACACCAAGAGCGGCGCCGGCTCGGTGTCTGAAGGCTTGATCCAGTTGGGGAACAGTTGGCGTTTGTCCGCTTCGTACCAGATGTACTGATCGAGATACGCGTCAGAAATCTTTTCCAAAGGTTCGATTTCGTACACCGGTATCAAGTGAGAGTACAAATCCATGAACTCGATGTTCACCTCCTTGAACGCGCGTTGAGTCAGCAAGTGACGCTTGATCCGGCTGAGCGCCTCGTGCGGGTTGTCAAAGGCTTGCTCAATCAAACCGAGCTCTTCACGCTGATTTTGATTCAAGCGAGCCGACACGGAGTAGTTCTCTTTCAAACGCTCGAGCGCTAAGATGAGCAGCTTGCGATCGTGCTTGTAAGACAACGGCGGGAAAGGAATCGGCGAGAATCTGCGAGATTCGAGCCAGTGCACCGTGGTGGTGTAAATGGCGACTGCTTCTTCTGGAGTGACGTAAGGACCGTCTTTCAGGTAGTTGTGCTGTCGCTCTTGTTCCGCTTTCAAGTATAAACGCGTCAAACGGCCGAGATTCTTGCGGCACACCGTCTTGTCCACCGTCGCGCCGCGGCGAATGCGCTCGCGGTTGTAGTGCGCGACGTTGGTCCACCAATCAGCCTTGCTCTTGACGTATCTCAAGATCATGTTTTCTATCGGTGCCGGCATGCCCGGAACTTTCCACGGAATGTTCGCCTTGAAGCATCTCCACGCCTCTGAAAGATGCGCGAGAATCGTGCGAGCTTTGTTTTGCTTGACGCCCTCTGGCATGGAATCTAAGATGTCGTGCATCACGGCGGCGCGTAATTCAAGATCAAAGTGCGACTCGATACGCTGCTTCGTCACGGTCTTGGCGATGCCCTTATTGTTACGTCCTTCAAATTGACGCGCGAGCAAGTTGCCGAGCCATCGCTCGAGCAAAGGCACAATGCCGCGCAAGAAGAAGAGCCACACGCGCCACATGGGGGCCCAGAAGCCCACGCCCGGCCCTTTACCCACCGGACCCGTATTGAAACGATAGTAAATCAGGTGCTTGAGATCCTTGCACATTCTAATCTGACGCATGAGCTTGTACTTGTATCTGTACATCCCAGTCAATTGACCGACGTGCGAGAACACGTATTGCAGTCCATCGGCGAGTTGATACGCGTCAATGTTACCGAGACGGAACTGCACGTTGGAATCCACCACGAGCTTGGTGAGACGCAAGACTTCGCGGCAGAGGTGGAACGCGTTCCCGAATCGACTCTTTTTACGCTCCTTTGTCGTCAGCGTTTTCACGGGCTTCAAGTTGAAGTTGTAGTCCAAGTGTAAGTAGTTCAAGTTCTTGCGATGAATCAAGAGATTGAGCATGTTGTAACCTTGCCTACACACTTGCAAACCGACTTCGACCCAGTCGAGCTCGGTGCACTGGAAGAATTTCGTCTTCTTCAGCGCGACGAACAAGTTTCGGCGCTTCATCGGCTTCGGCGGGCGCTTATGCAATTGGTTCAACACGAAACCTTTCAACAGCTTTTGATACGACACGCGGACCTTGACCGGGTAGCCCGACGGGCAGTGCTCGTGAAACCAGTTGTTCACCAAAGGCACGTCCATCGCGCGACGCGTCTTCCCGCTCCTCAGATTGAACGGTCGAGGCGCGTAGAGAAGTGCGATCCCACCCGCGGTGTTGTCGGTGTAAAGCGGCGTGTCTTCTAAAAAGGGCTCGATACCATCCGGCAACTGAAAGTCGTCCTCGCCGTCTTCTTCTTGCGTCGTCGTCTTCTCCTTGTTTGACCTATAAAACGCAATCGGATGAATCAACGGGTCGTAGTAATACGCCGGTAAATCTGGATCTTCTGTCTTGATGTACATCACCATGGGCGTGTGATACACCGCGAGCGACACTTTGCGCGGCCGATTGTTGTACATGTACGGAAACGCCACCTTGTACTCGGTGCGCAGCGCGCTGCGAATGATGAGCTTGTTGATGTCGTTGAACTCGTTCCAATCCTCGTCCGCGCGATCCATGTCTCGAAATAAAGGCTCAAACTTTGGTCCGCCCGGGATGCACATGCCCAAAGCCTTGGCGGTGAAGAAAGATTTGTGATCAAAGAGGTAAAAGTAATTTTTATCCGTCAAGTCGCTCAGGAGCTGCGACGACAATCTGTGCAGGTTTGCCATCACCGGTAGCGGCAACTGCCACTTGCGGTAACTCGGCCCGTTGACGAATTTCGTCCACTTCAGTGGGTTATGATCGTAGAACCACTCCGCCACCGCGCCGTCTTCCTCTTCGTCCAACTCCAGCGCGATTGCCTCGAGCGGGTCCACGTCGAGCAAGTTGTCGGCGTAATCCAACGGCGGCTCTTCATCGTCAAACGGTGGAAACCGCATGCGCTTAAAATGTTTCCTATCTCTCTTCTCTCGTCGCATCATGATCCACATCGTCCCCCACTGCGCGATGAACACCGGCTCGATCACCCTCGGCGTCTCGTTTACAAACGTAATCGCCCCCGTGATGTGGTAAATCACCTCGCAGTGCCGCACCTGTTCCCACGGCATCGGCATGTTCTCCAACAGTTTATACACCGCGTGCGGCACGAATTTCAGCGCTCCCAAGTACACCCTCTTATCGTGTCGAAATTTACGGCTCGACATGTCGCCGTGATCCTTGATAATCTTCCGCACGTGCTCCGGCGGCATCTCCTCCTTCGGCGGTTCCTGGTACCCAAACTTGCGCCGCGCGCCGTACCGCTTCGCGTTCAGCGCTCGCCACTTCCGCGCCTTCTCCGCGACGTCTTCCGGGACGTCGACGTCCACGTCGTCTTCCCCGCGCATCGTCGCGTCTTCTTCTTCGTCGTCGTCGTCGTCGTCGCGTCCCGCGCGCGCCATCGTCGTCGTCGCGATCGCCCCGCCGCCGCTCGCGTCGCGGGACGTCGCGCGCGTCGTCGTCGCGCGCGCGTCGGTCGCCCGCGCGCGCCGCGCGACGCGCGCGCGCGCGCCTTCGCTCGCGTTCGCTCGCGCGCGATCCGCGTCGCTCGACGCGATCCGCGCCCCGTCGACGCGCGCGCGTCGCGGATTGAGGTTTGCGATGCGTCCGCGACGACGCCAAAGCGGTGTCAGACTGAATGCGCATACGAATCTGTGATTGACGCGCCGGACGACGACGACGCGGGCGACGACACCGCGCGACGCGCGCGACGACGCGGGCGCGCGCGCGCGCGATGATTGAGCGTCGAGACGATCGCGCGCGACGCGGCGCGCGACGACGCGGGGCGCGCGGTTCGGGTCGGTCGGCGCGCGCGGCGCGGGTCGTCGCGGCGTGGAGCCTCGTCGCGGCGGCGCGCGCGACGACGACGACGACGACGACGACGTGTCGCGAATGCCTGGCGAGCGACGACGGCGCGCCGGGAGGTCGAGTGTGGTGCGTCGACTCGCAGAGGTGCGAGTCGTTGGAGTTCGCGGGGGGGTGCGACGCGGCGGCGAGAGACGCGAGCGCGTGCGCGACGGCGCGAGATCGACTGGCGCGCGCCGCGGCGCTGGGAGTGCCGAAGATTCGGGTTTTATGCGAGGCGTACGGGCGAATGAAGCGCGCGTTGGACGATGCGTTGGAGCTCATGGCGCGGCGACGCGAGGCGAGGCGCGCGAAGAGGGATGAGATGCGTTAGGGCGTCTTCGAGTCTCGCGCGGGAACTCTCGGCGACGACGTCGCGATTCTCTTCGCGCTGCGGCGATTCAAGTACAGCTTGTGTGTATATTCAAAGCACGTGTACGGGTGCGTAACTAAGATGCTTAACGCCGCGGGCGGGCCGGTCGTGCTCGCGTCAACTGAAGGCGAGCTGACTTCGAGACGAACTTTGTGAGAGCGCGCGCGCGCCAGGTGGAATCGTCAACGGGTGGCCGGTCGTCTCGCTCACTTTCTTTCCGGAACAGTGCACGGCTTAATGCCCCAAATCTCCTTCGCGTACTGGTCAATGGTACGATCGGAGTTGAACTTACCGCTGAACGCGGTGGAGATGATGGAGGACTCGGTCCAGCCCATAGGATCGGCGTACGCCACGTCGACGCGTTCTTGCGCTTCGAGGTAGGACGCGAAATCCTTACCGACGAGGAAGTAGTCACCGCGACCGAAGCCCTCGTTACCTTCGAGAGAGCCCAACAACTCCTCGAACTTGTCGCCAAAGACGCCAGATCGAACGTAATCCAACGTTTCCGTGAAGCGCGCATCCGGAACAAACTTACCCGCGGCGCGCTCGGCTCTCGCCGGTTCGACTTCGGGATCGGTGATACCGAACAAGAAGAAGTTGTCGTCGCCGACGCACTCACGAATTTCGACGTTAGCACCATCGAGAGTACCGATGATCAAGCAACCATTCATTTGGAACTTCATGTTGGAAGTACCAGACGCCTCGGTGCCGGCTGTGGAGATGTGCTGAGACAGCTCGGACGCCGGGATCAAGGTTTCAGCCAAAGAAACGTTGTAATCCGGAACGAAGACAACCTTGAGAAGATCACCGATCTCCGGATCGTTGTTCACGACGCTACCGACGTTGTTGATGAGACGGACGATGCGCTTGGCTTGCATGTAGGTCGCGTACGCCTTGCCACCAAAGATGCACACGCGCGGCACGCACTTGGCGCGCTCCTCCGGAGTCATCGCCTTCATCTGCTTGTATCGGTAAATAATGCCTAAGATGTTCAAGAACTGGCGCTTGTACTCGTGGATGCGCTTGACTTGGACGTCGAACATGGAATCGATGGGAACATCGATGTCCGTAACCTTCTTGATGTAGTCCTTGCAAATTTGCTTGCGAGCCAACTTCGCGGCTTTCCATTCGGCTTGAAGCTCCGGGTTGGTGGCGTGTTCCGCCAACTTGCGGAGCTCGTCGGTATCCGTGACCCATTTGTCGTTACCAACCCATTTGGTGATCACCGCAGAGAGTTGCGGGTTGCAGAACGCCAACCAACGGCGCGGCGTGACGCCGTTCGTCTTGTTTTGGAACTTCTCCGGGAAGAGCTTGTAAAAGTCGTTGAAGGTGAAATCCTTGACGATTTCAGAGTGAATGGCGGCGACACCGTTGATGGCCATGCCAGAGATGCAGCACAAGTTGGCCATGCGAACCATCGCGGGCTTTTCTTCTTCCGGCTCCTTCTTCTTCTTGTCATCCTTCTTCTTGTCATCCTTCTTGGCCGCCTTGGCCGCCTTGGCCTTGGCCGCCTTTTCTTCCGGAGACACGTAGTTTTCGAGGATGCTCATGACGCTGATGGAGCGCTCGAGCTCGGCCGCCGGCATGTCGGCGTACTTGGCTCGAACAGACGCGATGAATTCTTCGTCGATGCGCTTGATGATTTCCATGTGGCGCGGGAGGAGCTCTTCGACCAAATCGAGCGGCCACTTTTCGAGCGCCTCCGGCATGACGGTGTGGTTCGTGTACGCCACGGTCTTCTTCGTGACGGCCCACGCGTCGTCCCAGCTCAAGCCTTCGTCATCCATCAAGATGCGCATGAGTTCCGGCGCGGCAAGCGTCGGGTGCGTGTCGTTCATTTGAATCGCAACCTTTTCGTGGAGCTTGCTCCAGTCAGAGTTGCCGCGCTCCTTCCAGCGCGCCAAAATGTCTTGCACGGACGCGGAGCAGAGCATGTATTGCTGGCTCAAGCGCAACGCCTTACCTTCGCGCGTGCCGTCACCCGGGTAAAGCACGGCGCACAACATGGATGCCAAGTTCGTCGGTCCCATGGAGGTTTCGTAGTCGCTCGCGTTGAACGCGGCCAAATCGAATTCCACGGCGGACGGTTGAGCGTCCCACATGCGAAGAGAGATGCAGTTGCGCGTCTTGTAACCCGGAATCGGGGAATCGTACGCGACCGCGCGCACTTGCTTGCCCGGCGCCCACTTGCCGTTGACAACCTTACCGTAGAAGGAAATCGGGTAGCTCACTTGCGGGCGAGCGACTTCCCACGGGTTGCCGACTTCGAGCCAGTCGTCGGCGAACTCGAGCTGCTCCCCGGTCGCCTTATCGACACCTTGCTTGAACAAACCGTACTTGTAACGCAAACCGTAGCCCCAAGCCGGAAGATCGAGGGTGGCGATGGAGTCCAAAAAGCACGACGCCAAGCGACCCAAACCGCCGTTACCGAGACCGGCGTTGCGTTCGACGCTCATGACGTCCTCCAACGTGTAACCGAGCGAGCGAAGCGCCTCAGAGTACTCGCCGGTGAGACCCATGTTGCCGATGGCGTTCGTCAACGCGCGCCCTTGCAAGTACTCCATGGAAAGGTAGTACGCCTGCTTCGGGTTCTCCTTGTGGAAGTGCGCGTACGTGTCGTTCCATCGCTCCACCAACCCTTCGCGAACGCTTTGAGCGGTGGCTTGGTACATTTCCGGCACGCCAAACTCGATCGGAAGCGCGCTCGTGGACTTCGCCGCGTGATACTGCACGTTCTCCTTGACCGAATCGGACGTCTTACCGACGTCCGCGGCGACGGCGCGAATCGTCGACCTGTTCGCCGAAGCTATTCGAGCGTTCAAAATCAACAATCTCGTCAGTCTCGCGTTCGTCGCGTTCAAAACCCAAACCTCCGCCGCCGGCGGCCGCCCGCCAGATCGTCGATCGCCCGCCGTCCACGCCGTCGCGTCGCGTCCCTCGCGCTCGCGCGCCCCGCCTCGGCCATCGCGTCGCCCGACCGCGCCCTCGCCGCGCCGTCCATCGCGCGCGCGTCGTCCTCGTCGCTCGATCGTCGAAAAAGATGTCTCGCGTCGCGCCAGGCCGCGCCCGTCGCCCGACGGCGAACCATCCATCCATCGGCCGTCCGTCGTCGTCGTCGCGTCGCGTCGCGCACCGTTCGTTCGCGCGCATCGCGCGTTCGCGCGTCGCGCCGTCGCGCGCGCGGGCGCTCGCGCGCGCGTCGTCACCGCACGCGTCGTGCGCGCGGACATGGTCGATCGGTCGGCGCGTTCTGCGGGCCGGCCGCGCGGGCCGGGCGCGGAAGCGACCGAAACGAGTGGTGCGTCTTCGCGCGTCGCTCGATGGGGTTCGAGGTGTGCGGAATACGACGTTTGTGAAGGTTTCTTTTTTTTTATGCCATGCACGTTCGGTTCGAA
>Ga0222716_10001544_pt1 | contig 19195 bp, 24 predicted proteins | sample C33_13DmetaG_FD_165044 | JGI IMG/M metagenome (GOLD analysis project Ga0222716, IMG submission 165044) | Estuarine water microbial communities from San Francisco Bay, California, United States - C33_13D | ecosystem: Environmental > Aquatic > Marine > Unclassified | place: USA: California... | reverse complement strand
CCATCTGCCCTGACTGTTGTGGGTAGGCTTTTGTAGTGCTGTTTTGAATTTGCCTGGAGCATCAGGTTCTCAAAAGTATAATCATACAATCGCTTGTCCTCGCAGGTTGCCAGGTTGGTGATTGGGTTAATCGTCTCAATTAATTCTGTGTTGCTCTGGGTGTCCACAAATCCATGACAGATTGCCCTCAAGACAGACTCTGCCCATGTGAGCTCCTCGGTCTTTGCAAGTGTGTCCTGTGTTTGATAGGTAGCGTTGCCATCCTCATAGACCTTGGGTAGTTGACGGGTGAAAAAGAATCTTGGCATGCATGCACCATCAATTGACCCTGTGTAGGCAGCATCAGGTGCTGTGTCTCCTATCCTTTGCCCACATCCTGCACCACCGTCTGCAGTGTAGCGCAGGTATTCAACAATGGCATTTTCGTCTGTCCTGTAACCACCATGGGTGCTGCCTGTAGAGTCTGCTGAAATGTAGCTTGCCCTACTGCTTGAGGTGTCTGCAATGCTCGAGGGTGCATCCTCATTGTGCTGCAATCGAGTGGTCAGGGTTACTTTGATTTGTGGCAGTTCCCCAGGGTTTGCTGGTTCAAGCCTGGTTGCAGAATGAATCTTGTAGTCTGGTCTGTAGACCTGACAGGACTTGTAGTGTCCCCTCAAGCCAGTGCAGTTGCCCTCACTACCTTCCTCCTCCAAGGGAGAGCACACAGGGTCACCAGAGGCACCTGTGCCATTGGCCTGCTGGAGCAGATTGAAACTGCTATTGCCTGCAGCAGGTTGGTGAGTTCCCAGGACATACCTGTAGCCTGGTGGGTTCTCACTACGCTGCAAGGTCTGCCCTGGTAGAGGTGTCACATGTGTGAGAATCTCTCTGGTCTCTGGATACGTCCATGCCATGGAAAAGGTAGAGCACCTGTCATGCTTGTAACCTATAATGTCTGTGTATGAGTCTGGTTTGTAGGCACTGGAGATAGATGGCTTGTATGACATGCTCTCCATGTGCATGAGCCATTGATTGTCATACCCTCCAGGTTCTGCAGTTTCCCTGATGCCCTCATACTCAAAAACCTCCTCTGAGCCTGAAGCAGTAAAGGTATCCACTCCATCCACTGCATCAAAAGTGGCATCTGCTGCAATGGTGGCAGAGTTGTAGGTGATGCTGCTTCCTCCTACCACTTTGTATTTTCTGCCTGCAACAAGATTTCCAGAAGTGATGGCAGTGGTGCCTGGTCCTATGCCAGTAAACATGTCTGCTGTTGATATTCCAAAAGCCTCTCGCTTGAAAGTGAGCACGCTCCTTCCACTGGAATCCACCTCATAGCCTATGATGCCATGGCGGTCTATCATCCTGAGCCTTTTATTGACCTCTTTGGCTACTGAGCGGTAAACAGGGTTGGCATTGAGCGCAGTGTCATCTTCTGCCACATCTGCCCTGTTGGCATTGTGCACCATTCCATGCCTGAAATAGGCATCAGAAATATCCTTGGGAGTAGTGGTGTCTGTGCCTTCTGCGTCATAGGTGAGATTGCTTGCACTGCCCAGTCTGAGCACCAGATAGGCATCCTCATTTTCTGGCAGATATTCCATGAGTTCTGCCACCTCAACATAGAAATCATCACTGGCACCCATGGCAGTCAGGCACTTGACCTTAACTGCTCCTGTCCCTGGTGTGGCAAACCATAAAGACTTTGAGACCTCTGTGGCTCCCACTGTCACTGTGCCTGCTACGCTGCCACCTACCTCAATCTGGAAAGTCTTTTCTCCTGTGCCTCCTGACCTGCATGCAAGCACCCCTGCACACACAAAACCTGTAGCAGTGGAGAAGGAGGTGGCAGTGGTCTCATTGAATAGGCCATAGGAATTGATGGCAGTATTTGGGTCAAAGTTAAATTTATTGTAGACTGCCTCAAGCACTCCCTCAGAGTTGACCTCTCCTCTTGCTGGTGAGAGGTAGTATTGAGTGGTCAAAAACTTGTTAAAATCAAACGCCTTTTCCTCTACCTTATACCCACTCTGTGCCTGCTCTGCAGCAGTGCCTCTGAATGGTTGAGCAAAGTAATTAATGCTTCGCTCCAGTTGCCCTCCTGGTGTGTGTTTTAGAAATGCGTTTTCCGTATATGGTCCCTCTGTATGGCTTGCGATGGGCAAACGTGTGATGGTTCCATCCCATTTAATGAGGACAAAATCCCTGGAGCTTTTGGTGTATGCATAGACTCCATTTGCATCACCGGGACAGGTGCTGTAGTTGGTGGTGGTGCCTGTTGCTGTGTTGGTAAATTTGAGTTGGTATTCCTCACTGTCTGGATGCCCCTCACAAGTGCCAATGTGCTTTGGACCAGGCAAAAATCCTCCATAGGCTTTTTGATACCAGTGAAAGAATCCAAAGTTGAAATGTGCTCTTGCAGCAACAAGTGCTGGAGCAAGGGTGAGGTCATCCAGGTCTGTTGCCAGCACTGCCCCTCTCTGCTCTGCACCCACAAGCCATTTGCGCTTGTCTGTTGTGGGGTTGCCTACACCGTCATGCAGTTTGACTCCCTCACCTGTGACTGAATCATAGGAGAGTCTGCCTGCCTCACTCTTTATGTCCTGGTCAGGGTTGCCAAAAACAAAGCCATTAATCGGGTTACCAGGGTTGGCTCCCTCTGGCATGCCTGCAGAAGCCACAGGAAACTCATAGTTGTCCACATCCACGTGGGCATAAATCTTCCACCACTCATCCTCTGGAGCGTATGAAAATCCATTGTTGAGTCTGAGTGCTCGAAAAAGTGAATGCCAATACCAGTGCAGCCTCCATGTAGGGTCTCCCACTCCTTGAGAGAGTCTGTCATTAAATGCATCCGCTAACTTATTCCACTGGGCAGAACTAATGGGGCTGCCAGGTATGACTGTAGGTGCCTGGGTGTAATCCAGTGCCATTATGCAATGGTGTATCGCTTGATGATTTGTGCGTTGCCATTGGATGCAGTGTTGCTCTCAACGTAAACAAAACCATCCGCATGCTGGTAGCGAGAATCTACACTCAGGATGTGTGTCTGGTTTGCTGCCACAGTGACTGTCTTGTCTGTGAAAGTAATACCCAGTGCAGAATACTGTGCAGGCTCAGGCATGAGGATAGTGAACACAACTGAAGTGCCGCCACTGTTTTTTAATACAAGCCACCCAGCTTGGCTGAAGCTGAATTTGACCCCGTTGCCTGCTCCATTGAGCAGCACAGTGTACTGCGTAATGTCTGTTACATTGAGCCCAGGACCACCAAAGGTGGAGGTGCTAAAATCTCTGAATGCGCTTGTTGGAATTTCGGATGCTGCCATGACTAGATGCGGTTTAAAATTGATTTAATGAACTCAAAAGTGCCGTTGCCCTTTTGCTGTGTTTTCAGGTTTGAAATGATGCCTGCAATCTTTGATTTGCCGTTGCTCTTATCCAAGGCCGCCTTGAACTGCTGCCCTGCCTCCACTGCATCAGTGGCTGCTTTCTTCCACTTTCTTCCCCTCCAGGCTGCCAGTGCTGCTAGTGTGGCAATCAGACCTTCTCCCACCAAGTTGCCTGCACCTGGTGCCAGTGCTCCTGTGATGCGAATTCCATTTTCGAGCTGTGGTTTGACCACCCAATTGGTGCTGGTGATTTCCTGCCCATTTACCACCTGCGTGGAGACCTCCTCCTGGAGAGCCCACCCTGTTGCTTTTTCCAATGTGCCACACCCTGGTGCAAGGGTGAGTGCTAAGAGTAGAAATGCTATTTCAATTGTCTTCTTCATTTTTGTTTTTGTAGTAGTCACGCACTGATGATGCTGCTTTGAATGACATGTAAACCAAAGTTGCAAGGGCAATGCCTATTCTGAGCCACTCGTCTAGGGTGCTGCCTGTGACCGTGAACCCCACCACTCCTATCAAACTTACCCTGAAATGCTCCCCCCAGTCCTGCATAGTTTAAGCCCAGACTCTCTCTGGACTGTTAGGGGTTTCTATCTTGTAGAGCTCCAGCACATCCACTGACTCACCTGGCAGTGCTCTCACATTGCAGTGAAATCCATCCAGCGCCACTGGTGGGTCCACCTCATTGCCTTCCTCATCCCAGCTTCCACCTTCATAGATGATGCCAATGATGTCCGTATTGCGGAACAACTGCCTTTCTTCCCATGATGTTTCGATTGGGTTCTCTGGGTCCGTGTTGTCCCAAGCTGTTGGAACTTTTTCAAACAAAACGGAACGCATCTGCTCTTCGTTCTCGAATTTTAAATATAGGTCTGTGAATGTCATGTCAGTGATAAATTTAATGTTCCCGAAATAGACTTCGGTAACATAGCATATGATTCGTAGTCAGTTGATTTTAGGATGATGTCAGAGATTGAAGTTCCACGTCTGAAAGCGCGACATTGAATAAACTGAGTCGCTTGATGTGGCCATTGAGAACTGCTGCCCCCGTTGGGTTGCTGCCAATGTCCAAATCTGTCAGCAACGGGAAAGCGTTGCTTGTGTCAGTAGTAACTGCGCCTCCGTCAAGACACGCTGAAATATCGTTAGTATCCCAGCTTGCGGCTAACTTTTTAGAGCCAATCGAGGTTTCCGCTTGCGTTATGTTCGCTTGAACCGAGTTGTTGAGCTCACTGTAGAGGATGTATGTTAGGCTGCTCGCGAACTGACCCACTTGGTAGTAATTTTCTGTGCTGCCATCGCTAATGACTGCGCCTATTCCACTCGTGCGACCGTTAACACTTAGGTCAACCACCAGACTGCCCTCACCTCCCGAATAATTCGTCGCTGACAAATCCACTGAGCAAGAGTCAGCAGCGCGACTGACAGTCGAACCGCTAGTCGAGATATAACTCGACTCTGAGGAAACCCCAATTTCAACTTGAACCCCCCAAAGCCCGAATCCATCAAATCCGTTTCCGATGTAGGTAGTCGTGCTTCCGTTGTCGGTGGTATAAAACCTAAGACTCGTACCGGCTCCCGTCAACGTGTAGACGCTCACGCACCGCCACCACCCATTCCCGCAATCAATCATCTTGCAGTTAGGCGCGTTTGTTCCACCAATTGTTCCGTTGTTGAGGTCAAATATACTGACGCTGTCTGCTCCCGCGTTTGCCGTGTTGGCATCGTAAAAATAAATGTGATTTACACCCGCTGTTTTGGCGAAAAAAGAAGCCGCCACAGTCTGACCAGAAGTGCCATCAGAACTGGCGCGGTAGGCGAAGTGGCCACTTGCGACAGTGTCATCGCTCACGGTCAGAACATCGGCTGTCAGCGTTCCGTTGGGCGCAACCATCGCGCTTGCGCTGACTGTCATGTTGGATGGAGTAGACCAACCCGCGATGTCTTCAGATTTTGTGTTGTAGTTAGTGCTTTGGCTCTCCACCAGAAGTCCAAGTGCCGTGCCAACTGACTGACCATCAGCAGCGGGGTCATATTCAAATCTGGGTTGTCCAGACGTGGCAACCGATTTGAGAGTGCTGGAATATTCTCGGTGTATTTGGGAGGTTGTCGCATTGTAATCGCTGCTCCCAACGGTGCTTAAACTCGCAAAAGCAACCGTGATTCCAGCGGTGCCATCCCCCGCGAAACTGATGCCACCGTAGGAGTCCAGACCCGATGTGGTTGCGTTAGGGTTAAGTGCGAGTAATGCATTAGTAATCGAGCCGGTGGCTTTAATTGTGCATTTGTAATACCCATTACCGCTGGCTGTTTGAGTGGCTGAAACATTGGTAAATGTGCTGCTTGTTCCCGATGCTGCAACGGGAGTTCCTCCAACCAAATCGAAGAGAAAAACCTCCCAGTCGTTTGTGGCGTTATACAAGTTAAGCATCATCCTCATTGTGCCAGCCGCTGGTTTTGCGTGGACGGTAAAGCAGAGGTCGCCGCTGACAACTTGAGGCTGAAACTTGTTATGGCTCCCGTTCGTCGTGTCCGCAATTAAAATACAACCACCAGTGCCTCCAGAGGGGTCTGTCTGCCCCGTGGTTGGTGCTGGCATGTTGTTGGTTGTCCACGCTGCATTGGCGAATGCGGTGGAGTATGTCAGCAAATTCTCCGAGGACAAATGCTTCTCATTGCTCCAATAATGCACGGCTGATGGCGCAGCATACGTGGGCGGCGTGTCTGCCCTAGAAAACGAAATGCGGGAGTCGAGCTTATCGGAGCCACTATTGAACACTAGGTTCAATTTGGGTCGCTGTTGAGGGAAATTAGAACTGTAGTCAGACATGATAATTTTTTAAGCGTTAAACAATTTTAAGAGTGCCACCATCGTTCCAGACAGTGCCGCTTGCCAGTCCGCTGGCGGATGTTGGTAGGTCGGTAAGTTTCAGCGTTGAAAGTGATGTTCCCTCTGCACTCTGAAATGCGAGGTCGCCCAAGAATCCGCAAAGCGGGACCTGGTTGGCTTGAAGTCCAATATCTGGCACCTCCAGATTAAGTTTCGTGGTGTCCTTGCTGGCTACATCATCGAGATTATTTGCGCTCAACAAATCTCCTGAGCCTGGGTTTCCCGTAATTCCCAGCGTTGTGCGGATGTTGCTTTTGTCAGAATCACTGACAGGTTCATTCTCCAAGAAACGGGTCAAACGTGCCTTTACACGCTTTGCATTTCCTAATTCATCAAAGATTAATAGACGTTCTGTTGGCACAATATTAAATAAGTTGAGTTTAAAATTGAGGGCAGAGAGGAGAGTGCTTTGTCTCCATATTTGTCACCTAGACAACTAGAGCCCTATATATAAGTTCTGCAGAGTGTTTCACTGCCACCGCGATGGTGAGTCTGTAGAGGGTGCTGCAGTGCCTCCACTCCTTCTGACTCCAGGGCTTGCTTTGACCACCACACCCCTGGGAGACTGGTTAATCAAAGTGCCTGCACTCTTGCGTGGCTGCAGTGACTCCACTGCTTCCTGCAGTTCCTTGATGGCCTGCAGAACTCCACTGACTGTGAATTGACGTAGTTTGCTAAGTCTCATTGTTTATCCATACACGTTGTGCAGCAGTGTGCTTTTCTCTCCCAGTTCATAGTTGGTCCACTCTTGGACAAGCTCCACTTTCCCTCCATGCACATCACTGAGTAGTGGTGCCTCCTTGAGCCAGTAACTGCTTCCAAAGACTGCATTGAGGTCACCCAGCATTGTGTGCCTGGTGACTGATGGAATAGCAGTGGCAAAGATGTAATTGGAGAGAGCAGCAGTGGTCCACTGCTTGCCTACCTGTTCATGAGCCACCTGTGTGCTGGTGTTCCCTGGCAGGATGCGAATATTACGCAGCACATACCTTGTGTGCTCATCTGTGTCCTTGCCATTGAGAAGCAGATTAACCAGGTCCAGTGCTTTTTGTTTCTGGTTGTCTGTCAGTCCTGTGTAGACAGATGGTGTGTGTCCTGATGTTGCCCACTCATCCAACTTGGTGTGCACATCCACCTTTGAGTCATCTCTGTTGCCTGCCTCTATGGATGCCTGCACTGCTGAGAGGTATGCATCCACTGCTGACCTTATTCTATACTTGGTGCCTCCATAGTTGGGCAATAAGAGGTAGCTTGACTCTGATGTGTAAACAATGCGGTTATCATCAAGGTCATCAAAATAAGGGTCTTCCCAGACATTCCTCTGCACCTTGCTGGGTTTCAACTCCCACATATCTGACTCAGGAGTGTTGGCAGTGGTGCTTGCAGACTCATTGTCTATGGCAGCAAAAGTCACCTGCATGGTGCCATAGCCACCTGCCTCCTGGTTTACATCCACCCTGGATGAGTTGCCTACATAAGCAGTGTTATTTTTGGCAAGTTCAATGTTAGCCCAGGTCCCCTTGTAACTATAGGTGGACTCCCAACCGTTGGACTGTGACCAGTTACGCTGGATGCCTTCTAGACTGACTGCTGCTGTTCCTCTGAATTGGGTTGTCATTTTGCCATTTTCTTGACTGCTTCGGCAGTTTCTTTGAGTGCCTTGTTGTTTTCTTTTTCGCGTAGTTCAGCAGTGAGTCTCTCCTCAAGTTTTTTCCCTGAGCGGTTGCTCATCTTGTTTACTAGATATCCAGTTCCTATTCCGAAAGAGTAGGGATTGTCCAAGAGTTGCTCCATATAGCCTTGACCACCAGAAGAGGCTTTGAGAGCAAAGGCTTCACTTTGCCTTTCTTTTGCTTTAATTTCATCATAAGCCCTAGCTATATCCTCCACTTGCTTTGCACTGAATGCTGCTTTTTGATTGCTTATGTTGTTGAAATCTCCACGTTGCATAAAAGGTGCAAGTTCTGCACCAGGGTCACTCATTAAATCGTCCATATGAGCCAAAACCTGAGACCTGCTTTTGCTTGATGCGCTCACCGCTCTGGCTAAATCCTGGAACATTTCCACAGGTGCCTTGTCTTTTAAATCCTCAAGCTGAAACCCATAGCTTTCAAAGACCTTCATCCAGCTTTTGCTCCCATTGACTGCCTCCCTCTGTTTGACCGTCAAGTCCTTGACTGCATCATAGAGCCTGTCTACTGGTACACGTGCTTTTGCTGCTGCTGCTGCCATCTGTTGATATGTCTGCGTGTCTGTGTCATACCTTAAAGCATTGTCTCGAATGTCTGCTGCTTTTTCATACATGCTAACAAATCCACCAAGCACACGCTCCACTGCAAACATGGAAGCCACTCTGCCTTGCAGGTCTCTTCCAATTTGGGAAGCAAAGCCCTTGCTTGAGCTTTTCATCTTGTTGATGCCCTTTGACCAGTCCCTGGTGTCAAGTGCTACTTTTGCGAATAGATTCATTGTCCCTTTCTTCTGCTCTGCGTTTTAATTCCTCGAGACCATGCTCCAGCTCTCCTGCAATGATACGAGCTCCACCAAGTTGCTCATTGTATGCGAGTATGTCCCATACCAGTTGCAGGAATGGTGCATCCATAATCGTGTCTGGACTGTAATTGAGCTTTGAGATTGCCACTGTCCTCATGACTTGCAGTGAGGGTGCTCCACGCTTTGCACCACCACCACCAGAACCACTGCCATCCTTGGTCATGAGCTCAGGTGTCTTGAGTGATTGGTGCATGTATTCGATTGCCTGAGAGTATGCCTTTGCCTTGTCCCTGGGCAGTGGCTTGTGTTTGTAAAGCCATTGACCCACTGGGCTCAAATAAAAGCCAATCCACCTGCATGCTGATTTAAATGGTCTTGAGCAGATGCCGATAAAAGCCCAGTAGTCTACTGGGTTCAGCACCTCCTCCAGGTCAATGCGCTCCATCAGCACCACATGCCCATAAGTGAGAGGCAGGAGTTTATGGTCTCCTACCTCCACTGGACCTGGCACTGCTACCTCTGACCATTCACAGGGCATTAGTCAGCAGTGGTGTCATCTCCACCGTGGTCCACAGATAGATATTCAATGGCACTGATGGTCCACTCTGCGTAATTCCCGCTTGAGCGTGTTTTCTCTGCGCTGGTGATTGTGTAATTTCCAAAACCTTCGCTTTGAGTGGATTGGTTATTTTCTGAGATTGGTGGAGTAGATTCTGAGTTTACTTCGTACCACTCTGTGAAGTTGACGTTTAAACGCATACCAGCACTGAAGGGTGCAGCAAACATTTCATTTGCTTTCGCAATGGTGCTGGATAGTCCTGCAGGAATGGATGCTGAAAGGTTATTGCTCAGAATGACGCCAGTGAGGTTGAGCGTTTTTCTTTGATTGTATGTGCAGTGGCTGATGACCTCACCAAAGCTGTCAGTCGCCTGGTTGGTGTCTGCATCATAGGATAGTTTGACCTCACTTGCATACATTTCCCCTCGGAACCTGACAGTAGGACTGCCTGATACCAGAACTGAATCATCCAGAATCTCAATGGCAATGACGCCTGTGGGATTGTTGCTGTTCTTGTCAATTGACCCATACGTGATGGGTGTGCCTCTTGATAATTTTGCCATGATATTTTTGTTCTATAATTGAATGAATTTAAAAGTCTCCCAGGGCAGCAGCAAAAGTGATTGTAAACATCTCGCTCACCACCATGTCCTGCAGTTCCCTATCAGGTCCGCTCTGCTCTTGTTTGCCGAAATAGTGAAAAGAGTCTCCAGCCTGGTTGATGCCTGTCAGCAGTTCTGAGCCCAGTGCCATGTCTATCTCTGATACCGTTGCCTCATGCACATCCAGTGCTCCAGGTGCTCCTTCATCATCAATCTGACTCTGCACCATAATCTGCATCTGAATGTCCATGTTCCCACTGTCAGGTGGGTTTTCCTGAGCACTCACAAAAGAGACCACTACGCAGGGCATTGTTTTGACTTCATCGCGTAGTCCTACCAGCACAGGCACTCCTACCTTGTCCTGAAGATAGGCCGCCATGGCTGCCTCTGATTGGTTGCGGTAACTCATCGTTTTTTAGTGCCTTTCCAGTTCTGCCTTATCTTTCTTTTGAGATAGACCAGCATGTCACGTGTCTCTGCCCTGACTGATTTTTTTAAACCTATCTTTGCTGCTGGCACCTTGTCACTCCAGGGCACTCCATGTGTGACTCGTGCCTCTGGGCTAATCATCAGAGAAGAGCGTGCAGGTTTGCCTTTTCCCAGCAGTCTGAATCCGCTTGAGTTCTTTGGCCTTGGCTTTGATTTCTTTAAATACGGTCTGATGTCATCTGCAGCACCAAGCCACCCAGCACGCATAAATCCTATGCCTCTGTTCTTGCTCTTTAAGTTGATGTCTACCTGAGCCTGCATTGCCTCACCTGTGAGACCCTTCTCTCCTCGCTTGCCTCTTGCGTAGTTAATCAAGATGGCAGCCAGAGGTGCCTTTTTGCGTCTGGTCCTTGGTCCAGTGCCTTTCTTCTTCCTGCGCTTGCGTGGAGGTGGTTGGACTTTGGCACCCTTCTTTAGCTCCTTTGTGATGTTTGAGAAACTTGCTGCTTTGGTAAATTTCTTTCTTCCACTGCTCGCATTAAGAGCAATGTTAAAAGCTCGCTTATTGCACTCATCTGCAAAGGTCTTTTTTGATACCTGCAAGTATTTTCTAAGAACCTTGGAAAATCTCTCCTGGTCTATATTGATGCTTGCCTTAACCATGTTTTTTCAAGAGTCCAAGTTCAAAAGCACCATCCGAGGTGACCACAGATTCTACCCGAAACTTTTTGCCGCCACGAGTGAGGGTGGCACCCACAATCGGTCTCATGTTGAGGTCTGACCATTGTTGCCTGGAGGATGTTAGTGTCACATCAAATCCCTCTAACATTCCACCTTCCTCGAGCTCCTTTGAGTCTGTCCTTGATGATTCCACTACTCGAATGATTGACCCGTTATAGTTGCACACTGAACCTACCAATGACTCCAGCTCCACTTGTTGCTCATGAGATAACCTGCTTGTCAAGTGTCCCTGGTCAATGGTCTCTGTGCTGCTTATCGTTCCATAGGTTCCAGTGGCAGGTGCCAGGTTGAAATAGTCTGTCCTTGTGGTGCCGTTGCCTCCTGGCACTGATAGTGTCACAGTGCTCAGGTCGCTTGTATTGCCACCACCACTGCCCTGGATTGTGTATGCAGTTGCTCCATACTGAGCAGAGTCTGCAGTCACTCTCAGGACCACCTGTGAGGCAGTGGAGTAGACAGGCACACTGGCAGGGTCAATGGCAGCAAAGGTGGTAGGTGCTGATGCACTTGCCACCTCATAAAGCCAGCCTGAGCGAAGTTGTTTTAGCGTTATTGACATTGTTTGCAATGGTTAGCACCCAGGCAGTGTGGTCTGCCTGGATGCCGTGTAACCAACCAACAACTATGCCTTTTTGCGTGAAGATTTTTTGGCAGGTTTTTCTTCTGCCATTGAAAGTTTAGCCCTCTTCCAGAAAGGTGGTTTTCGGTAGACCATTATGTCTGTGTATTTTCCGCTGGGGTTTGCTCGCTCAGAGACAAACGCCTGCTTGCAGAGGTCTGCGTCTCCTACCTCCAGGACTTGTGAAGTGCCGTCTGGCAAGATGCCAATGGTTATGCTGGGTTTCTGAATCATTTCTGTTTTTCTTTGGGTTATATTCTAAGTGGTTATCCTTACACCGCAGGTTGAGTTGCCTACGCTGACTCCATAGAGAATTGAGACTGTGAGGTAGGTCAGGCCCTGGGTTGGGTTATAAAATTTTCTAAACTGCAATGGGATTCCGCAGGAATGAACTGCCTGAAGCACCTCTACATGCGGTGCTGTGGTTGGTTCTGCCACATGCCTTGCCGCTATACAAAGAGCAGAAGGATGACAGGCAAAGCCACGCAGATTGTTGGTTGTTGGTATGCCCTGGTATTCCACCACATTGAGCCCATGCATGATGCCAAGCTCTCCATCCAGTATTGGCTGCCTGTCTCCGTAGTGGTCTGCGTAGAATGCAGAGTCTTTGGATAGTGTGCTTGCATACTCAGGAGTGAGCATGATGCTCCTCAGACTGCGTGGTGCTTTGGCATCACTGAGCATTTTTTGGGCATCTGCTAGATGGTCTGTGTCTATGTCTGAACTGGATACAGAGATGCTCTGGGAAAAGGATGTTGGGTTGATGAGCCCGAGCAAATCTGAAGCAAAAGCTGTGATAGTTGCCTCAATGGCAGGTGCCGTGAATATGTTAAAAACAAAATCCGCAGACTTGGCTTGTGATACCTGGTAATCGCTCAAGGCACATGAGAATCCCTTGAGCATATTAAGCTCAATCTCTACTGCACTACTGGTCAAGTCTCCTGCAGTGTAACCACTGGAAAGGTCTTGAGCGGAAAGTGCTGCAGGGACTCGTGTGACAACTTTCTCACCATGCTGTCTGGTGCTGTCCGAAAAGTTTCGAGCGAACATTTCAAACATGGGCGTAAAGTTGCCTAGATGGTCAAGCGTCTGGCTTGCCACATCTGATAGATTGAGTCCCTGCAGCGTGTTCATATTATCTGTTAAGCAGACTTGATGCGCTCGAGGCAGGCAGCGTTTCCGACACTAGCTCCATAGAGGCAAGCCACTGATACCATGTGCTTTCCAAGAGTTGCATCGTACCAGCTTCTAAGCTGTAGCGGTACTGACGAAAATTCATCTCTCAAGTTCTCGACCTGCACAGAACCATCAGCAGGAGCAGCAGGAAAACGTGCCGCAATAGCGATTGCAGAAGGGTGCAGAGCAAAACCCTGAAGGTTTTCAGATGTAGTGGTTGATGATGCACCATTGATGGCACCTGTGTATTCAAACAGGTCCATGCCGTGGACTCTATCACCAGCGTATTCACGCACACCTTCGGCTCCGCCATAGGTGTTAGCCTGACCTACAATCTGGTCTTTTTGTATAGAACTATAGTATGACGGGCTAAGTATGACAGACCTCTGCGTCCTGGGTGCCTTGCGTGTGCTCAAACTTCCTGCGATTGTTGCAATATCATCTGAATCGAAATTTGCAGCAGTCACTGTAGTGCTGTTGCTGAAATTCGAATTTATGACCAATTTTACAATATCGGTGAAAATTGAATCCAGCACGGTTTCCATGGCAGGCTGCAAAAATACGCTAGTCAACCACTGCACATCTCCTGCAGCTCGACTGACCTCATAATCACTGAATCCCATGCTGAAGCCACGCAGTGAAGATAAATTCACGGTTATCGCACTAGAACTAATATCACTGGCAGCATAGCCACCAGAAAGGTCTTGTGCAGTGAGTGCAGATGCCACACGTGTGACAACAGATTCGCCAGACCCTGATGGGTCTCCAGTAAAGTCTCGAGAGACTGCGGTTAAGGGTGCAAAGGTCTGCCCCAGGAAGTCGTTTGATAATTCAGCCAATGCTGAAAGATTAATTCCGTTCAAAGAATTTGCCATTGAGTATGCTTTCTATTTTTAAGCCTGTAAGGGCTTGATGTGTGTTAGGTAATAAGCCCTTTTTTCCTCCCGAGACCCGAGGGTCTGGTAGTGCTCCCAGTGTGCTGCCACGCTAAGTTCTTCTTTGGGCCCAGTTTCAATTGCTTCCTCAACCGGTTCTGTCACTCCCAGGCTTGCAGCAATGTCTGCGGCCTGCTCTGCGGATGACTGCTTATCCTGCTCAAGCAAAGTGTTTGCCTCTTCAAGCAAGGCAATCTTGCTCTCCAAAGCGGAAATTTCTTCTGAGTGCTCTGCGCCCAGCTTGGCGTTTTCTTCAGCACTCTGCGCTGCCTGGGCTTCTAGTTGCTCAGACAAGTCTTTGTTGCGTTGGGTTGACTCATCCAGCTTGTTGGACAAGCTGTTGAGTTCCGTATTGGCTTTGACCAAATCAAGTATTGTTTTCATATGGGTTGTTCTAAAAATTGGCTAAAAGAGTGATTACATCCTCCAGAGAATCCACCGTTCCATCTGCTAAACCTGCAGAGACTGCTTCCAGTCCTTCATAGGTGAGTCCCGTCATTGAGCTCATAGGTGCTGTGCGTTTGGTGTTTACATCCGCTTTGAATCGTTCATGCCACTTGGTGACATTTGCCTGGAGTCTTTCCCTGGTCTCATCTGACATGGGCTTGAAATCTGCGGTGTCCAGCTTGTTGTCTCCTGCAAAGATGGCATTGACCTTGAGCCCCTGTTGAGCCAGGTGCTCTGATTGGTCCAGCAGTGCAATGTAGACTCCGATGCTTCCAATCTCTGCGCTTTGTGAGAGCAGCACTGAGTCTGCAGTTGAGGCAATCCAGTATGCAGCCGAGCAGGCCATGGTTTCTGTGTAAGCCACCAATGGCTTTGAGACTGTCTTCAGTTTCTCTGCCAGTTCTGGCAGTCCTGTGATGGTTCCTCCTGGAGATGATATGTGCAGCAGTATGGTGGCAACATTAGGAGATGCCTCTGCTTCCTGCACCTGAGCCCAGATGTCATCGTAGTCAGTCATGCCCATCATCTTTTCAAATGGGCTCAAACCTTTGCCCAGCACTCCATGGATGTGCACGATGCCTACGCCATCGACCTCCTGCGGTGCAGGAGATGTCATGTATTCATCATCATCCATGTATGCCTCCACTGAAGCATGCAAGGCACTGTGATATTCAGGCTTTATAGCCCATGGCTCATGGAGCAATTTATGGTTGAGTTGTGCTTTCATCGAAAATCGGGTTGGGTGTTCGTTGGCTTAAGAGGTGCATGGCAGTCTGCATACTGATGTCATACTGCTCTGAGAGTTTCTGCGCTCGTTCCAGCAGGTCCACTGCTTCTGTCTCTACCTGCGTCCTGACCTCTTGCCAGTCATAGCCGAGCTCACCCACATCCTGAGCCATGGTTCTCAAGCCCAGCTTTAGTGAGTCATGATTTGCTTTGCTCTCTCTGCCCAAATCCACGGTGATTTTCTTGGGACCCATCCAACGTGCTTTCCACCAGTTGTCACTGCTTGGCAAGTCTCCACGCTTGATACCTCGAGCAATCACCCAGGTGTAGATTCTGTTGCAAAGTTTGTTAGCAATCAGCGCCTGCCTCTCTTCAAATCTGCGTTGTGCTTTCTCGAGAACAAACCTTGAACTTGCACCAGTTCCTTTGCTTGTGTCCCAGACGAATTCCATAGGGAGTCCAAGCCCCACAGCAGTTTCTCTGATTAGGTGCTCAATGAATCCAACAAAAGTGGGGCTGGGTCTGTTTCCTGCAAAAGCCTCTATGCTTTCTCCACTTTTCAATCTCGGAATCATCCCTGGTTCCATGGATTGCCAAGGGATGTCCCCTGTGTCTGCGCTTGTGTAACCGTCTTCTATTAAAGCAGTTCCATCATCTGCAAGTCCCCCTGCGGTAGTGATAGCTAGTCCAATGCTGGACTGGGTCTTGGTCCCTATCTTTTCATAGTCAAGGAGGTCATCCATGTCACGCAAGTGAGCAATGGCATGGACCAGGGCAGTCATGCCCCTGAGCTGTGAAACCCTGTCTGTGTCGTGAAGTAAAACGAAATTGTTAGCAGAGATGCTCCTGTAGGCATCCCCATCCTTGACCTCATAGGCTACGGGTCTGCCTGCTGCGTTGACCCTCACACCGTCATGCTCATTGCGGTTGTATTCCTCACTCTCAATGCGGTGGCTCTCTACTAATTGCAGTTGTGGAAATGTAGAACCACTGCCCACCAGGATGACTCCAATGTCACCATCAATGTCCATCCGTTTGGAAACTACCTGTTGCAACTGTTCAAAGGAGAACTGGTTTGAAGTATCACAGACCTTGCTCCACTCCTGCCAGTAAGCCTCATACTCCTTGGCTTGCTCAGAAAGTGATTGAGGTCTCAAACCACTGCCTATGCTATAACGTGTCAGGTCTGCCACTGAGCCTCTGACTAGTCCATTATTGGAGTGCAGGTGTCTGGCATGCCCCATCAATGACTTGCGTTCACTGCGTGTCAGGTTATTTGCTGCATCGTTGGCTACATGTGGAGAATATGAGCGGTATCTGGATTGCTCAGTGCCTCTGTAGTAGTTGCCCAGGTAGGCTTTCTTTTTGGGCTTTTGCAGGTCCATCACCCTGCCGTGTTGGTCATAAAGTTCCATATTAACGGGTGAACCTGGCAAAGGTCATGCGGGAGGGTTTAGTGCCAGTAACAAGGCCCTTTTCAAAGAGCACATCTGTCAACTGTGCAGAGAGTTCTGCAGTAGGAAGCACTTGCTCCCTGCTTCCAGACTGTGAAGCGTTGGTGAAAGAGGTGGTGACTGCACCAGAAAGCACAGCATCCGCAACACGTTGTTTTAGCGTGTTGAGCCACGTGTCACTTTGCAATCTGAGGAACGGACGCAAATCTCCCATATAATAAGGTTCTGCAAAGTGTTTCACCTAGCAGTTATGGGAGGGCAGGAATATTAGGAATATTAGGAAGCGGAAAAGCGGAGGTGTGGAGGTATGAATTCTGAGTTGATGCCTCCCACGGGTCCGCAAACCCCATGGGAGTATCAGCCTCTTAGTGAGAAGTCAGGAGCTTGGCAATGGAGGCAGCCACTACCTGCATGCACTCACAGTCCCATCCATGGTTGCCCCTGAAGGAGACCCAGCGCAGATGTGTTCTGCCATGTTTGTCGATGACCTCTTTCTTGCGTTCAGAGTCCAATTGCTTGGCATACTCCTCAGCGATGTCATCAGGTAGCTTGCAGACCTCCCAGGGTTGGGCTGCCCTGCCAGACTTCATGCCTGCAAGGATGTCCTTGGTGCTGGGATTGGACCAACGAAAAACAGGAGGTGCCACTCTGCCTGTGGATGAGACCCTGGTGGCTTTGGAGTATAGACGCCTTACAGAGTGTCCATTTACACTGTGAGCGTAATCAATCACATCTTCTCCTCTGAGCCCTATCCAGCCATACTTGCCCAGATAGGAGCAGACCCTGGAGCGCATGTATCCAACGTCCACAAATGTCCTCTGAGGTGCTACTGAGAATTCTGTCCTGAGCTCTTCTACCTCTTCAAAGGAGGACACACGCTTGAAAGTGAGCAGTCTGCTTGCACCATCCTTTGACCATGCCCTGACAACACAGAAGAACTCTTCCAGGTAGTGCTGACAATCTACTGTCATGAATCTGGTATGCTCCTCCTCCCATGCGTCATCTGGTCTGTAGGAATCAGAGACCTCAATTTTCTGCGTCTCCACATGCATGCTGGGCTGCCATGATTCAGCAAGTCGCAAGGTCACAAACTCCCTGAGCGGTTGAGTGTATCCAGCAGAGGCATGCTGTTTCGCTTTGAGGAACTCCACAACCAAGTCTGACCAGGGCATGACGCTGGGTGGCAGTGTGAGCTGATTGAAATTGAAGCTCCTCACTCTTGGTGTGGGGTTGTCATTGGTGGCAACGTAACCACCTTGCACCATGCCTCTCCATGTAGCCTCTGTGTTGGTGTGCTCATGCTCGCAATGTGTGCAGACCATGGTCACTGTCTTGGCTACTTCCTCATAGTTCCACACTCCTCCAGGCTTTGTGGTCTCATTGCTCTTCCAGCGTATGGTGTCATGAAATGAAGGTGCAAACAACTTGCCACAACCCTGGCACTTCAAGTTCCAGATTTCACAGGTGCCTGATTTGTATTCCCCATCGAAGTCATCCCCCACAAGTTCAGGTGTGCTCGAAAACCAGTGCTTTCTATTCCAATATCTGGTGGTTCTTGCCTTTGCCCTGGCAAGCATACCAGGCCGCCATGCACTGACTTCATCACAATAGAGGAAGCGGATACTCCAAGAGCGCAGAAAGCTATTGTTGGCTGGTCCCAGCTTGAGTGTGCATGAGTGGAAAAAGACCTCTTGAATGGTCTTGCGGTGCCTGTCCTTGGGCCATTGTCCTTTCAGTGCTTCACATGACTCAAGCAAGGGTGTGAGCCTCTCCTTTGAATAGTCTCTCACTGAGCTCTCATCCTGAAAGACTGTCATGTGAGGACTGGGTGCCTGGGAGAGACTCCAGGCAGTAGCCACTGACATGCTCACTGTTTTTCCTGTTTGAGCAGCACAGTTGAGCACTACAGTCTGACATGCTGGGTCTGCATGGGCTCTAAGTGGCTCAATTAACCATGGAGTTTCACTGGCTTGAAACTGTCCACCATAGGGTGATTCACGCAGAGAGACATTGTGCAAAGCCCAGTCTGCAATGCTGTCACCATCTCTCTCAATAAATGCCTCCTGAACGCATTGATTTACTAGCTTATCCATGAGCTTTTCTGAGAGTCTGCCTGATTGACTTATTGTAGTCCGTAATGATTGCTTGGATGTCTTGTGGGTCCATGCCGCTCACCAGAGGTGGCAGTTTGGATTCCAGGTCATCCAAGGTCTTGCGAAATTCAATTGCCAACTTCATGATTTCAGCCTTTACCTCATCCACAGGAATGACTTTCTCCTTCACTGTGTCCAGCTCATGGTCGAGCTTGTCCACCTGTCTCTTGAGCTTCTCTACCTCATACCACTCCTTTGTGCCTTCGTTGGCGTGGTTGCCTGTCTGACCCATCTGCTTGGTCCTTGCCAGTGATTCCTTTACATCTTCAATCTTATAGAACTTGTCTCCTCTTGGTGTCCGCTTTGCCACTGGCACCATGCCAAGCAGATTCCTGGCTTGAGCTGTGCTGATTTGGAGTTGCTCTGCAACCTGTGAAGTGCTCCAGGTCTCACTTGCTTTTCTTTTCTTTTTAACTGGCATGTGTTTTCTGACTTATTGTTGTTGGTTGGTTTTTGTAAGTGCTTAAAATTAAACAATTAAAGTCCTTGACAGAACATGAGTGCTTATCTTGTGTTTATTCTCTTGGCTTGTGTAAGTCTCTCATATCGAGTCTGTTGCAATAATTACGCTTAAACGTCGCAATGGTGAGCGGAACCC
>Ga0222716_10001542_pt1 | contig 19200 bp, 30 predicted proteins | sample C33_13DmetaG_FD_165044 | JGI IMG/M metagenome (GOLD analysis project Ga0222716, IMG submission 165044) | Estuarine water microbial communities from San Francisco Bay, California, United States - C33_13D | ecosystem: Environmental > Aquatic > Marine > Unclassified | place: USA: California... | reverse complement strand
CTTGGGTAGGCACCCGTGCCCTGATAGGTATCATAGTAGAGGTCGGCATTTGCCGGAGTCAAATAAATCAACAGACTAATTAGACTGGATAATAGTAATCTCATTCATTGCTCCTCCGTCTGGATTGATTTCAAAGTCCGTCACCTCATTGCTAATCGCCATAAAAACAATTATGCCAAACAGTATAAAAGCCAATCTTGTTATAAATCTTTCAAACATTAGTTCACCTGTTTTATATCAATACTATTTTGTCCATTATCTAATTGATAATCGTAATATTCAAACTCACCCTGTTGCATATTAATATTATAACCATATTGCTTGTGTAATCTTAATTGGAAAACATTTCCAAGTCCGTCATCTCGTCTAACTAACCAATATGGTTCTTGGTCATATAATCCTATTTGTGTTTCAGGGTCAATACCTAATTTAATTCCTTGTACTGTTCCATCTAATTCACTCATCATTAATCTTGCCAATGCCGCGTTAAGTTGATCAAGAACGTTTGCAAGATAATCCTGTGCTAAGAAATCTATATCAAGATCGGTCATCCATAAATCTTTTTCACTTTCAGCAAAATAGTTTGTGTTGAGTTCGTCAAAGGATAAAAAATCTATTCCTAAAAAATCTGTAAGTGCTTTAACTCTATCCATCTCCATTTCTTCATCTTTGTACACAGGCTTGCGAATAATTATTAAGTTACTAATGAATGTTGAATCGGGATCAAGTAGCAAGGGTTTCAGTGGAGCAGATTTTAGGGTATCCACAGTTGTTACTTGGAAGGCTTTGTTTAGTACGACTGTTCCTATATCCGACTCCACTGAAATTTCTCCTGTTACACAAATAGTTTTTTGTCCTGCGACAGTACAACTTGGTAACAAGATCACTGTAGTACGACCAGTTTCATCTACGGTCATACTAAAGTCTGTTCCTCTAACACCTATTACTGCTGTTGGTGTTGAGATTTTAACATTTTGGCGAGAGTTTTTTGCAATTTGTCCACTTGCGTATCTAACAGTTCCGAGACTGGCTTTTAATGCCAAACTTCCAGTTGACGTGTTGGGATCATAAACAAACTCATCTATAATAAGTCTGCTATGAGGAGTAACATCTACTCTTGTCTCGTCTACAAATTGTATTGCTGTAGATCCGTTTTGAGTTTTTACAGTATCGTAACTTTCCACGCCGAGTCCTATTGCTGATTCTAATGCGTCTTTCTCTCTTTCAATAACTGCATTGCCTTTTTGTTCAATGACGTTACCTATATTAGCAAAGGCAGGAATCGCAAGTCCCACGGCTATTAAAAATGCTACAATACTTCTTATCATTCTTAGTCCTGTTGTGTTATATCAACATCAAAGTTGTCACCACTTATTGTTAGGTCAACTGTGTTGTCATAGATACCACTTTGTGTTACGTCAATGGTTCCACCACCGCCTGTAACATTAAGAGTAATCCCATGTCCGTTAATATCTCCATCTCCTGTTTGAGTTGTAGTAATTGCTACACCTTCATCTGCGTTAGCACTATTAGTTGATAAAGATGCACTGTTATTAAGTGTTACACTTAATGCCGCACTTTGACCATTAATAGTTGGAGTTAAGATATTGTTGTCACCTGTAACTGTAAAGTTTACAACTGAACTGTCAGACGATGCTGATTCACCAATCCTAATAGTATAGGCATTGTCATCACCTGTAGTTGCTATGTTCAATGTTACAGTATCACAGTTTCCTGCTGATGCACTACTACATAGTAAGTCTACAGTATTTGTATCACCTGTAAATGACCATGTACCAACATAAGTGTCACCTTTAATAGTTGCGGCAATCGTGTTTGAATTACCTGTTTGGGTAATTGCAAACGTCATGTCGTCTCCGTTTAAAGTAACATCTGTTGATGATGTTCCTATAACGTTATTTTGTCCATCTTGTGTTATGTCTAAGTCTAATCCATCACCCGACTGTTGAATATAAATGTCATTCGCATACGCTGGGGACAAAAAGAATAGCATAGAAACAAGGAGGACAATTCTTAATGAAAATGATTTATTCATTGTTACTCTCCTTTTGATTATTCGTTTCTGTTATGTCCTTCTTAATGTTTGCTTCGGAAGATTTATGTAGTTCGTTGACTACCGAAGGTTCATTAACTTTAAATTTCCAAAGACCTTTTCTCTCACCTTCGTTTACCAATTCAACAATCGCGGCTTCTATGGCCGCTCTGACTGCGTAATTGGTTGGTTCATTAACTGCACTTCCAGCCTCAATTTCTAAAGCCTTCGTGCCTAAATCAAGGAACCTAAAAACGTCTGCTCCTGACGCATAACTCGCGATAGTTTTTTCAGTAGCAACAGTTAGAAGTACTTCCCCAGTCTGCACACTCACTATACGCATTGCAATCGTTACCTGATCTGTTCGGTATTGTGTGTTGGCTCCTATTCCAAAGTATCGGGCACCTACGCCTCCACTTGTGACATTAGAGTCATATCCAACTACACCACCTTCCAGGATAAGACCTGCAAAAAGCATTGGTTTTAATTTCGTTTCTCTATCTTTGCCTTCATATGTTTCTCTTGTTGATCTTATTAATTGCCTTTCTTTAACTAAGTTGTCTAAGCCTACTCTTTCTAATACTGTAAACCATGTTTCGTTGCCTACACTCTTAAGGGCGTTAATGACCCATACTTCAGAGCCTTGTGTAACTGCCGAACTTAACTGACTAAATGCGTCGCTTGGTTTACGTTGTCCTGTTTTATCTGTGAATCCGTACACAGCGATTGTAATTTTTGGACCGTCTAATTCTGGTGTTGTTTCTAATACTGTCTTGATTGGAGATCTTGCAACCACTGGATCACTCCAGTCGCCATTCTTCATAGTTGCCGCACAACCTTGAAGTACGATCCCGAGTAATAGTATTGACAGTATTCTAAACATTACTCTATCCTAAAATCCAAAACCACTTAGAGGAACAATAATTTCTGTGAAACCTCCGTCTGCTTCGGTAATTTGAACTGTGATAGTATCAGTTGACGTGTCTTTGATCCAATAGATAGTTGCTCCCTCAATTGTAGCAGTACCTGATGTGTCTCCGTCATTTGTGAACATATTATCAACCATCTGTTTAGATAGGTTTGCATAGATTCTTGATTCTACGTTGTTTAAGAATTTTGCCAATGTGGTATTAGCCGCATCACGAGCCGCTTGTCGATCTGCTGATTCTTTATCTTCTTTGATTTTTTGTTCACGCTGATGTTGTAATTGTTCTATTGCTAAAACGTGATTACTGTATCCGTTGCCATTAAACGCCGGATTTTTAAATTTATGAACTAACTCTCCAGCAGTTGCTTGACCAGCGATCGCCAGAAGTATGGTGAGTACTATTGCCCTCATTTTTTGCCCTCCATTAGTATTTATCGTTAAACTGGCTGGATAATACTTCTGTTTTATGAAAACAAGGTGTGCAAAATAGTTTTTTTAATACAAATAAATAAGAGTATGAAATGGTTAACACATTGGTCAACAGCCTTACTTACACTTGCTTTATTATCCTTTATAGGATACTCAGATCCTTTTGTAAAAGAAACACTACGTCTTAAATCATTTGATATTATTCAAAAATATGATACCCCTGCAATTTCACAAGATGTTGCTATAATTGAAATAGATGAAAAAGGCATTGAGAAATACGGACAGTGGCCTTGGAATAGATCTGTTATTGCTGATGTAGTACAAAAAGCCATAGACAATGGTGCTGGTATGATTATTCTACCTATACTGTTTAGTGAACCAGACAGATTAGGAGGAGATGATGCATTAGCAAGTGTATTATCACAAGGTGGTATTGTAATTGCACAGGTAGGAACAACCCAAACAAATAAAAATGCAGTACCAAGAGGAGTTGCTAAGATAGGAGATCCAATGCCTTGGATCTTTGAGTGGCCAGGTATGCTCGGTCCTATTCCTGAATTAGGAACAACAGCAACAGGTGTAGGAGTACTTAATACTGCTCCAGAGATAGACGGTGTTGTAAGACGTGTTCCGTTGCTAATGAGAGTAGGAAATGATGTATTTCCTGCTATGGCTATTGAAGTAATTAGATCAGCAACAGGTGATCCAAGTTATCAAGTTAAGACAGGCGAAGGTGGCATAGTTGCATTAAGAGTTCCGGGATATGCAACAATTAAAACAGATGCCAATGCAAGAATATGGTTACGTTGGAACAAAAAGTTTGAAACAATTAGTGTAGCAGACGAAGATTATTCAAGTGTTAGAGGTAAAACAGTTATTGTAGGTATTACCGCAGAAGGAATTGCAGGTGTAGTTGCTACTCCTAATGGTGAAGAATACAGTCACGTTCCAACTGCAATAGCATTACAAACTATTATTAATGGTGATAACATTGTACGTTTAGACTATGCTACGTTTGTAGAATGGGCAACAGCAATTATAGCAAGTTTACTGTTAATACTACTTGCTGTTAGAGCACCATATTGGTTAGCAGGAATTGCTATTATCACTATTCCTACAGTTACAGTATACGGATCATATCATTACTTTATAACTCAACTACAGTTATGGGATTGGAGTTGGATAGTTCTTGTTACAACATTGGTAGGCTTCCACGCAATCTTTAATAGATTTACAAAAGAGTTCTTTGAGAAACAAGCAATCAAGAAACAGTTTGCTGGATACTGCTCACCAACAGTTGTGCGTATGCTACAAGAAAATCCTGCACTGATTAAAGAAGGAATGAAGCGTGAAGTTAGTATTTGCTTTAGTGACTTACGTGGCTTTACACCATTAGGCGAAAGTTTTGGCGATGACGTAAAAGGTCTTACAAAATTAATGAATGGCTACATGGATGCCATTACACAACCTATACTTGATGCTGATGGTATGGTTATTAAGTATATCGGTGATGCAAGTATGCACGTACATAACGCACCAAATGATGATCCTAAACATCATCATTCAGCAGTCCAAACAGGATTGAATATGCTTAAGGCTGTGGAGAAATTTAATGACAAAATTACAGCAGAAGGAAGACCACCCATTGGTATGGGTGCTGGTATCAATAGCGGACTTGGTTACCTTGGTGAAATGGGAAGTACAAGCCGTCATTCCTATGACGTCCTTGGAGACGCTGTTTCGACTGCCGCCCGAATAGAAAGTAAATGTAAAGAGTACGGTTGCTTATTGCTTGTAGGCGAAACTACATATGATGCAACAAAAGATGATTTCTTTTATTTAAAAGTAGACGAACTTGCTGTTAAAGGTAAGAGTGTAGGTATTAGAATCTATACAGTACTTGATATTAAAAATTCAAAAGCAAACAATAAATCTAAAAGTATGCACAACGAAATGCACGAAGCATATAGATCACAAGAATTTGATAAAGCAATTGAAATGTGTAAATGGTTGAAAAGTTCTTATCCTAAAGGCGCATTTGATGGCCAACTGAATGGCTACTACGATATGTGGATTGAACGTTGTGAATACATGAAGACACAAGAACTACCTAAAGACTGGAATAGCGTCTTTATAGCAACAACCAAGTAATTACTCTTTACCAGTACTGTTAAAACTGTCGCTCTTTGATTGATATTTTTTAATGATTGCTTCTAAGTCTTTGTTAGGTTGCATACCTTTTTGTTGATAGTATTCTAACACCATTGATAGTTTAGTACTAAGTCTAATCATATCGTTGTCTAACATACGAACACGATCAACAAGTTTAATAAGAGTAGTATTAGCCTCGCCTAAGACAGGTTTAATTTCTTGTGTTACCCATTGCCATACATAGTAGACAAAGTATCCAAGACCCATTGCCGCAACAATAGGAAACCCAAAGTCTTTGATTGCAGATGCTAATTCTCCTGTCATATAATCATTACTCCGATCACAAACCCTACCATTGTGCCAACAGTAAATGCTTTGAACATATCACGGTCATGCCATATTGCTTGTTTGTCTAACCAAGCCTGCGTAGTTGCACTTTGACTGTTATACCAATTTGAAAACTTTTTATTCATTGTTGGTCTCCCCGACTTTGCATAGCCACCCGTTTTCGTTTACAATGAAACGATCGCCTGGTTTATATAGAGCATAACCTTTGTCAGTTCCGTCACTGTTCTTACCCATGACTTCACCGTCCCAGTCACCTTTGACTCTAAAATTGTTTCCTGCTTGTTCTACTACGTAATCTACCCAGATCATAATTGACTTCCTTCACTTCTTAGTCTCGTCTTGCGTCCTCTTTACCTTCATTGGCCGCAAGTCGTTCAATGTTAGGTTTAACCCCAACTACGTGAGAGAGTAAAGCATCAACCTTAATTAAATCATTGTTCATTGTTTGCACTCTATTATCAAGTGCATTGATGATATTTTTTAATCCTGTGACACTTCCTGTTACAGAAGCAAGAATGAATTTTAATGTAGTGAATACGAATACCCCGGCCGCTATTGCACCAGCAATAGGAAAACCTACGTCACCTACAAATGTTAAGAAGTCCATTGTTGCCCTCCATTGTACCCTCTGTACTATTATTTATATAAATATTGGTATGGAAGCACTGTTCTTGCTTGTGATCAAACACTGCATTATTGATCTTGGATTTCAACCGTTGTCTTATCCGCAAGGAAAAGGCAAGTTAAATTATTTTGGTTTTAACGCACATCTACAGCATTACGTACCACACGGAGTAGGTACACTCTTAGTACTATTATTCTTTGTAGACCCGCGTACGGCGCTTATATGCGGTTTAATCGACTGGTTTTTGCACTGGCATATAGACTTTAGTAAAACTCAAACCAGAGCATATTTTGGTTGGACTAATAAGGATAGACAGTTTTGGATTTTAAATGCTATTGATCAGTTGCTACACTTCAGCACTTATTATTTGATTATTTCGATTTTTTCTTAGATTCAATATTAGATTTCTTAGTTGTAAGTCTTACAAACTCACTACCTTTATCAACTTTAATTCTCATGTAAGGTGGATTGGCAGTTGATGCATATGTTCTAATTGTTACAAACTCTCCACCATCGGGTGTTTTAAATACTATCTTAGGTAATGCTACACCTGATTTGTGTTTGCCTGATCCGTATTCAACAACAAAGTTGAAATCTTTTTCTGCAACTAACTTATCTAATAATGCCATATCAAGGACGTAATAACCTTTACTTGTAAATTGTTTTACGTCTAATCCGTCTTCGTCCCTACGAGCAAATTCTTTGAGTTTTTGTAAAAAGTTAGTCATAAAAACTTTTTCATTACGATCAAGATCGCCTTGGAATTTGTTTTTAATATCTGTGTATGCTTGTCTAAATAATAAAACGTTTGCAGTAAATATATCTTCAGCCTGTTCGAATTCTTGTTGAGCAAGACCGCCTTCACCAGCAACATCAACGTTTATGCTATCAAAGAAATCTTTAGCAATTTCAAATCTTTTTGTCATTGGAGCATTGACTGGTCCTAAACCGTGTTGATGAAGTTCTCGAGTTGTATTTGCTTTTAGACTGAATTTAGCCTCTCGGCCAGTAACTTTATTTTTAAATACGATGTCTGCTTTAGTGCCTTTTTGATCTGACAGTCCATCTCCAATAACTTCAACTTCGTCATATTCACCATTGGTTGCATAAGTTTTTGCATATTCACCTGTGTTATCATTTGCATCAGGAATAATACTATTAGCAACTAAACTTTTAATCTTAGGATGTTGTAGGATATCTTTACGTTTAATATCTTTCCAAATGTCTTTACTTGCTCTAACCATTATAGAGAACTTGTCAAAGTCTTTGCTCTTAACATCTTCTGCTTTACCTTGTAGTCGCTTACCGTTATCAAGTTGATCTAAAATTCTTTGTAGATGTGTTCCATCAATAGAGTTAGTTCCTTCTAACAATCTTGCATACACACCCGCGGCGTGTAATATTTCTGCTATTTCGCCTACGTTAGATAAATCTTCTTCGGAACTTGCTCTTGCTCCTGTACCTGCTGGTTTTGGAAAACTATTGGACGGCGTTAGTTCTGATGTTTCAGCACCATCTAAGAAACCTTTAATGTAAAATGCTTTTTGTTGAGGGGCCGCCGCCTGTGCTCTAATATCTTTTTCAAGATCTTGTATGTTCTTTGTATTACTATAAAACTCTCTGTCAATAACAAACTTCTTGCCATCTGTGGTAGTCCAAGTAGCACCTGACTTTATTAGATTTAATAACGCATTTAGCCTATCATCATTACCATATTTTAGTAACGACTTGGCATTGAGCACGGCTTCAGTAAGTTTGAAATCAATATATCGCATAACAACAGTATTTATGCAAGTTTTGGAAAGAGCATATCTGTGCAGAACTTGTCTACATCTGCTTCATTCAAGCCTAACGACTTCATAACACGTGGTGTGTGGGGATTTTGTTGCTGATTGTGACAGTAGTAGTTCTGTGCACCAGCAATAAGTTCTGTTGGAGCATTGCCTGTGTACTCGGGAACACTTTCAAACCATACACGTAGATTAGCAAGGGCAAGTGTAATAATAGCATCTGCTTCATCTTCTGAACTTACATTACCTGCGGCAATCATGCTTGGTGTAAAAATGTTGGTTGCCCATTCAGGAAGTTCACGTTTCTTGCTTGGGATAAAATCACTTACTTCTTCTTCGTACCATTGTACCAGTGGATGCTGTGGATCAGGACTTGGCGAAAAATCATGGAATGCACCTGTCATCTTGTTCTTACCTGCAATAACATCAAAGCCGTAAATAGGTGCATCGTTGGTTAGTACAGGAAAACAACATACGTGCATCATCCAAAGACCTTTTGAGTCACGTACATCAACGACGTCAATGTGTGCTCTACGTACATCTTTGTTTGCCCATACCCTATTAATCCAACCATTCTCTGGTTGATTGAAATATCCTAAACCTGGCTCTTCAATTTCTTTTGCGTGTTCATTAAAGATGTTTATAATTTCTTCTTTACAGTCGATTAGTTTATCCCAGATCATTACTTCGACCCCTTCTGCATTAATAAAGAAGTCAAAAGAAGTTTCATATCTTTTAACTCTTTTCTTAGTTGTTTGATTTCTGCAAGAATTTTAGATTCTTCTTGCGTTTCTTCGTTGATTTTTTCTTGGGCGAGTGCTTGTGCTCTAAACTCAGGAACTTGACTTAACTTCATCCATCATCTCCTGAAAAAGTTTAGTTGCAAACTCAAAACAAATTTTAGCCTCATCAGCCATATTATCATTGAGTCTTTCTCTAATAGCAGTTTTTAATGTGTCGGGATCATCAAAGTCAAACATAGTTCCTTTACCAGGAATCTTTTTTCTAATCATTTGTCCGCCACTCAAGTCACCCATGTGTCTTGTATAAATGTGTGCCATAAGTTTATCAGGGTTAGTTGCAATGCTCATGATGTGGTCCGCATAATCTTTACCGCTTGGCATTGTTCTTGGTGGGTCAACTTGGTCTCCCCATAATTCTGTGTAGTCTGCGAGTATCTTAGGTGCTCTGCGAATGTCAGGTAATCCGTTAAGTACACCTTGTGCCATTGCTACTGTTTCTAAAATATTATAGTTGACATATTGATTATATAAAAAAGTTGCGTAGAGTCTCGGATCTATTGATCCGCTCATTAATACTTTTACAAATTCTTGACGTTCTGCATTACGATGATGTTCGTATGTTAATTCTTTTAAACTCATTCTTTCTCTACTCTGATCTGCAAAGGAAATCCATGACTTCTGCTTAGAGCAGTGGCTTCAATGCTTTTTTGTTCTGCTAATTCAAAAGTATATATGCCAACGATAGCACTACCTTCTTGATGGATTTGCATTGTTAAGTTTTTTGCAGTATCTTTCGAGTGTTTGAAAATACCTACAAGCACATCAATAACAAAGTCCATAGGAGTAATGTCATCGTTTAAGAAGACAACCTTGTAACGATCAGGTGTCGAAACAATCTGTTCGATCTTTTCGTCAATTAATACATCTGTATCGCTCATAACTTCTCCTAAAAGTATTTATTGCATAAAATTTGCAGTCGACATAAAGCCGACTGCAAATCATTAACGATCAAAGTTGATTATTTTACTTCGATTGATCTTGCTTTTTTAGCCTCTGGAATGATTCTTTCCAAACTAATTTTTAGCAAGCCGTCTTTAAGTTCAGCACCTTGTACTTCTACATCTTCAGCAATAGTAAAAGACTTTGTAAAGTGCCTTTTGCTAATACCTCTGTATTGTACACCATCTTTTTCGTCATTGCTTTCAGTTTTGTGTACAGACTTCACTGAAACAATACCGTCTTCGTATTGTACATCAATGTCATCTTTACCAAAGCCTGCAAGTGCAAGTTCGATATCATATGTGTAATCACCTGTTCTTACAATGTTGTAAGGTGGGTAATTTGTTGTTGGTGCTGTAAAGAACTCGTCATTCATCATAGATTCAAATCTATCGAAGATAGGATCGAAACCTACTGTTACGGGTCTTAGTTGATTAAAAATTGATAGGGATTTGTTTGTCATTGTCTTGTCCTCCTTTATTAAGCAAGTTTATTAATGTAAGACCTATCAAGCATCTTACAAAATTATTTATCATTGTAATTAAAATTATACGCAATTTTGACGGAAAAATCAAGTGTTTTGTTTACCGATTTTTGCTATTTCTATCATGCGTTCTACCAAACTGCCAAACCCAACTTGTCTTTGCATTGTAAGTAGATTTCTAATACCAAGTCCTTCAAAACTTTCTAATGTTAGTTGTGCTATATGGTTTTTGTGTTCACCGTTTAACAAGTCTACCAATACCTTAGCAGTACCTTTTGTAATCCATGCATCTGCATCGTGCTTGTACGACATTGTACCATCTTCATTTACTTTGCCTACTACCCACAAATTACTTGCACAACCTCTGATTTTGTTATCGTCTATTTTTTCACTGTCGTCTAATGGTTCGACTTGTCTTGCTATGTCTATAAGATATTGCAGTCTGTCATGACCCTCCAAAGGAGCCATTTCTTCACCACGTTCTTTAATCTTATCTAAGATCATGCATTATACTGATTGAATACTTGGTTAACTTGTTGTGTACATCTTACAAATGTTGTACACTTTGGCATATCCTTAATGCGTTTTGCACCAATATATGTGCAAGTAGATCTTAGGCCACCAAGTATTTCTGTTAATGTACCTTCTACTTCTCCTTTGTACGGAATAGAAACAAGTTTGCCTTCAGCACCTCTGTATCCATCTTTACGTGTACCATGTGTTGCCATAGCCGCATCTGAACTCATTCCGTAGAATTCAACAAAACTCTGTTCAGCAAAGTGCGGAACATAAGTTCCATTATCTAACTTATGAGCACCTCCTGTTGATGTATGTTTTGTAATAACATTACCGCCACCTTCTTTGTGTCCTGCTAACATACCGCCAAGCATAACAAAGTGAGCACCTGCACCAAAGGCTTTACTTACATCACCTGGATACACACAACCTCCGTCTGCAATAATGTGTCCACCAATACCGTTGGCCGCATCAGCACATTCAATAATGCCTGATAGTTGCGGTACACCAACACCTGTCATTAGTCGTGTAGTACATACTGATCCTGGACCAATACCACACTTGACAATGTCAGCACCTTTGATAATAAGTTCTTCTGTCATCTCTGCTGAGATAACGTTACCTGCAATAATAGTTTTGTCTGGGTATGCATCTCTAACTCTTGCAATAAAGTCTGCATAGTTTTCATGATAAGCATTTGCAACATCAACTGTGATAAACTTGATGTCTGGATACATTTCTAATACTGCTTTCATAGTAGCATAGTCTTTTGCATCTTTATCCCAAATAACTCCTGTACCTGTACAAACACTAAGGTACTTCATCTTAACACCTTGACTCTGTTCTTTCCAGTCATCAACTGAATAGTGCTTTCTCATTACAGTGATCATTTTGTGTTCTTGTAATACTTTAGCCATCTCAAATGTACCCACACCGTCCATGTTACTTGACATAATTGGTACACCTGTCCATTCGTTGCCGTGATGGAATTTGAACGTACGAGTCAAGTCTACATCACGTCTACTTTCTAACTTGGACCTTTTAGGTTTGAATAGTACGTCTTTATAGTCTAACTTAACATCTTGTTCGATTCTCATTGTTTAATTGCTCCATAGTTAAATGATAGACTAATTCTGTCTTTGTCTGATTTATTAGTCTTTACTGCGTGTGGTTGCCATCCAGGAAAGATTAATACATCTCTTTCATCAGGATCAATAGTGTACCTTGTTCCTATTACAGGATTATACTCTGCATCAACAGGTACATAATAGTCTGTGTCATCGTCACGTACAAATTCAATACCGCCACTCTTCTTATCCGGAACTTGCAAATACAAATTTCCTACAAGTAATGCGTTTCGATGTTTGTGTAAATTATTATATCCGCCTGGGGGGTTAATGTTTAGCCAGTAGTTTAAAAGACTTACCATAGGAAGTCCTAATTCTTTAGCAATGCCATTCATGACGTCATCTAAGAACTGTTGTAATTTTAAACCTTGAGGAATCGGAAAAGCAAATGACATTTCCTGTTCTTGATCAAAACTCTGCCAACCGTTACAATCGTTTAAAGGACTATTACCTTTCTTTTCATATGCTAACTCTATTAGCCATTGAGTATCAATACTCTTTGGAACCAATGCCTTCCAAACAGGAGTTGTAAATAAATCTACTCTCTCCATTTTCCTGCACCATAGTTGAAACTAATACTGTAACGTTCTTTTTGACTCATGTTGCTGTTAACACTATGCTTGAGCCAACTTGGAAATAATAACAGTAACTTTTCTTTAGGTTGATATGATCCTTTTTGACTTGTAAAATGATTGTATCTATCAAGTGGTGGAATATAATGAATAGCATCATCATCTCTATGAAACTCAATGTTACCCATCTCGTCTGGCTCTTCAACGTTTGTGTAAATTACTCCGCTGATTAAACTACCTTGATGATCATGAAGCATATTATGATCTTTGTGTCCGTTAATATTAAACCATAAATTGTTTAAGTGTAACGGAGGAAGACCTGCTTGTGCTGATGCTTCTCCTACGGCTGTATCAAGTTGTCGTTGCAATCTTAATAGTTGCGGCGGACAAGTTGCTTCATTAAAGAACGGCCATTCAATGCTGTTGCTTTGCCACCCTCCGGCATTTGAAATCTTTACTCCATCTGGATTTGCAGTACGCATTTGATCTGCATATTGCTTTAACCATTTAGTGTCAAAGTTTATTTCGTCCGAACACCATACAATACTGGGAAACCATAAATCTGCTTTAAGCATTAGTAACCGAACTCTTCCTTCCTGCGAGACATTTTCTTAAGCCAACGAGCACGACCGGCCGCTTTTGCTTTCTTACGTTTTTCACTTGGCTTTTCATAAAATTCTTTTTCTTTTAATGTTTGAAGAATACCATCGTCATTAACTTTACGTTTAAATTTTCTAAGTGCTCCATTAACATCATTATTGCGTACTTCTACTGTTAGTCCTTTTTTAGGTCTGTCATTCCTCAAAGTAGTTTACTCCTTCTACCATCTGTGCAATGTCATATACCCTATTAACATTAATTTTATTATAAGGTATATGGTCGGTAGTTGTCAAGTAAAAAGTTTTGTTAAAATTTAACAACCACCCAATTAACCAACCAATTTGTTTTGATCGATCAATATTGATTATAATATAGTCAACTGAATTGGCAACGTCAATCAGCCAGGCTGTATTATCTAATTCTTCTTCGTCTTCGTTAAACAAATACAAGTTAATAGACTTACTAATTTGTTTAGCACTTTCGTTAAAACTATCTTTGTCTTGATCACTTGGGTTGACAAGCAAAATACTTTTGTTCTCATTTTGCAGAGTGTCAGGAGGGGTAATCAAATTCATTTTAATTTGTTCGGTCATCTATGTACTTATTAACGTCTTTTAAGTACTTCTTTGAAAAGTGATTTGTCGCTCTGTTCGCTGTTTTGAGTATAAGAATCAATTACTTCTGTGTATCGCCAGTCACGTCCTTGGTTTTCAACCTCAGTTGTTTGTTGCTGACTTTGGTTATGTATGACTTTGTGTCGTTCTGTCTTTTTTTTTGAAATTCTGGAGTAAGTTCTTCTTGATAAAAAATTCTATTTTTTGTATCTGGAATGTCTTTATCTTCAGGATCTTTTTCTGCGGCTTTGTTAGCGGCATCAACCCACTCATTCCACTTATTCAGATCAGTTTCTGGATCGTCCATTGCTTCTTGGATTTGTTCACTTATTGATTGTGATTCGTCCAAAGATTCGTTTTTTTTTGGCGTTGCTTCTTTAGGTTCTTCTACTGGTGTTTCTTCAATAGGCTCTGGTGTTTCTACTGGTGCTTCTTCAATAGGTTCTTGAACAGGCTCTTCAATAGGCTCTTCTGCTTCTGGTTCTGGGTCAGGATCGCTACTTGGTTCTGGATCCGGATCGGACTTTGGGGGCGTAGTATCACCGCCAGGACCAATAAGACCTGTTTCTTCTCTATACCAATTGAATGTGTATTGAGAAGCGATCAAAAGTAATACAGCCAATGGATCAAATACAAATATGATTATAATGATTACCCATCTAACTGCGGCCTCTAATAGATTTTGATCTGCTTGTTCACCGTAGATAAATTCTGCAATGTACTTGATAGGACCAACTTCTGCTTCAAGTTTACGATACTCTTTTTGATAGACTGCTTTTTCTTCACGCACATCATCTATCTTCTTTTGTTCGCCGTCTATGAAACCTTCAAGTTCAGTAATACGTCCTTCAATGTCTTGTGTTTTGTTGTTTGCTTGATTACGTAAATCGTTAATACGTTTGTTAATTGAAGCAATGTCTGTAGCATACTTGGCATCAATCTTGGCAAGGTCTTCATCTAACTTGGTGTTGATTTTTAATATCTCTGCCTGTGCTCTTGAAGCCACACTTAATTCGTTGTCTTTTGCTTTCTTAACTGCGTCCTCATATGCTTTGGTTCCGCCTAATGAACCTTCAAACTTTTTCTCAGCCGCGGCTATTTCTGCATCACGTCTGTCCTGTGCTTGAGTAATGCGTAATTGTTGTTGCTCTACTTCAAACTTAGCATCTGCTCTTAGGGCATCTTTCTCGCCCTTGATACGAGCATAAATTTTGTCTAATCCTGCTTGTTCGCCATCAATAAGGCTATCAACACGAACGTCTTCACCTTTGACCAAACGATCAAGTTCTCCACGCCATCTATCAATCTTAGCCTGGGCTCTTGTTTCTTTGTCGTCTAATGTGTCAATTAGTGCAACTTGCTCTTGCGATAGTGATGTTTGTTCAATGTGTGCTTTAGATAGGAATCCAAAGATACCCATCGATGTAATAAACATAAGAACAACAACTGCAATGGAGAGATATGTTTTCATCCACCATACAGCCTTGTCCCAGTTCCTATGTAACCAAACGGCTGTAACAAGTTTTCCAACTTCAAGTGATACACCCATAACAATAATGGGAATAACAGCCGCGGCGAATATAGCCGCCAAGCCTGCTACACTATAATAAATTGCTACACCTGAAATTGTAATAGCAGTTAAAAATGTAAGTAAACCAAAAAACATATGTTCTCCTAACGTAATATTTATCGTGATTTACTCTAAAGGAAAACCACTACTTTATCTGATGAAGCGCCATCTTGCGTCAGGACCATTGCGACAGGCTGTTTCTTTGAAGTCTCGAGATTTATTTTTAAAGTTAATCTGTGACATAACAACCCTACAATACCCGCTACCTTGCGGATATGTCATTGCAATCATTACTTTACCATGACTGTTTTCTGCGTCGCCAAACCATTCAACAACATCACCTTCTGTGCTGTTGTTCAGAGCAAAGAATACTGCTTGTTCTTGTTTAACTTGATCGTCTGTTGGCAGTTTGTGCATTTTCCAACTAAAGAAGTTTGAAACAAGATTAATATAACTTGTGTTCGGCGAGTATGAGTTATTGGCACTACTGCCTACACTGCTACTTACGTATGTTTCCTTGTTACTTGCACAGCCTCCTAAAAGACTAATGCATAAACTTAGGATTAACAATCTCCCAGCCACCATGCTCTCCATTCACATTAAGTTTTCTACAGATATATCCTTTTTTATAACGTAATTTTCCGTTTATATGTACGTTATACCAATACTCTCTGCAAGTATCAGCAATACCGCTCTTAACTATCATACTGTTATTCAGGTCAAGTTTATCCGAACAAGTGAGAGTAGTTTCACTACTAATCTGCTTGTTATCTTTGTTTACAATTTTTTGATCTGTGTAACAGTACTGCGATTGATCGGCTAATTGAACTTTAGGTGTTGAACTACAAGCACCTAAAAAGGTTACAGTTAGGGCAAGTAACACAAGGTTTCTCATGTTACTGTACCTGATTCTGTGTCTTTGCCTCGTTGATCAATGCATCAAATACTTCTTTAGGCATTTTCAACCTAACGAATGTATAGTGCTTACCACCCATTGTAAAGTGGCCGCTTTCTTTATTAAGATGCTCTCTGATTACAGTATTATCAACTACATACGAAATCTTTGTATATGTATCTTTGACATCGTTTGTAAACTGAATTTCAGTTTTTGAGTCAACTTTACTGTTAATTCTTTTTGCAAAGTTATTCATTGCAATAGCATACATCTGTTCTTCAGCCGCCTGTGCGTAGATACTCTCGCCGGCACCACAAGCATATGCATACTCTTTGTTCCACCAGAACCAACCTTCGGATCCAGCATCTTTACACTTAGCATACCATTTAGGTTGTGCATAAGTTTCTCTTTCTGCAACAGTGGTCATGCTTGAACAAGCACCTAACAGTGCTAACAATGATCCTACAGTTACAAGTTTTAATACGCCTTTCATAGTTTTAAGCCTCCTTAGCCTATTCATTACCCTTACAGTATATACGAGTAACAGTTTAAAGTCAAGCACTATTTTGCCAATTTGTTTTCCAAAATATTTTCAACAGATTTTCCTTTGCTTTTAACAAGTTCTGTATATTTTGGGTTAGTGCTCCATTTAGATAGCAACTCAATTTGCTTATCCAAATCTATTTTACCAGACTGTAACTGCGACTCACGTTCTATACGAAAATCTTCGTATGCAGGAAGTCTGTTTATAATATCAATCATATCTTCAACACTATCACATTTGGTTGGATATTTTTTAACACCAAACTCTGCGTCTGGTAGTTCTAAAGGTTTAAGTTGAGGTTCATTTTCGTCCCAAGTTCTAATACCAAAAAGATTGTTAGCATCTTTGGCAAAACGACTTTTACCGTAACCTGTTTCCAATACTGCCATAGCCACTATAATATACTTGTGTACACGTTCTTCATGTAAATGATGTAAATTAAGATAGTCTACACATCTGCCAACGGCCATAATAAATTCTATGTCAGTGGAATACTCTATACTGGGTTTGTGAAATCCAAATTGATTCCATTCAGACACCATTTGATTTTCTGTATCTTTTATTATCTTTTTAGTTGTCCAAGTATTAGGATGAAATGACCCTGCAATATATGACGCTATGGTAATAGAAACAAATGCTACTACTACTTTAATCCAAAACTTAATCTTATGTTCTTCTTGTACAATAGTTTTTTTGATCTGCCTAATCACCCACGCCTCATTGTTGCAATTTCTGTTGCCTGTTTCTTGCCTGTCTTGTCATCGTCGTCTGCAAAGATTGGAACCATATTACTTTTATGCATTGTGGCAATACCGATCAACCTACGATCGCCTGTATACTGCATAGGTTCTTTTTTGGTGCATGGCTCAAACCCACCCTTGGAAACATAACTTGGAATACGATCCGTTTCTGTTTCTCTACGATATGTGCTATCAGTATGATGCCATGGAGTTGACATTACTGTTGTTGTTTTAGTTTTAAGTTCACCGTGGATGTAATCGATATAGTCAGCAAAAGATAGCATATGCTGTTTCAATCCTAATCTTTTCATTTCTTTATTATGAATACGATGTTGTTCTTGCCATTTAGCAAGTTTAGCCTTTGTAATCTGACGTTTACGCTTTTTAATGTTTAGTGTTGTTAACCCTTGGGCCAAATGCATAGTCATAATATCACCTTTACAGTTGTTATAATTATTATGTTACTATAAGTGGAAGTAAAAGTCAACCGTTATCGGTTAACAAAAAAGAATTGGTTAATACTATATCTGCCATGTCCTTTGACTTTTGTAACTTCGTGTTGCTCAAAACTTGGAAAAAGGACAACAGTATTGTTTTCCATATAAGGACTATAATCGTATTCTTTAAAGAATAGTTTACCACCTTCAAATGTTTTTGGTGATTCCCAGAATGTAGATACAGCAGATATAACTGCGTGATCGGCATGATGAAGATATTCACTGCCATCTGGATAATAATTTATCTGTGTTAAGTCTTCGTTAACCATATCTAAATATGTCATAAACTTGTTTTCTTTAAGTTTATCTGTAAGGTTAAAAATTTGTCTATTAAAATTTAAGATATGACTTTTTGATCTATCTGCTTGATAGTGCCAATCAAGGCTAAGTCCTACCATATTACTACTACGTGGATCTCCAGTTTCTGTTTTGTCTTTCATTACTGGACGTAAAGAATGTAACTCTTGGAGTATTAAACTTGATTCTCTTGGACTATAATAGTCATAGATTATTGTATGAGGGAAAGGTGTATTAAGATTATGAATTCTCATTCCAGACCGTACCTTTTTCTATTGAGTATCGAGCACCTTCGATGTAGTCTTTATCTTCTTCACTTAGGATACTCCAAAATTTGGAGATACTTGAGATATGATTAGAAACAGCCTCTGCATCTTTTAAATGATGATTCGAATCCATCATATGCTCAAGTTCGTCCATTCGCATATTAATTTTGTCTTTTAAGTTCATAATTGTATATTACTACAAAATACAAACTTTGTCAAGACTAAAATTTATATCTAATGCTTGCCAACACCTGTTGTGTTTCAGCGTGTGCCGCACCAGTATATACGTTTGTTCCACTTTTATCGTGGAAGTATAGTCCCATTTCCAAACCATCCTGTTTGTCAGGACGCTTTGAAGGATCATAGTTTGTGTAGATATTATGGACAATACCGTAGTAGTTTCCATCATATC
>Ga0222716_10001540_pt1 | contig 19212 bp, 17 predicted proteins | sample C33_13DmetaG_FD_165044 | JGI IMG/M metagenome (GOLD analysis project Ga0222716, IMG submission 165044) | Estuarine water microbial communities from San Francisco Bay, California, United States - C33_13D | ecosystem: Environmental > Aquatic > Marine > Unclassified | place: USA: California... | reverse complement strand
GCTGGAGATGGTGTGGTTAATTATGCCCCGTTCCCAGCAGATCTTAAAACCCCTGCGTCTGGATCAACTGTAACCCTTAGTGAAGGTAAAGCGACGTTTAGTTGGGATGGTTCGGATCCTGATAGTGGAGACACGCTTAGTTACACGGTTTATGTAGACAAGGTGGATGGTAAACAAACACCAACATCGGCTTTATCAAATCTATCGTCAGAGACTGTGGATGTTGAGCTTGAGGCTGCTACGACGTATTACTGGAGAGTAAAAACATCAGACGGAACCAACGCTAGTTATTCAATTGTTTATTCTTTTAAGACACAGTAGGATCCTAGAAAAATAGTTAAATTAGATATTTATATAATTTTTTATGAGTCTAATTAGAGTTTTTCTTTTATGTATTATTCTTATAAGTTGCAGTGAAAAAAAACAGGATTTAAAAACATTTGATACAGTTGATTTCAAAGACCTTAATAATTATATCTCAGATAGTTTATCAGTTACAATTGATTTAGATTATAATTATTTCAGTGTTTTTGATCAGTGGAAAGATATCTTTTTAATATCATCAGTTAAAAACATCAAACTTTCAGACCCTAGGCAATTGAATTATACTCTTTCAGCTTTAAAAACGGATATCCTTAAAATTAATGACAAAAACCCACCTTATCTTTTAAATCATCCTCAAATTATAGGACGTTTTAGAGTTTTAAAGACAAATATTTTAAAAATTAATCTTGACGATCTTTCTCCGGAAAATATTGGAAAATTTAAAGTTCATTTAAAAGATATTATCATTTCTCATAATGCATTAGTTAAAACAATGAACTCTATAGTCAATAAAACTGATGAGGTTAAAACTATAAACTTGGATATTTAAAAGTATAATTCAATTCAGGTTTAATTTTATTATCATCTATTTCTTTATTGACAACAGTTTTCTTTGATGAAAAAGTTAATTTTTTAATTCTTTTTTTCTCACATAAATTATCAAAATAATTTTTCTTGGTTGGATGAAACGGAGTAACACCTAGATATATTTTACCCCATTTATTTTTTTTAATTACTGAAAGAATTATTCCAATGCAATCCTCTAAATGAATGTAATTAATAGTTGCATCAGAATTTAAAACCTCTGATTTTTTTATCAGGTGATTCAATGGATTTCTAGTCTCATTTATTAATCCTCCAAACCTTATAATCGTATTATTTTTATTTTCAATTAATTTCTCAGTTTTTAAAATTTCTTTTCCATTTATGGTGTCTGGTAAAGGAATGGTTTGAGAATTAATTTTTCCTTGCTTTGATCCATATACAGAGGTGCTGCTAATAAAAATAATATTATTAACTTTTTTAATAAGATCGTTACTTGTAATTTTTTGAATTTTGGTGTAATAATTGATTATTTTTTCTTTTCTAATTTTAGGAGGAATATTAATTATTAAAACATTGATATTCTCCAAAAATGAATTTAAAATTTCTTTGTCTAAATTTTTATTTAAATCAATTAGAAATGGTTCTATTTTCTCTGCTTTAAGAACAGAAATTTTTTCTTTGGAAGTTGTAGACCCCTTAACGATAAAATTTTCTTTTATAAGTTTCTTGGCTAAAGGAAGACCCAGCCAACCACATCCAATTATTGCTATTTTAAGCTGATTCATTTAGTTTTTGAACTTGGAGTTCTATTTCATCATCTTCAACTTTTCTAAATATTAATTCTCCTTTATTAATATTTTTTATTTTAACCGGATTATTAATGGAAATCGAATTCCAACTAAAATTTTCAAAATTTAATATTTTTTTTAATTTTTTAGAAGTTGATGGAAGAAATGGTTCACAAACAATACTTAAAACTCCACAAAGCTGTAGAGATATATTCATAATTGTTTTGACTCTTTCTTTTTGATCAGTTTTGATCAGTTTCCAGGGTTCTTCTTCAGCCAAATATTTATTACCCAATCTAGCCAGATCAATTACTGTATTCACTGCTTCTCTAAATTTATATCTCTCAATTAAGTCCCCAATTTTTTTTGGAAATTTATATATCTCTTGAAGAGTTTCTTTATCTATATCATTTGAAAGGTTCATATCAGGGTTAATCCCATCGTAATATTTATGAGTTAAAACAACCACTCTATTTACAAAATTTCCAAAAATAGCAACTAATTCATTATTGTTTTTGGCTTGAAAATCTTTCCACGTAAAGTCATTGTCTTTATTTTCAGGCGCATTGGATGTCAAAGTGTATCTTAAAGTATCCTGCATATTTGGAAAATCTTCTAAATATTCGTGAAGCCATATAGCCCAGTTTTTTGAGGTTGAGATTTTTTTACCCTCTAAATTTAAAAATTCATTAGCGGGGACATTGGCAGGTAAGATATATTCATCTGTAGCTTTTAACATTGAGGGGAAAATTATACAATGGAAAACTATATTATCTTTTCCTAAAAAATGAATTAATTGGGTTTTAGAATCCTTCCAATATAATTCCCAATCTTTATTATTTGACATAGCCCACTCTTTGGTAGCAGAAATATATCCAATTGGTGCATCAAACCACACGTATAAAACTTTATTTTTAGCTTCATCTAATGGCACAGGAATCCCCCAATCTAAATCTCTAGTAATGGCCCTTGGTTTTAATCCTTCATTTATCCATGATTTAACTTGTCCAAAAACATTTGCTTTCCAATTATCTTTATTATCCTTTAAAAACCATTTTTTTAAAAAAGGCTCAAAATTATTTAATGGTAGAAACCAATGTTTTGTTTTTTTAATTACAGGTTTATTTCCACTCAGCTTGGACTTTGGGTTTATTAAATCCATTGAGTTTAAACTTGAACCACAACTCTCGCATTGATCCCCATAAGCTTCCCCAAATCCACATTTAGGACATTCACCTTCAACATATCTATCTGCTAAGAATTGATTTTCAATTTCATCATAAAGTTGTTCGGATTCTTGTTCAATAAAAACTCCCTTTTCATAAAGATTTCTAAAAAAATCTGAAGCAGTTTCATGATGAATTTTTGAAGAAGTTCTTGAATAGTTGTCAAAAGATATTCCAAAATCAAAGAATGATTTTTTAATTACAGAATGATATTTATCGATTATTATTTGAGGAGAAACCCCTTCTTTTTTTGCTCTTATTGGGATAGCAGCTCCATGTTCGTCACTTCCACAAATAAAAATCACATCATGATTACATAATTTTAAGTATCGAGAGTAAATATCAGCTGGAATATAAGATCCTGCAAGATGTCCTATGTGGATAGGTCCGTTTGCATAGGGTAAAGCTGCAGTTATTGTATATCTTTTTTTGATGGTCTATAATTTTTTATAAAAATACTGATTTATTCTCACAGATTATTATCTGAAAATAAATTAACTTATGTTATATATATAATTAAATGTTTTATTTGTAACAATTTAAATTCAACGTATATTTGCCATGTTATGAGAACAATTTCATCTGCAGTTGAGGATTATATTAAATCCAAACCATTTTTAATTTCTGCCCTTTCTCAAGGAATTATAAATTTGACTTCATTGTCAAGAATTATAAAATCTGAAATAGAGCTCTCTTTAAAAAAAGAAGTTAGGTATGGGGCAATTGTTATGGCTTTAAAGAGATTATCAACTGAACTTGAGTTTAGAACTACTTTTAAAATTGTAAAAATAATTAAAGACATTGGTGATATTACCGTTAGATCTTCTCTAGTAGATTACAATTTCAAAGTTTCTGAGACACTTTTAAGTAATCAAGCTAAGCTTTTATCTAAAGTGGATAATAATGATGATTTTTACACTTCATCAAGAGGAGTTAATGAATGTAATATCGTTGTTAGTGGGAATTTAATTTCGCTAGTTGAAGATGTTTTAAAGGATGAGGTATTATTATCTAAGCAAACTAATCTTTCGTCTATTTCTATCAAGTTGCCAGCTGAAAATGTTTCAATTCCTGGTGTTTATTATTTTGTTTTTCAAAGATTATCTTGGGAAGGAATTAATATCTATGAGGTAATATCAACATCAAATGAATTTACAATTCTTGTCAATGAAGATCAAGTGGATAAAGCATTTAAAGTAATTAAAAATTTAAAAAATCTTTAAATAATTAATAGCATCTTCAACATTAAAGACCTCCCTAAAAACTAATAGTAATCTTTCACCTTTTATAGATTTCTTTTCTTTCAATTGACAAATATCGTGATTTTGATTTATTACTTTTAAGATATTTTGAAAGCTTTCACTTTGAAAAAATGAATCATTCTTATTACTATTAAATTGACAGATCATTTTTTGATTTTTTAAAATCAATTTTTCGAAGCCATTTTCAATAGCTAAAAATTTTAGTTTCACGGTTTGAATTAGCTCTTGTGATTGAACTGGTAATTTTCCAAACCTATCTTCAAGTTCAATTTGATATAAACTCAAGCTCTTTAAGTCTTTTATTTCCGAAAGTTTTTGATATTGATTTAATCTAATATTGACATTATTTATATAATCATCTGGAAATAGTATTTCTAGATCTGTATCAATTTTGAAGTTTGTCAGTTTTGATAATGATTTATTGTTATCATCATTAAATACGTTTTCAAATTCTTTGTTTTTTAATTCTTCAACAGCTTCTTTTAATATTTTTTGATAGGTTTCAAATCCAATATCATTGATAAACCCACTTTGTTCTGCTCCTAAAAGATCTCCAGCACCTCTAATTTCTAGATCTTTCATAGCGATATGAAATCCTGATCCTAGTTCAGTGTGTTTTTCAATTGCTTCAATTCTTTTTCTTGCTTCTTTGGTCATGGATGAAAATGGAGATGTAATAAAATAACAAAACGCTTTTTTATTACTTCTTCCCACTCTCCCTCTCATTTGGTGTAGATCACTTAATCCAAAATTATGAGCATCATTTATAAATATAGTGTTTGCGTTGGGTACATCTAAACCACTTTCTATTATAGTAGTTGAAACTAAAACATCATATTCTCCACTAATAAAATCAAGCATTGTTTTTTCAAGTATTTTACCATCTAATCTTCCATGTACTACAGCTACATGAGCTGAAGGAACTAACCTGCAAATCATACTTTTAATTTCATTTATATTTTCAATTCTATTATGAACAAAAAATACTTGACCAGCTCTATTAATTTCAAAATTTATAGCATCTTTTATAACATCTTCCTTAAAAGAAATTACATTACTTTCTATTGGAAATCGATTTTGAGGAGGTGAATTAATAATTGATAAATCTCTTGCAGACATTAGGCTATATTGCAAAGTTCTTGGAATTGGAGTTGCGGTTAATGTAAGCACATCAATATTTTCTTTCATAGATCTAATTTTCTCTTTTACACTAACTCCAAATTTTTGTTCTTCATCAACAATTAAAAGCCCAAGGTTTTTAAAATTTATTTTATTATTAACCAGTTGATGAGTGCCGATAATTAAATCAATTTTTCCATTATTCAATTCATTAATTATCGTAGATTTTTCTTTAGAACTTCTAAATCGATTTAGATAATCTATAGAAACAGGGAAGTCTTTGAGTCTTTTAGAAAATGTTTTAAAATGTTGAAATGCCAAAACTGTCGTAGGGACAAGTACAGCAACTTGTTTATTATTATCAATAGCTTTGAATGCTGCTCTAATCGCAATTTCTGTTTTTCCAAATCCAACATCACCACAAATTAGTCTATCCATTGGTTGTTGATTTTCCATGTCTCTTTTAATATCAATGGTAGATTTAATCTGATCTGGTGTGTCCTCATATAAAAAAGAGGCTTCTAGCTCATGTTGCATCGAAGAATCTGGTCCATATATAAACCCTTTTTTTAATTTTCTTTTTGCATAAGCTTCAATTAAATTAAATGCTACCTCTTTTACTCTCTTTTTTGCTTTTAATTTAACTTTGTTCCAAGCACCTGAACCAAGTTTATAGATTTTTGGCTTTGTTCCATCTTTTCCATTGTACTTGCAAATTTTATGAATTAGATGAATACTCACATACAAAGTATCTCTTTCACCATAAGATAATTTAATAGCCTCCTGTTTTTTACCATTAACTTCAATTTTTTTAAGACCACCAAAAATTCCAATACCATGGTCTATGTGTGTAACATAATCTCCGATTTGTAATTGCTTTAATTCGTTCAGGTTAACTCTCAATTTAGTTTTAAAACCTTGTTTTATTTTAAATTTATGATACCTCTCAAATATTTCATGATCTGAGTAACAAACTTCTTTAGTATCATGGTCAATAAACCCCTTATAAATAGATTTACTAATTAAAATTGGATCAAAATTTAAATTATTTAACTCAAATATTTCTTGGAATCTATTAATCTGTGTCTCGTTACTACAAAATATTCTAATTGAGTAACCCTCATTATTTAAAGTCGTAATGTTTTCAATTAATAGATTAAACTTTTTATTAAAAGCAGGTTGTTGTGCAATATTAAAATTAACATCAGATAATTGATTATCAATTTTGTTTAATTCAATAACTTTAAATTTTCTAATATCTAAATGGATTGAATCACCTGAATAAAAAATATTTTCTACATCATTTTGATTTGTTTGTTTTAACTTTTTGTAAGAATTTGAGAGAGATTCTTCTAACAAATCTATATTCTCTGATATAATTATAGTATCATTACTTATAAAATCAAAAATACTTTCTCGCTTATAGTCAATATCTTTATTTTCAATGTCTCCCAGTATTTCAATTTTTTTAAAATTGTTATTTGAGATTTGTGTTTCAATATCAAAACTTCTTATACTTTCTATCTCATCACCAAAAAATTCAATTCTGTAGGGAAGATCGTTTGAATAAGAAAAAACATCAACAATACCTCCTCTAACAGAAAAATTCCCTGGTTCTACCACAAAATCTACCCTTTCAAAATCAAGTTCAAATAATTTTTCATTCAAAATTTCTAAACTAATTTGATAATTAGTTTGAAGAATTATTTTCCTATTTTTTAGTTCTTTTCTTAAAATTATTTTTTCAAATAAAGCTTCAGGGTAGGTAATGGTTAAATTTTTAGACAAATTGTAATTTCTAATAAATTCAGTTCTTCTAAAAATATTTTGAGAATTTGTGTTTTTAAAATTATTTTCTCTGCTGTAGCTACTAGGTAATAAGTAAAGTTGCTTACTGCTAACTAAACTTTCTATATCATTATAATGGTAACTTGCATTTTCTTTACTTTCTAAAATCCATAAAATATTATGAATATTTTCTTTAAAAAGCTTTTCAATTACAAACGATTTGGCAGATCCATATAAGCCTTTTAAATGGATGTTATTTTTTTTTTGGGCAATAGAATTTTGTAGTTTCTGAAGATTCAGAGACTTTGAATAAGGTAAAATAATTCGAGGTTTAACCCCTTTTTTCATTGTCACAAATATCTATAAAATTGTTATACTTTTTATCATTTGTTGATTATTAAATTCATTAAGTTAAATTTGTTCTACTATTTATGAAAATTGAAATTCGACAAGCCGAAAAGCAGGATATGAAATACGTCCTAGAATTAATTAAAGAGCTTGCTACTTTTGAAAGAGAACCTGAAGCAGTTGTAATTAAATTAGAGGATTTAATTCAACACGGTTATGGAAATAAGCCTCTTTTTTCTTGTTTTGTAGCTGTAACTAATAATTTGATTTCAGGGATGTGTTTAGGCTATCCAAGATATTCAACTTGGAAAGGACCTACAATGCACCTAGAAGACCTGATAGTTACCAAATCTCAACGTGGTAAAGGGATTGGATTTGCCCTCTTTAAACATTTTATAAATTTCTCATATAAAAAAGGAGTTAGAAGAATAGAATGGGCAGTTTTGGATTGGAATATTGATGCAATAAATTTTTATAAAAACAATGGAGCTCATGTATCCAAAGAATGGCAAATAGCACAAATGGATGAGAGTGCTATTAAAACTTTTATAAGTAAAAATGAGAATATATAAATTTGGTGGAGCATCTGTTAAAGATGCCAGTGGAGTAAAAAATTTAGTAAAAATTTTAAATGAGTTAGGTAGTGATAAAACCCTGATAGTTGTTTCTGCCATGGGTAAAATGACTAATTCATTAGAGTTTGTTGTTAAAAATTATTTTGAAAATCAAAAAGAATTAGATTATTCACTAAATGAAATTTTTATTTTTCATAATAATATTTTAAATGAACTATTTTCTGAAAACAATCACCCTATATACTCTGAAATAAAAGAAATATTTGAAAATTTAAAAGTATTCCTTAAAAGAAATAAATCACCAAATTACTCTTTTGTTTATGATCAAGTTGTAAGTTTTGGTGAGATCGTATCCACTAAAATTATCAATTCTTATTTGAATTATGTCAATATCAAATCTAACTGGTTAGATTCTAGGCTTTTGATTAAAACTGATTCAAAGTATAGAGATGCAAATCTAAATTGGCAGGTCACTCAAAATAATATTTCTAACAAAGTAAATAATTCTTTATTAAACATTACACAAGGTTTTATTGCTAGTGATGATAATAATTTTAGTACTACACTTGGAAGGGAAGGATCAGATTATTCGGCAGCTATTTTTGCGTACTGTTTAAATGCAGAGTCTGTAACAATATGGAAAGATGTCCCTGGTGTTTTAAATGCTGATCCTCGTGTATTTAAAAAACCACAATTATTAAATAAAATTTCATACACAGAAGCTATTGAGTTGGCTTTTTATGGAGCTTCTGTAATTCATCCAAAAACTTTACAGCCATTGCAAAAAAAAGAAATACCATTATATGTTAAATCTTTTTTAGATCCTTTTAGTCAGGGAACAGCAATTTCAAGAGGAATCAAAATAGATCCTAAAATCCCATGTTTTATTGTTCAAAGAAACCTTAGCTTGTTAAAGCTTTCTTCTTTGGATTTCTCTTTTATTGTTGAAGACAACATTAGTGATATTTTTCAAATCCTTCATGAAAATAAAATGAAAGTCGATTTAATTCAAAATTCAGCAATTAGTTTCTCGGTGTGTGTCTACGATAAGTATTATAGGCTAAAAGAATTGTTATCCATTTTAAAGGCAACATATAAAGTAGAATGTACTGAAAATGTTAGTTTATTTACTATTAGACATTTTAATGAAAATTCGTCAAAAGAAATTTTAAAAAATAATAAGCTTTTACTTGAACAAAGGACTAAAGAGACTTTACAACTGGTAGTTTCTTAACCAAAGTATTTTTTATAAAAATTAATAGTAAAGGCTTTAATTTCATCTCTACAGTAATCAAAATCTTTTTCTTTATTAGCTGAGTTTTCAATTTTAGATGGGTCAGTAAAATTCTTATGAATTCTAATAGCTTTTTTTGATGGAATGTAGGGGCAGTTTTCATTTGCATGATCGCAAACTGTAATTATATAATCAAAATTAATGTTCAAATATTCAGAAACATTATTTGACCTATGACTTGAAATATCAATTTGATCTCTTTTCATAGTTTCAACTGCATTTATATTAAGACCGTGTGTTTCTATTCCAGCACTATAAATTTTGGCTTTATTTTTAGAAAAGTTATTGAAATATCCGTGAGCAATTTGACTTCTACAAGAATTTCCTGTACATAGAATTAAAATATTCTTCATTTTTTACTAATTAGTTTTTTTATTTTTTTTAAAGCAACTTTTACAAGTTTTATTTTACTTTCATGTGTCCATCCAGCAATATGAGGAGTTAAAATGACGTCTTTAGAATTTATAAGATATTGTAAATTGGCCTTTTCAGAAATGTCAATGGACAATCTTTCAAACGATTTTTTCTCATACTCTAAAACATCCAAACCAGCTCCAAGAATTTTTCCATTTTTTAATCCATCAACTAAATCATTTGTTTTCACACAACTCCCCCTGGCTGTATTAATAAGCCAAAAAGGTTTCTTACAACTATTAATGAATGAATTATTTATAATACCATTTGACTCTTTTGTAATAGAAGTGTGTAGGCTAATAACATCAGAATTTTCTTTTAAAAACTTTAGAGAAACAGGTTTTGCATTTTTATTTCCTTTGACATTTTTTATGTCATAGTAAATCGTTTTTAGATTAAAACCTTTTAATTTTTTTGCAAAACTTTTACCAGTATGACCATATCCAATTAGACCTACAGTTTTATTTTTAAGCTCATTTCCCCTGTTAAATTCTCTTTCCCAAACACCATCACTTATCTCAATATTACTGGAATTAATATTGTTTAATAATGATAAAAGAAGCCCTAAGGCATGTTCTCCGACGGCATTTGAGTTTCCCTCAGGGGTTGAAATAATTTGTATTTGTTTTTTTTGAGCATATTTCACATCAATATTTTCAGTACCTGATCCAATTCTAACTATGAACTTTAAATTTTTACAACTTTTAATAAATTTTTGATCAATAGTTATTCTACTTCTAATAATTATTCCAAAAAAATTGAATATTTTTTTTTCAATTACTGATTTTGGTGAATCAAAATCAAAATGGTTAGTAAATCCAAGTTTTTTTAATTCCTCCTCTAAAAAAGGGTGAGTTGTATCTAAATGAAGTATTTTCATTCTTAGAATCCTAAGATAATTTTAGCAATATAAAAAAATAGAAAAATTCCAAAAATATCATTACTAGTTGTTATAAATGGTCCAGTAGCAATTGCAGGGTCAATCCCTCTCTTATCTAAAATAATTGGAATTGAAGTTCCAATCAAGGCTGCAACCACAATTACACAAAGCATAGATAAAGAAATTGTAACGCTAAGTTCAATGGATAAATTTGTAGCGAGCCCAAAAACTATAGTAAGTAATGAAAGAATTAATCCATTAATTAAGCTTAATCCTAATTCTTTTAAAAGACGATTTAGTAGACTTCCTTTAACAACATCATTAGCTAAACCTTGTACTATAATTGCAGAAGATTGTACTCCAACATTTCCTGCCATCGCAGCAATTAAAGGAGTAAAGAAAAATAACGCTTTATAGCTGGGATGACTCATAACTTCTTCAAAACCTTCTAAAATAAAAACACTACCTAGTCCTCCAATAAGTCCTAAGAACAACCACGGAAGTCTAGCTTTTGTTAATTCAAAAATTGAATCATCAGCTTCAACATCTCCTTGAACACCAGCCGCTAGTAAGTAATCTTCTTCAGCCTCTTCTTTTATTAAATCAACGATGTCATCAATAGTTATTCTACCTAATAATTGTTTTTTATTATTAATAACTGGAATGGCTTCTAAATCATATTTTGACATAATTTTTGCAACTTCTTCACCATCTTCAAATACATTTACAGAATCTACTTTAGGAATATAAATTTCTTTTATTAATTTTTTTGAAGGTGATATTATAAGATCTTTTAAAGAAAGTCTCCCAATCAATTTTTCTTTATCATCTACAACATAGATTGAATGAACCCTTGTTACATTTTCACCTTGTTGTTTAATTTCCTTAAGACATCTGGTGACAGTCCAATTTTCATTTGCTTTAACTAATTCTTTTGCCATTAAACCTCCTGCAGAATTTTCATCATATGATAAAAGTTCTTTAAGACTGTTAGCAAGATTATTGTCAGATATTTCTGAGATTACTTCTTCCTTTCTCTGATTAGATAACTCTCCTAGGATATCTACCGCATCATCACTGTCTAATTCTTCAATTTCATCTGCAATCTCTTTTACAGATAACCTTTTAAGAATTTTTTCTCTTACGTCATCATCTAATTCAGTTAAAATTTCAGATGTTTTTTCACTATCAAATAACTTAATTAAATAAACCCCCTCATCAAGATTTAGTTCATTAATTATTTCTGCCATATCGGCAAAGTGAATGTCCTTAACTAATTTTTTTAAAGGTGAATTTTTTTTTGCTTGAATTAAATCAGCAATCTTTTTTAAGAGTTTTTCGCTAAGTTGAAATGTTTTCATTAGCAATAATATTAGTTAGGTGTATAAAATCATCAACACTTAACGTCTCTGGACGCTTTCCAAAGATAACATCTTCTTTTATATTATTACTTAAATTAAAAACTTTTAGACTATTTCTAATTGTTTTTCTTCTTTGCTGGAATGAGGTTTTTACAACTTTAAAAAATAAAGTTTCATTACATTTTAATTCTAACTGTTTCTTTCTTTTAAGAGTAATGCTCCCTGAGTTAACTTTAGGTGGAGGATTGAAATAAGTTGGCTCAAGTAAAAACTCAAAACTTGTTTCATAATAAGCTTGAACCAATACAGATAAAATTCCATAGGACTTTGACCCAGGTTTCTCACAAATTCTTTTGGCGACCTCAAGTTGAAACATTCCAACTAAAGTTTCAACAGTATTCTTATTTTCAATGATTTTGAATACAATTTGTGATGATATATTGTAAGGAAAGTTACCAATAATAGCTAGTGGAGACTTAAATTTTTTTAAATCTATTTTTAAAAAATCTTCTTGAACTATAGAGTTTTCTATTTCACTAAATTCCTTTTTTAAATAATCTACGGATTCATTATCAATTTCTATAAAAAAAGAGTTTTTTGAAAGTTTAATAATATGATTTGTAAGTATACCCATCCCAGGGCCAACCTCAATAATTGTATTAATATCATTACAATCTAAGCAATCCACAATTTTTTTTGCAATTTCAGAACTTTCTAGAAAGTGTTGGCCTAATCTTTTTTTTGGTTTAACTGTAGAATTATATTTCTTCAAAACCAGTGTAATTAATTAATGCCTGGGGAATTTTAATTGAATTTTCAGTTTGAAAATTTTCTAATATACAAGCGACTATCCTGGGAAGAGCCAGTGAGCTACCATTAAGAGTATGTGCTAAACTTTTAGTTCCGTTATTGTCAATTCTCAACTTTAGTCTATTAGCCTGAAATGTTTCGAAATTTGAAACGGAACTGACTTCTAACCATTTTTTTTGTGCTGCTGAATAAACCTCAAAATCATAAGTCAAGCAGGAGGTAAAGCCAAGATCTCCCCCACATAATCTTAATACCCTATAAGGGAGTTCAAGTTCATCGAGAATTCCTTTCACATGATCTACCATTTCTTCTAAAGCAGAATAAGAATTCTCAGGTTTTTCAATTCTTACAATCTCAACTTTATCAAACTGGTGTAATCGATTTAAACCTCTAACATGAGCTCCGTAGCTTCCAGCTTCTCGTCGAAAACAAGGAGTGTAACTAGTAAGGCGGATTGGAAGTTCTGAAGACTTAATAATAGAATTTCTATAAATATTTGTAACAGGTACTTCAGCGGTAGGTGCTAAATAAAGATTGTCATTAGAAACATGGTACATTTGACCTTCTTTATCTGGAAGTTGACCCGTACCCATACCTGAATCTTCATTAATTAGAATTGGAACTTGAATTTCTTTATATCCTGCCTCGGTATTTTTATCAATAAAATAATTAATCAAAGCCCTTTGTAGTTTTGCTCCTTTGTTTTTGTAAACAGGGAATCCTGCCCCAGTAATCTTGTTACCAAGATCAAAATCGATTATATCATATTTTGATGCTAACTCCCAATGGGGTAAAGCAGTTTTATTTAAATTAGGAATATTACCATTTTTAAAAATCTCTAAATTATCTTCTTCGCCAGATCCTGTTGGAACTAGTTTATTTGGAACATTCGGAATGTCAAGTAAAAGAGATTTGAGTCTTTGAGATTCAGAAGAAAGTTTTTCAGAAAGGCTTTTGCTTTTTGGTTTTAAAGAACTTGCTTTTTCTTTTAAAATTGATGCTTTTTCAGCTTGTCCACTCTTAAATAAATCCCCTATTTCTTTAGCTAATTTGTTTGATTCAGCTAAAACACCATCAAGTTCAGATTGAATAGATCTTCTAGATTTATCAATTTTTAAAATTTCAACAAGCTTATCCTTTACATCAATATTTCTTTTAGATAATAACAAACTTATATTATCAATATTCTCGTTTATATCAGATACTTGTAGCATTAAATTTTTTTATAAAGTTAATAGATTATTACTTAAAAGATTAGGTTAATTATTTATAATAGAATTACAGGTTATTTTATCTTTTTCAATTTGCAATTTTAATTCATTCAGTGAATCAAATTTTATTTCTTCTCTTAAAAATTGTTTTATGTAGATAGTGATATTTTTATCATATAAATCTTGATTAAAATCAAATAAATTGACCTCAATAGATTTTGTGTTTTTATTTGTTGTTGGTTTTATTCCGATATTCATCATGCCAAAAATTATTTTTTTATTGATGGTTGTATAAATCAAGTACACTCCGTTTTTAGGAATTAATTTAAGATCACATCCAATTTTAATATTGGCAGTAGGAAACCCAAGTGTTTTTCCAATACTGTTTCCTCTTACAACTTTTCCAAAGAAAGAAAATTCATATCCTAAATAAGAGTTAGTAAGCCGAATATCACCTTCTTTTATTGAGTTTCTAATTTTAGTTGAACTAATAGCAATATCATTAATTTCTTTAGCTTTTATTTCAATAACTTCAAAATTGTATTTAATTCCATACTCTTTTAAATTATTAATATCTGCAGTTCTATTTTTTCCAAATTTATGATCGTACCCTATTAGAACAATTTTAGCCTTTAGCTGATTAACTAAAATATTTTTTACGTAATCCTCAGGATCAAGTTCTGAAAAGTTCTTGGTAAAGGGATGAACAATTAAATTATCAATTTTAGATTTTTTAAAAAGACTTATTCTTTCCTCTATAGTAGTAATAAGTTTTAGTGAAGAATCAGGATTTAGAACTGTTCTTGGGTGAGGGAAAAATGTAAGGACACTAGATTCTAGTCTATTATTTTCAGCTTCAACGTTAAGCTTTTTTAAGATTTTTTGATGACCTAAGTGAACCCCATCAAATGTTCCAATGGTTATAATTGTAAATTTTTTACAATTAAATTCATTTATGTTATTAAATCTTTTCATTATTAACCATTGAATTTATTCATAGTTATATCGATACCTTCAAATAGATAAGATTTAAAAAGTTCAATAAAATGAGTTTCAAGTGAAATAAATTCTGCTATTTCATCATTATTCCATTTAGAAAGAACATAATCAGATTGTCTGCCTTTTGGAAAATTTCCCCCAATTCCAAATCTGAATCTGCTGTAGTGATTTGTTCCTAGAATGTTGGAGATATCTTTTAAGCCATTGTGACCTCCATCAGTTCCTTTAGTTTTTATTCGAATTTTTCCAAAGTCAAGATTTAAGTCATCTGAAATAACAAGTAAATTATTAATACCTATCTTTTCTTTTTTCAACCAATAGTTTACAGCTTTTCCTGATAAATTGACATAAGTTGAGGGTTTTAAAAGTATAACAGATTTACCTTTAATTTTAAATTTAGAAATTTGACCATATTTGACAGTCTCAAAATCTTGTTGACATTCTTTAGAGATATAATCTAAGATTTGAAAACCAACATTATGTCTGGTGTTTTCATACTCTTTTCCAATATTCCCAATTCCAACTATTAGAAATTTTTTCATTTCCAAATTATTTTTTTTGCAGCTAAAGAAATTAAGCCAATTCAAGTCGGTAGATTTTTTATTAAAAATAAAAAAAGCATCTCAAATAGTCTTAAATGAGATGCTTTAAGATTTTAAAACCTGAAATTATTCAGATTTTGCTTCTTCTTTTCCGGTATCAGCACCTTCAGAAGAGGATTCTTTTGCAGATCCTTCAGCTCCTTCAGCTACTTCAGCTCCTTCACCTTCTTCACCTTCTTCTTCACCTTCATCAATAGACATTGAAGCTCTAGACATTTTAACTTGACAAACTACTTGAGATTCAGGATGTAATATTTTAAATGTTTCTTCAGAAAGGTCAGCAACTGTAATTGAATCATTTAATTTTAGTTTAGAAATATCAGCCGTAAGAAAATCTGGAAGATTTTTAGGAATACCTCTAACCGTAAGTTTTCTCTTATTTCTAGAAAGAAGTCCACCTTGATCTTTAACTCCAGGTGCAGTTCCCTCTATTTTAACAGGAATTATCATATTAATTTCTTTACCAGGGTGTAATTGGAAGAAATCTACATGTAAAATTTTATCAGAAACAGGGTGGAATTGAATATCTTGCATTATCGCATCGATTTTAGTTCCATCTTCCAAGACAACAACAACAGTATGTGCATCTGCTGTATATACTAGTTTTGAAAAAGCTAATTCTTCTGCTGAAAAATGTACTGGACTTTCTCCTCCGTATATAACGCAAGGCACCTTTCCAGCATTACGCAAGGCCTTAGTAGCTACTTTGCCCACGTGTTCTCTTTTAGATCCGTTGATTGTAATTGATTTCATGATTTATTTTATAAAAAATGGGTTTATTGATTGATTATTATGAACATTTTTCATCACTTCAGCGAAAAGATTAGCTGAGGATAAAACTTTAATTTTTTTAGATTTATTTTTGATTTCAATGCTATCAGAAATAATAAGTTCTTTTAGTTTTGAATTTTCAATTCTTTCATATGCTTTCCCTGATAATAATGGATGAGTACAAATTGCTCTTACAGATTTTGCTCCTCTTTCCATCATTAGGTTAGCAGCTTTTGTTAGAGTACCTGCTGTATCGACCATATCGTCAACAAGAACAACATTTTTTCCTTCTACATTTCCAATTAATTCCATATGAGAAATAATATTAGCCTTCTTTCTTTGCTTGTAGCAAATAACTACATCACTTTTTAAAAACTTAGAATAAGCATAAGCTCTTTTTGAACCTCCCATATCAGGAGATGCAATTGTTAGATTATCTAATTTTAAATTTTCTAAATAAGGAATAAATATTGTTGATGCATAAAGATGATCAACAGGCTTTTCAAAAAAACCTTGTATTTGATCAGCATGAAGATCCATTGTGATAATCCTTGTAGCTCCTGCTGACTCTAACAACTTAGCTATTAATTTTGCACCTATTGGAACTCTTGGCTTGTCTTTTCTATCTTGTCTAGCCCATCCGAAATAAGGCATAACAGCTGTAATGTGTCTAGCAGAAGCTCTTTTGGCAGCATCTATCATTAATAAAAGTTCCATTAGATTTTCAGAACTAGGGTGAGTAGATCCAATTAAAAAAATTCTACTTCCACGTATTGACTCTTCAAAGGAGGGTTGAAACTCTCCATCACTAAAAGAATGAAAAATTACTTTTCCAAGCTTTACACCATAGGCTTTAGCTATACTACTACCAATTGCTTGACTTTGTCTACAAGCAAAAATTTTAGCATCGGTAATATTTTTTGACATTTCTTCTAATAATGGAGGGCAAATTTACTAATTTATTTTAGGATACATAATATATAATAAAATAAAGTATAATTTTTATAAATTTGCCTGCCTGCTTCGGTGGCGGAATTGGTAGACGCGCTGGATTCAAAATCCAGTTCTTTCGAGAGTGTGGGTTCGATTCCCACCCGAAGTACTAATATTAATGAAAATAAAATATAAAACATCCTATAAAGGAGGAATTTTAAAAAGTTTTATATTTGCAAAAATATTATGAAAAAAACTAGGTTTAGCTTTTATTTTCCAATTCTCTATTATTTTGGAGAATTCCTTGTTATTTTTCTGTCTTCTCACATTATGTTGGCATACACATTCACTAAATGGACTTATGTCAACAATCTTTTCATAGCATTTTGGTTTTTAATTTCAATTGCACTTAAGTCTCATGTTTTAGGACGAGATATCAAAAAGTGGAATCTAATTAAATCAACTCTTAAAAGTCTGTTTCTGTTTAGTGGTTTTGTTTCTATTTTGAACCTACTCTTTTATAGAATGGAATTTTATTTACTTACAATAATAATTTCTGCAGCTCTATTTTATTTTTTAATGCTTTTATACAAATTAACTGTAGATACAATTTTAGAAAAATATAGAGCAACCGGCGGAAATATTTTAAAATGTCTTATAATTGGAAATAATGATCATGGCTCTGATCTTTTTAATGAAATTTTAAAATTTCCAGAGTTAGGTTATAGAGCAGACGGTGTATATACTTATAATTCTAAAAGCAAACTAAATTCAGCCCCCCATTTAGGTAAATTTACAGATTTAGATGAAAGCTTCATTAAAGAACATGACAGAATATTTTTTTCTCAAAAAATTAAACTTAAAACTCAGGAAAAAATAATAGAAATTGCTGATAAATTAAATATTAAGATTAGTTCTATTCCCGATTTAGCTTTCTACGATTATAAAAACTTTTTTATTTCTAAAATTTCAACAGTTCCTTATATAAGTATAAATAAACTTCCGCTCGACAATGTATTTAATCTTTATGTAAAAAGATCTTTTGACATACTTTTTTCATTTTTAGTTATAATATTAATTCTTTCATGGTTGATTCCAATAATTGGAACAATCATAAAATTATCTTCAAAAGGTTCTGTGTTTTTTATTCAAAAAAGAGAGGGATATAGAGGAAAAATATTTGAATGTATTAAGTTTAGAACAATGGTTCCTAATTCAATGTCTGACACTAAAATGGCAGATGATAACGATGATAGGCTAACAAAATTTGGTAAATTTCTAAGATTAAGCACGATTGATGAAATGCCCCAATTTATAAATGTTTTTTTTGGCGATATGTCTGTAGTAGGACCCAGACCTCACCCTACTAATTTAAATAAAGAATATAGATCTAAAGTCATAAATTTTGAAAAAAGACACCGTTACAAGCCAGGAATAACAGGTTTAGCGCAGAGCCTAGGCCACTCAGGTTTTGTATCTTCACTTCACGATATGAATGATAGAGTAAAAATGGATGTTTTTTACTTTAAAAATTGGAGTATTTTTTTAGATTTAAAAATAGTAATTAAGACCGTTTTAATTTTATTCAAAGGAGTTTTAAAATTAAGATAATTACAGTCTATAAGTAATCATTAGACCTCCCTTGTAAACTAGTTCTTCACCACTTTGATTAAAGTTTTTCTCAATATCAGGATTTTCAAAAATTCTATTGCCCTCTTTATTATAATACTTGTAGTTAGACTGGGAACTCCCACCACCTATAAAAATCTCTAAATTAAATTTTTTGTTTTTAAGTGGAATTTTTTTACCTAATGTTATTCCATAATAAGCATTTCTTCCAGACTGATAACTGCCCTCTTCTTTTAACTCAGTATCCACAATTGATGTTATAAATTTAGGGATTCTTAAAGTAAACATTCCATACCCCACGTGTGGCCCTATGAAAAAAGATCTTTCATTCC
>Ga0222716_10001538_pt1 | contig 19235 bp, 44 predicted proteins | sample C33_13DmetaG_FD_165044 | JGI IMG/M metagenome (GOLD analysis project Ga0222716, IMG submission 165044) | Estuarine water microbial communities from San Francisco Bay, California, United States - C33_13D | ecosystem: Environmental > Aquatic > Marine > Unclassified | place: USA: California... | reverse complement strand
TAAACTATTCTATTAATAAATTTAGTCATCTTATCTGACATCTCTTCAAACTGAAACTTTGTTTCTCTTGCTACAGAAACAAGAACATTTGAATGTCTAAACTCAGGGTAGACTTTCTCTAGTGTCTTTTGTAGTACAGAATAATTAACAGTATTTTCATTAATCACTAAATCAAAATCTCTATTTATACCCAAGGCATAGGTTCCTATGTCAATCTTATAGTCAAATTTTCTTCTTACTAAGTTCTTCCACTCGTTCATTCCTACTTTCCCCCAACTTTAAAAGTGTATCCATAATTTTGTAAACTTCTCCATATGGTCTAGTCCATATATACTTAAGTACTTCTTGTCTTTCTTCCTCACTTATTAAATAAGTCTTCATTTCTTTTCCTCTCTTCGTATTGTTCTATCTTTTTTAAATCACTAGTAATCAACTCTTGTATATCTTCAAAGAATACTTTAAGAGATTGATAGGTGATGTTAAAATATTTTTTATCCACAATTTGTTTACCCTCAAACTCATCAAGAGAAACAATTAGTTTTTTAGTGAATGGGTCTTTAGCTATTCTCATATTGTTTTATTAACCTTTGCAGATACCACTCTGCTTTCTTTAAGTCTTCTATACCATTCTTCTTTTTAAATCTAGTCACATACTTAATAACATTTCCTTGGAAATAATCCATGCTATGTGACTCTATGTAATCGGCAGTTTCAATGCCACTTTTATAATAGTCAGGATTAATCTTATCCATAGTTACTAACATCCAGCAAATCTTTAATAGGAACTAACCAACCCCACGAAGTATTGTTATCCCCGCCAGGAACTGAACGATATTTATTTTTAGCTATAATCTTTTTTAGTCTATCTGTTTCTATAGAGATAGCAAAGCAAAAACTCTTACCTTTATACAAGTTGATAGTCCAATACTTAGATTCAGTTTTATTTATTCCACTATCCTTACCTCTGCTTTTGTACTCACAAAAATGATTACCACTCTTAATCCACTTATCTATTTCTGATTTAACTTCAACCATGTCACCTGATAACATATCCCCAATAATCTTCTCACCTTTTTTACCTACCACTAAGTCAGCTTTAAAATCACTTACATATTCCATTTTATTAATCCTTTAATATACACTCTTGTGTATTTTCATTAACATATAAAAAGTTTACATCACTATTTATAGTAATGCCTAATTGTCTATCGCCCTTTACTCTATTGATTCTAGTTCCTGCCTTTTTTCCAGTCAATCTTTTTGACTCAAACTTAACATCAATTAATTTAATTTCTTTATTGACATCATCATAAGTTATTAAGTCTATTGGCCCAAGACCACTAAGATTTTTAAATACATAAAGACCCTTATCGGTTAAATATTTTTCTGCAATTAGTTCGCAGTAATATCCTTTCCTGTGTTTTGAATCCATTAGTTTAATTTCTTTCTCCACTCAGAGATATTTAAAAGATTATCTTGACCATTTGTTCCTGTCTTTTCTTTCTTTCTCTCTATTTCAGCTACACTTAAACCAATCTCATAGACCATATCAGGGTCATCCAAAGCTATTTGACATAATCCCATGGCTACAGTGTAGCACATTACTTTATCTTCTGTATCTTGTTCGTAGTTTGAATGAAGTCCACAGGCAAATCTGTTATCTCCATAAGGCTTAATTACAATAACAACAGTATCGTTGTCAATCGGCAGTTTTTTCATCTTGAATCTCCTTTGGTTCATTGATTTCAGCATACCAAAAATACTTAGGGCTTCTAGATTTAGATAGTTGTTGGGGCAAGTACTGAACATTATCACCCCAACATTTATGTTTGTATTGACAGAAAGAGCATACAGTACCTAAAACTTTATTACCAGTTTTCTTTTGATAAAAACTTTCTTCTATTAGTTCAAAACATCTTTCAAATGGTTCATCATCCATTAATGCTTTGATGTTTTTCTTTACAGTAGCAAGTGCTTGTTGCCTGTACTGTTCGTCTTCTTCAGGTGGGCTACTTAATAATAGTTCACCTGTTGATTTGTTAACAACAATCCACCCACCGAAAGGCTTGGTGGTGGCCTCAGAATAAAGATACCCTTGGGATAAGTATCCGAAGACATCACCTTCTACAAACTTTTCAAATCCACCACCTTGTTCCCCAAACTTCTTTTCAAACGCAAAAGGTGAGGCACTTTTAATATCATAAACCTTATCATCAATAATGATATCGTATGTTCCCTTCATATCAAAGAACTCTGTTTTTAATTTAACATTACCTTGGACACCTTGTATGTTTGACTTAACTGTTTTTAATAGCATGACAACTACTGCTTCTAATATGTCGCCAAATAAATTACGCAATTTGTAATTGTAGTTCTCAAAATTCTTTAAGGAATCATCATTAAAGTATTTCTTTTCCATTTGTAATTGGCATAGTGGCTTACCAATATTGGACATCCTAATTCTAAATTCTTTTTCTCTCTTATCTGTAAACTGTTTCTCTATCGCCTTACCACAATCTTCTTTAAACTCATCAAGAATATTTTTAGGTATGGCGACAGGCTCGTTTTGAGCCTGTGCCAAAAATGATTTTACTTCTTCTAGGAAAGTCAAGCTGACATTTCCTCTAGTATAGCATCATCATCTAAGTCATCGGGGGAAACAACTGCTTTATGTCGTTCCTTTAAAGACTTGTCGTGTTCCTTTTTAACATAGTCATTCTCGTTCTTGACATAATCAAGGAAGTCTTTAAGAATAAGTTTGTCTTCCTCTGAGAACTTAACATCTTTATTAGAGTCTTTTATCTTTGCAACAAAGTATGTGACACTACCCTTTGTATGTTTTTCTGTACCAAAAAATTCAAGTACAGTATTATACATAATTTTATTTCTTTTGGATAGGCTTTTGAGTTGGTCACCAATAGGTAGGAAGTTAACACCTCTGACCCTATAGACTACAGGTATATTGTTTAAAGATAGTTCTTCACCTTTAGAGTTCTTACCTTTAACGGATACTACTCCAAATACATTCCTATAGCATGTAATTTTTTCTTGTTCTATTTTAGCTACAGGGTCTAGGTCCTCACGCAATGCTTTAGGTACACTACCACACGCATCTGTACCATGAGTATCAGGCTTTGAGTCCGACCAACTTGTGAACATTACTGATTTATAATTATTTTCTTCATTCTGTTCATCGTATTTTTTGTATTGAAAGGTATTAAGGAAAGGTCTAAACGATACCTTCTCTGAGTAGATAGCACCATGTTCTTGTGTTTCTACTTTAAACAACCCTCGTTTAAGGGGATTGCCATCGTCATCCTCTGCGTCATAGTTTATAGATAGCCTACTTAATATAGAACCACCTGATTCTACATCTTGACCTATCATCGACATTAGTTTCTCTGACGATAAGCTATCTATATTATTAATTAAGTCGTTTGTCATTTAAGTTTACCTCTTTATATGTAGTTATTGTATCACACAATTGTGGATAAGTCAAGCCAATTCGCACCCTTTTTTATTTCAAAGTCTAGGGGTACATTTATCTCACAATTATATCTAGTTAGTAGTGAGTCTTTGACATTAGTAAACCCTGTTTTAATAATGCTAATCACATCATCTATCTCATCAGGGTGAGCGTCTAAGACAACAGAGTCGTGAACTGTATTGATAATAATACTCTTCATCTCACGCTCTTTAAGAAGTTCCCAAACATTCATACATGCTATAGGAACTACATCGGCAGTAGCAAATCCTTGTACAGGATAGTTCTTAATATTAGTAGAGTTAGAGTAGGATATAAATCCTGTTATTTTATTTACCCTCTTATATACATTAGGAAAATAATACTCTCTTCCACTAGGCAACCTAACGATGTTAGTCTTGTATGCCTTTTCTTGTAATTGTAGATGCCAATTTGCTATACCTTTATACTTCTTTAAGAACTTTTGATAATACTCCACCTCTTTCTTTTTGCCCATCATTCCACCATACAAAGGTTTAAATGTGTGGGCCTTTGCTTCTTGTCGTGAACAACCAATAATATTAGCAGTGTATTGGTGAACATCAACACCATTCTTAATATCTTCCATACCTTGTATATCTTGTGCCAAGAATACTGCAGTACGAAATTCTAATTGTGCAAAATCAACTTCTATGATTTCACCATTTTCAAAACGAGATTTAATAACTCTCTTTACAGGAAACTTATCTGCCCTAGGCATGTTTTGGAAGTTAGGTTTAGATGATGATAGCCTTCCTGTAACTGTCATATGCTGATTAAATGAAGGGTGTAGTATTTTATTTTCCCTAACATTATCTCTGATACCTGTGACAAAAGTATTAAGATAAGTTTCAATAGCACTGTATCTAATAATACTATCCACAAATTCTTTTAGATAACCTTCAGATAACTTACTAATCTTATTAAGAGTTTCCTTATCTGTCTTAAATCCACCTTGAGAAATGTCTTGAACATACTTAGTCTTGAAATTAAAACCTGCCTTAGCTTCTGTTTCTATGAATAGCATACCTTCGCTTTTACATTTAGGGCATTTGGTAGTAGACTTAAAAGGTGTTCCGTCTTTTTTTATCTGTCTAATAAATCCTAATCCACTACACATACCACACTGTTCTGCAATAGTTTTATAGACTTGCTCTGTATGTTTTAAGATAATGTTTTCTACTTCTCTATCAGACATCTCAGGTCTTCTCTTAGGCTTACCTGTTCTTTTATCAATACCAATGTTAAAGATTGTTGCCCATGTATTCTTGTCATGAACTTTTCTAGAATAGATTACCTTAGATAAATCTTCTGTAGAGGATAAATTGATTTTAGTATCACCCATAACTTGTTGAATAATTCTATTAATATTATTCTTTAGTTTATAATACTCTTCATTTAATTCTTTCTCAACACTGTCTAATTCTTGTAAGTCAATATAATTACCATTACATTCCATATCAATTAATACTCTTAGAAAATCATTCATTAAATCTCTAGTAGGTTTTAATACTTTATTCCCCGGTTCGTTGAACAATCTTACTTGTGTAAGATATAGTTGTCTTGTAATAAGAACATCCTGTTTGCCATACTCTATTAATTTTTCCATTGGGATTTCATCAATGCCATATCCTTCATCCATGTAAGTAGCAAGAATGTCTGACTTCATACTAACTTTTCTTCTCTTACAAGATTCTTTTAAGGAAACAGATATACCTTTAACTCCCCTGTTGATTACATACTCAGCTAACATTGTATCGTAAAGTTTGCCTTCGTATTTAAAACCAAATTCGTATAGCCAAGACATATCAAACTTTAAGTTATGGCCCACGACAAGAACAGATTTGTCTAAGATGTCTTGAACTGCCTTCTTATTCTCTTGTATTTTTTTCATGTCTTTCATATCTCTATGATAGAATAAAAAGTATTCGTCATTCACACCAACACTAACCAATCGGTTATCAGGATTGAAGGGTGTGGGGTCTCCGTCTTTTGTAAATGTAGTCTCGATGTCTAATACTGTAATCATTGTAGCCTTTCTAACTTAATACTGATTTATATTGTGATAATGAAGGTATGAGGTGAAGATTAAACACAGGGTGTGTACCCGATAGTTTGTTCTTAGATATGGATATAGTTCTTCTTTGTCCTTCATTAACATCTGTTTCTTCTTCATCGTGTTTACCAATACCTATAATTAAATCAGCTTCCGCAGCCTTACCTGTCTTAGAATTTTCCATAAGATTAAAACTCAATGTAGATTTACCATGACCTTCAGCAGATGCCTGTGACATACCTATAACTAAACAGTTATGTCGTTTAGCTAATTCCCTACCTTGCCTATATATCTCTCTAAGTTTTTCATGAGAAGAATTATACTTACCATTTACATTTACTTTGTCTAATTGGTCAATGACTAATACATCTACTTCATTGTCTTTACAATAAGTATCTAAGTCTTCCATAGTCATATCCACTTTGTCATGAGTAAATATTTTATCTTTAATTTTTCTCCATTGTACTTCAGCTAATTCTCTACTACCATTATATACTTCTTTTCTTGTGATGTCACTACATGCATTAACCATTCTCATTTGTGTTCTCTTAGCAGGTTCTTCATTAATAAAGTTATGGCAGTTATATCCTTGCCATGCGAAGCCGTCTTGCTTAGCTACAAGGCTAACCCAAAATGCAGTCTTCCCTGTCTCGGGCCTGGCAAAAACAACCATAAAGTTTCCCCTACCAATGCCACCTGTAGCATTTTGTAATTCTGAAATGTTAAATACAAACTCACCATTATGTTCGTTTACAGATAGTATTTCATCAAAGTCATTACTGACAAGTGTATTCTCTTTAGTCTCAAAATTCTCTTCGTCAATATCATTTAAGAATCTTTTAATTTCTTGGAACGAATGTTTACTAGGATTGTTTCCCAAGTCAATACAAAGTTTAGACATCTCATCTGCTTTTGCCATTTTGTACATACTCTTAATAGCATTCTCTACAACACTATCAGTCATAGGTTTAGATTGTTCTAGTCTACTGATAATGTTTTTAATATTTAATTGAGCATTAACACTTTGATTAGAGAAGTATGTTTCAAAATAACTAATCCTTAAATCGTCATAAGTAATCTCTTGTAGTTCAGGATTGTCCTCGTATATTTGGCATATAGCATTGTAGATATCTCTTACTCCATTAGAGAAGAAATCTTTTTGTATAATATTTTTAACTCTAAGAAAGTTCTTCTTCGTTAGTAGGATTTTGAGAACATATAATCTTAGATTTCCGTCTTCCATGTTTGCCTTTCTATCTTACTGTGTAAGATTTAATATTTTAACTCCAATAACTTTGCTTCCATTTTGCATTTAGTAATCTGCAATTCGGTTAAAGTTTTTAAACTATCCACATTACAATTAACTTTACTTGTTTCAGTAATCGGTTTCATTTCCTCTACTGTAATTTTATTATTTCTATCTCTATCATAGATAAAAGAACAAGAGGATAAATAAATTACCATGATTGTAAGTAGTAATAAATTATACATTAGTAATTTCTTCTATCACCCTTACGACAGGAACATCTGTCATTGTTTCTGCATCAAAGTATTTTTCCCTTGTGATGCCACAATTTTTTAAATTGTTCATAGCACTCTCAGTTATAACTTGTTCAAAACTTTTGTATGTTCCTTCTTTAACAATATTGCTAAAGTCTGAGCGATATCCTGTTTCACTAAAGGGTAATTGATATTGCTTTAATCTCTTCCATGTAGCAATATTACAACCTGTAGTTTTATCTTTCTTCATTGGCTCAAATGTATGGTCATCATTATCACCTAAGTCTTCTAGTGCTTTATTGTAAAACCCTAAACTGTACATAACAGTAGGCTCACCATAAATTTCATCATACCTTTCCTTACCTACCTTAACTATCGTAGCCACCCCCATGATGTCCACTAAGTATGATTTTTCTTTGTCAAATAATCCCATGTATTTTCCTTTCTATTTATAACTGTGGGTCTTATAGTATTCTTCATAAAGTTTTATTGTTTCAGCATCACCTATAATTTTCATCTTATAGTCTTGTACATCTTCTCTAGACAACTTTATTTTATCAACTAAACTATTTTTATGTTCGTAGTCATTTGGATTAAGACGCTTTTCAGGTGTATTAACTGCTGAATCCCATGTACTCCAAAACCTTTCACTATTTTCTTTTTGTAAGAGCCTTAAACCAAACCCTCTTACTTTCTTTTTTTTCTTCTTAAGTTTTTTTTTTCTTCTATATTTGTTATAGAAAGAGGGGCTTCCTCTAAATACACTATCGGATACTCCCTTACCTGTATTAGCCTTTTTTCTAAGGCCCAATCTAAATGCCTTACCTAAAACAGAACTCTTATTTGTACCTAGTTCTTCGGCGATATTTAAACAAGTGATATTGTCCTGTTCCCATAAGACTTTTAATCTTTCAACATTACTATCTGTCCAATTAAACATACCAATCATAAACAGGTAAGTTTAAAAAGACATATCCAATCATTGACATCACAATAATTATCAATAGGATTACTTCCCAATCTTCATGCATACCTGTTCCCCCCACTTTTTTAATTCATCAATACTATAATACTTCAAATCCTTATCAATCATTTCTACATAACTAGGAATGTGATAGGATAGAGTATCTCTTATCTTAAAACTTTTTTCTGTTGCATCCTTATCCAAGCAAACAAAACATCTATCTACCTTATCGGCAATAGGAACAATAAACTCTTCAGGTAATCTTGTACCCATAATAGCTATGCCTGTCAAATTAGACATAGCTACTTTACACGCAGAAACACAGTCTTCAACAATGATGCCTAAATATTTATTGCTACCTACAATAAAGGGTACATTTGGCGTACCATACTTGTACCATTTGGGAAGACTGTTCTCAGATAGTGAGCGACCAATTGCACCCACTACCTTACCTTGTTCTTCAACTAGGAAAACTATCCTATCTTGCTTAACATCATACATTAATCTTGCTTCAGTATTTTCTAACTCATACTTATTAATGTATTCTCTTGCTTTATTATTACCATAGACAGTTACAAATTCCTTAGGGATAAGGAAGTCATCGGTCAAGCCTGACCTGTTCGTCTTACTGTGTAAGAAATTTTGTAAGTCGTCTACAGTGACACCCGTATTAAGTGAGCCTTTAGCATCACAGTTAGCATGAAAACAGTTCCAAGTTAGTTTCCCATTTTCATTTCTAACAGATAATGTATTTCTATTTAAACAGAATAAACAATCACCACGATATGCCTGACCTGACCCTATGTTCATGTCTTGAATTTTCTCTAATTGGTATTTGTATTCCATTTATAAATCTAACTATACACTTTTTAAAATTAATGTCAAGTAAAATTTATTTGTTGACAAATTATTAAAAGTATGATAACATCCACATAACGCCTTCGGGGATATATATCTATTATATAAAGTATTGTATGTGGAAAATATACTACTTAACATCTTCACTAGCCAATCCTACATAAATAACTTCTCTATCCTGTTCCTTATCATATAGTGATGAAGTTAAACCTTCCAACAAATAGTTTTCTTTTGCTTCTTGCTCTGATTCAGCATTAACAAAATACTTTCTTGTTCTAGTTTCCTTAACATAAACTACATAGTTATTAGTCATAGTACCCATTTCTCTTCCTTTCTGTAATATGTTCTAGTTCATGGTCATTAAACATCATGTCAATCTCTTCGTCAATAATACAACTACCCATTAACTCTTCTATTTCTCTTTCATCCTCTAGCCAACTGCCATGCCCCTCACATACAGGGCAAGGCTCCCATTCATCATACTTAGGCTCGGGGCATATAGGTATTTTACCTAACCCTTCACATTCGGGGCATTCTATTTTTATTTTATTCATTATTTATCCTTTCTGTTTTTTTTATTCTCACATACTCCCTGTTAAATGTCACAACAGGATTTTGATGTGAAATCTTTTTTAATATACTCTTAACTAATTGCTTAGCATTTTCAGGTGTATCAGCTAACACTGTGTAGTGCCTTACATTAACTAAGTGAGCATATACTTTGTACTTATTCATTGATGTTAATTCTCTCACAATTATAAATCCTTGTCAAGAAAAAAATGTATAAAACTTGCATACCTGTTATGCCATAAAAACACTTGAAAAATAAGGATTTTACACTACAATAGAACTTGTATAAAACACACAAAAGGGGGTGTAATTTATGAATGCTTTTGGTATTACTAAAAAATCTGTTAACTTTTTTCTTAATCTTTTTAATAAGCGTGTTAATAATGAAGACGGCATCAAGAGATTTGTTGAAGCAGAATACAGACCTGATGATAGGGAGTGGGCTTACATCCACTTTAAGAGTACAAACTCTACAAAAACTGCATAATGGATAATTATTTTCCATTTTAATGAGCATACATGGGGTAGTTAATACCCCTCGTGTATGTTTTATCATGGTTATAATCCAAAAATATCACCATATTGTATTAGTATCTTTAAATTTGTTGGGTGTCTAAGTTTGCGTAATGCTCTACATTCAACTTGTCTTATTCTTTCTTTAGTCAAATGTAATTTATTACCTATCTGTTTATGTGTATAGTTTTGATTAAATCCAATTCCAAATCTAGCCCTCAATATAATACTTTCTTTTTTAGTTAATCCAAATATATTTTTATTATTAACTCTTAATTCTTTAGTATAAGCTAGCCCTTGATAATTTAATTTACTATTAAAACTACTCTTTAATTTTTTACCTAAGTCTTTTAGTTCAGTGTGTTTTTGTAAATCAAAAGTCTGTGTAAAATATTCTTCCATGTTTCCTCATTTCTGTTAATTCTTTTATGGTTTTTTGTAGGAATTCTATCCTATTATACTTCTCATCATCCCAATCCTCACCATTTCGCCATTCCTTTTTAGCCTTCTCTAATTCTTTTAGAGAGAATTCTATATAATCTTTTATGTAGTAAACTGACATTATTATTCTTTGATATCTAGATTCAATTTATCAATAATAACTTTCAGTTCTTCACTAGTCTTAATAAGATTATCTCTTATTTCTAACATAGCATATTTATTATTGCCATGAAAATGTGGATGATTATGCATCCATTCATACGATAATATACCACTTAAATATTTTTCTGTATCTCGTAAAGTGTATCTTACTTTTTTTAATTTATCTATCATCATCTACCTCTTGTTTCATTTGTTCATACATGGCACTTGATTCTTCATAACAACGAATTTCTTCATCAATCTGTTCACATAGATAATCTGAAAATTCAAAGTCATGAAATATTTCTTTTGTTCCGTCTTCAAATTCAAATTCTAGGTGGCCTTTCCAACTTACTACTCTTTTCATTATAACCTTTCTACTAATCTTAATAGTTCATCAAATAGTTCTTGGCCCCTTTCAGTACTTCTTGTACCTTCAGGATTGTCAGGGTCAGGCTCAATAAAATCCCCCGTATAACTTGGATGTGTATTCTCTATGAATATCCAAAATAATCTATCAGCTACCATAAAGGCTCTATCGCTATTCATTGACCTTCACTTTCTATTCTTTCCCTTGCTATTCTTTCTGCTTCTTCTTCTGCCTTAGCCACATCTTTATACTGCTTTAATGTTTCTTCTAAGGCTTCCTCGTACCACTTCTCTAGTAGTATTTCATTTTGTAAACAACTCATTTTATTTTCCTTTCTATTGGTACGACAGGGGAATGAAACCCCTGTCCTAAAGTGAGGATATAATTATGCAACTTTAGATTTTTTCTTTTCGCCCACAGAAATAATCTTTTCTAATATATTTCTTAATGGTTTGTAGTTTTCATTAACAAATTCCACAAAATTTCTGTCGTTCAATAGGTTATCAAAATCTTGTGAATTTAGTGTCATCATCTTAGAAAAGAAAGTGGTGCTAACATCTACAAATAAATCCGTACTAGATATTTCATTGTATTGGTTAGCAATTTCATCTCTTAACTTTGTTGTTGATTGCTCTACTGTTGGTAATGTATCTGTTTCTTCAACTTGGATGTCTTCTTTAACGGCTCGTAGTTTTGGTTTAGAACTTTTATTAATAAAGTCGTTATGTATGTCTTCCATTTTAGAAATAGTAATTGCATTACCTTTTTTATCTCTTAGTCTATCATCTTTAATAGTAATCTTTTTACGATAAACTAATTGACCCCCTCTTGATATTCTACTGTTCATCACATCATAGGCATTTCTGCTTATACCTAATGAATCATCAAAAGGATAGTTTGCAAGAATATATTTTCTTACATTTTTAATTTCCTTATCTGCATCTGTATCTTTATAGTTTGGATAAACTTCATCAGATAAGTATTGGATGAGGTCAACAATGATATGAGAGTTTTCTCTTTGTATTTCCTCAGTTCGCCATGCGTCTAGTTTTTCAACTAGTATTCCGTCTATGACTGTTTCTTCTTGTTTAGTTTCGTTTTTTATTTTAGCCATTCAGCTTTCCTTTCTGTATTTAACTTGAACATATTCTTTCATACTTTGTAAAACATGTCAAGAAAAATTTTTTCATCTTACTCTGTAAGAAAGTTATTTATTTTTTGAGTTTGCAATTTCCTCTTTAAAATAACTATCTACCATGTCTTTGTATTTATCCTTTTCAATTTTTTCCACATGCTCTTGTAGTCTATACACATGAATTAAATCACCCTCTAATTTACGATACACAGGGAACGGATATTTTTTGGGAACTTCCCAATTTTTATATTTGTCTATTGGGTCACCTAAGTTTTCCAATAAGTCATTGATTTTACTATCTTTTTTATTCAATCGTACCTACCTTTTTTTTGTATTTTAAATCAAACATAATTTGTTTTTTTCTTTTTTCTATTTTACTGTTAGTAAGTTTTATTCCTTGATTAACTTCCCTCTCAAATTCCATTTCTCTTTTTGCTTTCTCTATTTGTTGAGGAATAGTTTTATACCATTTAATATATTCCTTACTAAATTTTTCTATACAATCTTGCTTCATTGATAAAATGCTAAATAGATACACAGTAAAGCTATGTATAATGCTACTGCTCCAAAAGAATATATTAATAACCAATAGCCTTTCATTATTCACCTCTCATTTCTTTAATGTCAACTAGTAATTGATTAACAGATAATTCCATATCCTCTAATCTACTTTGTTGATATCTTGATAATACTTCATTGTCTTTTGCAACGGCTCTAATATAGTGGGTAATATCCATATCACCATATTTTATTTTTTGCTCTTTGGTTTTGCACCACCTTTCTGTTTCTAAAAATTCCTCAATGTCTACAGGAATCTTTCTTCCGTCTATGATAGCTTGTATTTCAAATATAGTTCTTATTTTCATTTTTATTTTTCCTTTCTTTTATAAATAGTATAGTTTCCTCTATAATCAACTATTTCAAAACATTTGTCTAAATAATTAGAGGCTTCATCATAATCAACAAATTCAGCAAAGTAAATACTTTTATTTTTTGTTTCAGTACAAATAATACATGTACCTTGCTCTGTTCCAACAGTTATTGAGAATTTATATAGTTTACTCATTACTCATCCTCACTTTCTAATTCTACATCTGAATAATTATTGTAAGAATAATCATCAAATTCTTCTATCCACCCCTTACCCATTAGGGCTAGTTCTTCAGCTTCTTCTTGAGTATTAGCTTCAACCCTATAATGTTTTTGAACTGTATACTCTAGCATTACTTTATATTTTTTCATTGTCTATCCTTTCTTAATCTAGTACAAATCCACTAGAATCTTTTTTTGCATCACCTTTGGCAATTAGTCCGACTATGCAATTTTTAGGGTCTTTAAATCTTAAATCAGATTCATCACCATTAACAACTTTATAGCCCTTGTATATCTTAGGTAATTGGTTTCTAAATACGGCAGAAATATTACCTTTCATTTTCAATACTTCAAAAGCTAACTCTTTGTTATCCTCATTAAGTGAATAAGTTAAATGGTAATTGCTAGGCATTTGCCCATTGACATAAGCAACCATGCGTTTATAAACCTTAGTGTAATCATAGAATTGTACTTGAGGAAATTGTTGTAAGATTCCCATATTTTCCCATGATATATCGCTTGTACCATTGAGCCTAATACATGGTATAAAATTATTCTTTTCAGAATTTTTAATAAAGTTTTTTATTTCCTTTGTTAATTGTAGTAAAAAACTTTCTCTTTCTTGTATATACCACCTTGTTTTATTGATACGACCTTGTTTAACATTGTCAAATCTACCATGCCCACTAGTATATAAACATGCTGATTTGCAACCCTCACTAGCTTGTGGGCATACATTATACCCACTGTTAATACTAGGCGCTAGGTATAATATAGCCGTTTTATACCCTTTCTTTTGCCCCTTTATAGTTTTTGCATTATTATCAATATTCAATAACTTTTTAGCTTTTGTAAATTCTAAATTATTCATAAATACAACCTTTCATACTTTTTAACTTTTGTCAAGTATTAATCCATGTAGGGTGGCTTAACCCTTATATCATAATAATAGCTAATATCCATAAATTCTTTACTTTTATAGGGTGTATCCAAAGACTTAATCAATTTTAAAGCTAGTTTTTCTAACTCTTTTATTGTCTTATCTCTAAATGTATATGGAGCATAATTAATATCATTATCCATATAAATAGAATTTCCGTCTAATGCTCTATGAATACTCTTTAAAAGAATATTTTTAGCCATTTGTTTTGGAGTGTAGCCGTCTTTATTAGTTTCCATTTTTACTATTCCTTTCTATATTATAATTTTCCTCATATGCTTTCTCTACTGCATCATTTTTGGAATAACCGATATCTAAATAAAATTCATATAATCTTATTAATCTATCATTTATTTTTTCTTTTTTTTGTTTTACTTCATTATTTATTGTTTTCATATTAACAACCTTTCATATTTTTTAACTTTTGTCAAGTATTAATTTTGAAATAATCTTAAAATTGATACAATAATTAACAAGATAAAAATTATTATCCAATCACCTAGCATTTTTCTACTTCCCTTTCCATTTCTAATATATCTTTTTTAATTTTAGGTATAATTTCATCAATGCAATTAATAAACGGCTCTTCTATTCGATAGGTTTTTACTAGCCAATAATCTACATTTTCACAATATGCCTTTATTTTTGTAGGCTTACTGTTTCCATATTCAAATAATTCCTCAATTCTTACTGAATACCCAATTAAATTAGTATTATAACCCATTATTTAACCCCTTTCTATAAATGTAAATATAATGTTTTTTTTCATCTAATCCATATTTTTTTATATATTTATTTGTAGAATACATAGATTTAAAGACCTTTAACTCACCTTTATTTTTTCCCCTATGTTCCATTATATTTTTAAATATTGGTATATTGTTATCGTGTTTTATAAATTCCTTTATATAATACATATTTAACCCCTTTCTAAAAATTAGCTATGATAAATCTTTTATCATCAATTCTAATTATTTCCGTATCATCAACAATTTCATCAATATTTTCATATTCTCTATTATAATCCTTGTTGAAATCTTGTAAATTATCGTATTCTGTAAAGCTACAACAAATTTCTATGACATCTAATTCGTAAGGTTTATCAGCTTCACTATAAAAATCATCAAGATAATCATATAGAGCCATTAATCCATTATCAGAAAAATTACCTTTTCTAATATTAAATGCATCTAAAAATTCATTTTTTGATATATATCTAACAATCATTATTTAACCCCCTTTCCTACTTTTGAATATATCATTGTATAATATTTGACTAACCATTTATTCAATTCTAATTGTATTTGCTCTTTTGTTTTCATATTTTTAATAATCCTTTCTTTCATTTTTAAAGTAAATCTTTGTAAATTCTTCAATGGTTTTCATATTATCCAACCTTTCTTGGCTGATAAATTCACTTGGTAATAAATGCCCCGTAAATCTATTACTTTCTTTTTGTTTTTGTAGTCTATACTTTTTTACTAGTTTTTTCATGTTTATACTCTTTTCTTCTATACTTTTCTTAGGTATAGAGAAAAACCCCATAAAAGAGGCTTTTCTATATATCTATTTATGTATTATCTTTCTTTTCTAATTGATTAAATATCTTTTCAAATATCTTATCAATATCTTGAAAATCCTTTTTAAAGGTTTTTTTATCTTCATCAGTCAATTTATAGAAAAAATCCATAACTTTAATATTTATTTGTATTAGTTCATCTTGTGACATTTTTTATATTTTCCTTTCTGTTTCAACTTGTTTTTGTACCTCATCAATTTTATTTAAAAAGGTATTTGTATCAAATCTATAATTATCATCTTTTAAATAATCAACTAAATCTAGTATTAAATGATTATTATCGCAACCTATTTTTAAATCTGCTCTATGCTTTCCTAATATTTCAGCTAGTTTTATATAGTGTTTTTTTGTTAGTGACATTTTTTATATCCGTTTCTTCTATACTTTTCTTAGGTATAGACCTAAACCCCAATTAAATGAGGTTTAAGTATATATCTATTTAATTTATTAGGCTTCAACCTTTCTTATTGTTGATAACTCTTTTTTATCCATTTCTGAAATTTCAAATCCGTCTTTAGCATTAAATTTAATATCCTCTACGCTATGGGTAAAAACTGACTCTCTATTTTTATAAACATATCTTATCACGATATATTCTTCCCCATTTGCTTCATGGTGAATATCTAAGATTTTAATCTCACTTTTTTTCATTGTTTTTAAACCTTTCTTTGATTTATTTTCCATAGTTAATATTAATATTTCATGTAATTTTAAAATGCAATAAATATTTTTATAAATATTACTTAAAAGATGTAAACAAATGTAAATAGATATATTAAATATTAGGGGGTGAAAGGTATGAAATAAATATGAAATATTATGTGAGATAAATATGGGGGGTATATATTTGAAAGTATGTAGATTAGTTTTTTACATACTCCCTACATCTTATAAAAGGGGAAAGTACTATATTCTATTTATAGAACTATGTTTGATTTGTAGAATATATGTTAAGTTCGATATATAGAACAATATTTGATATAATGTATATTCGATATATAGAACAATATTCCATATATTATAATATATTGAGTGTAATATTATATTACGCATAGACCTACCCATGCATGTGCCATCCCCCCCCTATGTGCCTTATATATATGCTACCGAACTAAAATATTGGGTACACATTGAAAGTACATCTGCCACACACTACCCCACATTTTCCACATACATTAGGGGAGTGTAAAATAGATGTTAGAGGGGGGCATCTACAATATATATATTACATGTAAAATACGATTTTGTCAACAACTATTTTCTATAATATACTTAATATCTGTAAAAGATTGTAACATACCCTAATATTATAATGTTTTCTGTATATTATTTGCCGTGTAGCCAAATATATTATAATGTTTTCTGTATAAATTTCCCGTGTACCCTTTTAAAAATATAATAAAATCAATGAAAGTACATGTTTTAACTGCAAAAATAAATTTATTTTAAAAAAATACTTGACAAGTTCTAAAATAACACTATATTTATATAATATAAGGCTCTAATATTCAAGAAGTCACACACATAAAAACATTCTATACAATAGAGTTAACACAAAAGGGCGTTACGATGAAGAGTCTTTCAATTAAACATGAGCAATAAATCAAAAGTTAATCAGGCTGGTAATTATACCAAGCCTACTATGAGAAAAACTTTGTTCAATAAAATTAAAGCAGGGTCTAAAGGTGGAAAACCTGGACAATGGTCTGCAAGAAAGGCCCAACTACTAGCTTCTGAATATAAAAAAGCTGGTGGTGGGTATAAATCCTAATATTATTTGCCAAAGAGGGCGTTATATAAGGTTTATAAAACCTATTACAAAACAGGTGAGTTCTATATTGGCATTACTTCCAAGTCAGGTGTACACTTTGATAATTATTTTGGTTCTAATACTACAGATTTAAAGATATCCCACAAAGATATACTGTTTACTAGCCACAATAAATCAGATGCTAAGCTAATGGAGTTAATGTACCAACTACAAAACTTCTATGAACCCAAATGTTTAAACAAAATGTTGAATATACGACTAAGAAGAGATTTTATAAAAAAGATTCCAAAGATACAAATTACAATAGATGGCAAAAAGTAAAACAGTCAGCAATAGTGCTGTATTAATCCACATTCCTAAGCGTACAACCATAGGGGATGGAAGAATTAGAATGTCATCACTGAATAAAAGCAAGAGAAGAAGCTATAAGAAATACAGAGGTCAGGGTAGATAAGTATTATATAATGGCAATAACTAATTATCCAAATATTGAAGATTTTCAACTAAATGTTTCTAGTGGAGATTTATCTCCTAGTTACAAACAAGTTTACAAGTTTGGTCAAAACGCAGATGTTGCGAATAGTTTAGAAACAATTTGGCTTGAGGGAGGTTTATATATCTATCCCCCTAGTGCAACAACCATGACGGTATCTAGTTCTGATGTAAATGATACTTCTGCTGGAACAGGTGCAAGAACAATTGAAATTTCTGGATTAGATGCAAGTTATAATGAAATTTCAGAAACTATAACGATGAATGGTCAAACTCCTGTTACCACATCCAATAGTTATTTAAGAGTTAACAGAGGATTAGTTTTAACCGCAGGAAGTGGTGGAGTAAATGCAGGAATTATTTATGTAGGAACAGGAACAGTAACAGCAGGAGTGCCTGTAAATAAATACACTACAATTAATGGAGATGGTACGAATCAAACACTTCAAGCATTTTGGACAGTACCTGCTGGTTATACTGCTTATATTTATCAAACAAATATTTCAACAGGAACATCATCAAACACTCCTGCTGTATTAAAAACTTTATTAGTTGTGAGACCTTATGGTGGAGTATTTAATACAAAGGAAATAATTACAATAAGTAACGGAAATCATTTACAGGACTACAGTTTTCCTCTTAAAATAATGGAGAAAAGCGATATTGAATTTAGAGCAGAATCAAGTTCAGGAGCTGTAAGTTTTAATGTTTCTGCATCTTTAAACATAATGTACAAACAGAACTAATGGCAAGTAAAAGTAGAACAATAGGATTAGAATTAACAACATCTAATCAAGATATATATACTGTTCCTAATAACTATGAAGCAGAAGTAAAAAGTATTTATATTGCTAATAATACTAATGGAGGTAAAACCTTTTCTTTAGATTGGTATGACTCTGCTAATACAACATATTACACAATGGCAGAAACAACAACGATATTACCTAATGCTTTAATACAAATTACAGACCCTTTATGGTTACAGAATGGTGATAAGATTAGAGGGTTATGTAGTAGTAGTAATGGTGTTACAATAACAATTAAAGTTGAAGAAAACTACTTACCACAAAGAATCTAATGACTCTAAAAAAATCACAACAAAGTCTGAAAGCATGGACAGAACAAAAGTGGCAAACGAAGTCTGGGAAACCTTCTTCCAAGACAGGAGAAAGGTATCTACCAAAGAAAGCCATCGAAGCTCTAAGTCCACAGGAATACGCATCAACAACAAGGGCAAAGCGTAAAGGAACAGCCCAAGGTAAACAGTTTGTTAAGCAACCTAAAAGTGTTGCACAAAAGGTACGCAAG
>Ga0222716_10001537_pt1 | contig 19248 bp, 12 predicted proteins | sample C33_13DmetaG_FD_165044 | JGI IMG/M metagenome (GOLD analysis project Ga0222716, IMG submission 165044) | Estuarine water microbial communities from San Francisco Bay, California, United States - C33_13D | ecosystem: Environmental > Aquatic > Marine > Unclassified | place: USA: California... | reverse complement strand
CCTTCTCTTGCAGAAATTGGAACTAGAGCAATTTCTTTAGTGAAATCTTTGATTTTATCATATCTCTCAATATTGAATCCATGTTCTGCAAAAGAGCCGACTAAGTCCCAATATCTCTGATCAAAGTAACCAATCGTATCCTTTGTTTGATTTCTAATTGCTAGAGCCATAGGTCTGTCTCTAACTGATTGCCAGCCGTGAATTCTATCAACTTTATTTGCAGCAATTACGAAAGGAGTCTTTGAGTTTTTCAAAATGCGAATTGATTCAATTGTTTGTGGCATACATCCATCATGAATATCTACCATTAAGATTGCAACATCTGCCAAGGAACCTCCTCTTGTCCTTAGAGTAGAGAATGAGTGGTGACCTGGAGTGTCAATGAACAGAAGTCCAGGGGAATCAAATGATTTCCCCCCCATCAGAGGAGAGCATAATTCATTCAACAAATCAGCTGGAACTTCTGTTGCTCCAATGTGTTGAGTGATTCCGCCAGCTTCTCTATCCATTACAGAAGCCTGTCTGCCTGAACCGAGGGAACGAATATGGTCTAGTAGACTGGTTTTACCGTGATCCACATGGCCTAATACAGAAACAATCGGCTGTCTACGGTTTTCCATCGTGACCACCTCATGTTCCTTCCTCAATTAATTGAATTGTTTTATTCGTAGATTTGTGACTCTGCGTCAAGTACCCAGTCACATAGTCCATCAGGGAACCATAGTCCTAGTTCGAATGCAGCAGTATCTTCTCCATCACTGCCATGAATGATGTTGTGGCCTATATCCATAGCCCAGTCTCCACGGATTGTTCCAGGCGCTGCTTCTCTGCCATTGGTTGGTCCAATGATGTTACGTGCTACTGAAATTGCATCTACACCAGTCCAAGCCATGGCTACCACTGGTCCTGAAGTTATGAATTCGATTAGTCCGGAGTAGAATGGGCGCTCTGAGTGCACTGCATAGTGAGCTTCTGCTAATTCCATTGAAGGTGTTAGTTGACGAAGACCAACCATACGTAGCCCTTTCCGCTCGAATCTGTTGATTATTTCACCAACGAGCCCTCTTTGCACGCCATCGGGTTTGATCATAATGTAGGTTGTTTGCATGTCTGCCATGATTTCGCCGACCTACCATCCCTATTTTAATGAGGTGATTAATAAATCGTTGTTACTCCAAGACGATTTTTAGTATTCGGTGAACTTTCGAAATTAGAGCCTGTACCAATGTGAACTGTCCAATTTTCATCAAAGTGATAGTATTCAATTTCTTTACTAATAAATTCAACTCCTACGTAGTCGTAGTCTAAAGGCACCCAATCCCCTAGTTCCCTACTCTTTTGTCTAATATCATATAATTTAATAGATATTTTTTTACCTTGTTCCTCAAATAAATCAAGTACATCGCTATCTCCATCGAATTCATCATCATCAGAATCGATTTTTCTATATTCTATCCTATCAATTACCCAACTAATATTACGATTTCCACCAATAGAGGTAACTCTATTATCATCATCTTGTGTAAGAGTGTAAAATATTGTGTATGACTTCATTTTACTATGATTATGTATCTGTTCTGGTATTATTGGTGATAAAATTAATTCTTCATGACACCCAACACTTTCTAACCAAGATTGAATAGGAGTAATTAATTCTACTTCAAAATATTCTTCCAATAATCCGTTTATTAAATCGATATTCTGAGAAGATATATTATTTAGTTCATATAATATTTGTTCTTTTTTATTTTCAGCGATTCCCTTTATTTGAAATTCTTTTTTTTCTTCCGCAACTATTTTATTTCTGTAATTTACACGGTTAAATAATATTTTACAAGCTTCTTCAGTAATTGAAATAATCTCTAATTTGTCAATAATTATTTCTTCAGTCGTCGTAATAAGTCTCCCATCATCATCAATGTAATGGTAAGGATTTTGATTATTGAGATTATTAGGAAATTCAATTATATCTGATTTTTTAAATTCTGAGTATTCTAATACGATAGGAAATTTTGAATATTCAAAGGGGTGTTGATTTCTTTTGATAAGGTCAATATAGTCTGAAGTATTGTAAATTGAATTGTCTATTTGTCCTACTTCAATTCCACTCCAAGATTTTGCAATAAACTTAGTATTAAGAGGGTCTGATACATCCCAAATAATTGGATTTACCAATCTCCTGTCTGTCCAACGAAATGGGTCCACTTTCCATATCCAAAATTCTTCATCTTCTGAGGGAATTATGGCACTATTAAAAGTTAATTCTCCTTTCATAATCTGCATCAAAGATGCGTTTTTAGTTTCGGTCACTATTTCCTCCCCGGATTTGTAATGTATAATGGGATTTTTTTCATAAGAATATTCCGTCATATTGCCAAGAGCATTCAATTGGATAGTCAAATTTTTTGAATTATTACCTACTATTTGCATCCATTCTTTATTTTTAGACCGCAGAGAGTTATAAACGTCATCTTCTCTATCTAAATAAATCGCCTCAACTGATTCTGCGAACCAACCTTTTTCATTTTTATTTTCTTCGAACTCATATAAATTTTCAACTTCCAACCCAAGAGGAAATTCAGACTTAATGTCACTTATATGACAAAACAAATCCTTTCCTTCCTCCTGTTCGATAAATCCAAATCCTTTATCGCTAAACCATTTTTTTGTAACTCCCCTATTATTACGAATCCTAAATTTTCCAAATGTTAACGGCATTCTCAGAATTCGTCCCGATTCAGAGAATGTAGATTCTCTAAAATTAAAACTACAATCACATCTTATTTGTAATTTCTTTTTACTTGGTTTTGGGTTGTTATTCGGAATGAACTGATAATTCATGTCATCGAAAGAAACGGTAGCAAGTAGTACTGAAGAAATTTTACTACTATATTTACCGAAATACAGATATCCTGACTTCTTCAATCCCCATTCACTGATAATATAATTCCAGTCAAAATGGCAAGATAATCTCTTTCTTTTCTCGAGTATTTCATTAACCAAGTCGATTTCTATCTCTGGAATAATATCTAATTTAAACCTCTCACCTAAAGTTTCAATATTTATTGTAATTATTTTGTTATAATTTTTAGATCTAATTAATATAGTTTCATTTTCTGAAAAAACTACTAGAGAAGGTTGCATTGAACATATCTTTACACGAGTATTTGTATTGTTCACACTTTGTTTTTCCCAATACCATCCCAAGGGGCCATATTCAATCACTAATTGCCGCAAAGGAAGGGTTATTATCAACCATTTGAATTGTAAAACGCGAATTCTTCTGTCTAATATCTGATTTTATCTTGTCAATATATGGAAAACTAAATTTCCAGTTGCATATATTTTTACAGAAATAGAGACTCCATATTTCTCTAAAACTAATATATCTCCCCACATTTGATTTGACCATTCATCTGTAATTAAAACTGTGACATTTGATCTGAAAATTTCTTCCCAACCTACATCCACTCCTACATCCAGTTTTTCTAAATCAATAAGAGGATATGAGTAAGATTTGCCCTTTTCATTAATCAAATAAGCCTTTAATTTAATATTTCCTTTTTTCGTTTTTATAATTTTGAATCCTTCAATAATCCAAAGGCAAAGATTTTGATTTTCTTGAACTAGAATTCCTCTTTCTACCCCTACAGAACGTCGTATATCAGAGGTATTTCTTAAACGAACAAAATTCTTCTCTTCAGATGAAGAAGTTTTCTCTCTCCAATAAATCATTCATAATCCTCCGGATTCACAATCATATACTGGAATGGCCAGCAATAAGGTTTGTTTGGGTTACCAAAATAATCTAATTTTATTTCATCCAATTCTTCTACATAATTATTTTCTTCTAACCAATTTTTATATGGTTTGACAAAATTTTGAATGAAGAAATCGTTAATTTCTTGTTCTAAATCTCTAGTGGGTAAACTTTCCATTAACCAAAACTTTCTTATGTTTTTATCTAACCATTTCTTAGTGTTTTTAGTTGAAGATTCTTCCCCCTTCTTAAGGCGAAATGATTTTTTGATACTCTGTTCCTTTCCACTCACCCAGTCTTGTATGATTATTTCTGCATTTAGCTCTAAATTATTATAATTCCAGTAATTCTTTTCGATAATTTTTCTTCCCTCTATTACTTCTTCTTTAATTTTATTAAAATCATCGATATAGTATTTTTTAATAGGAAATGAGTGTTTTTCTATAGCCGACATTTCTTTCATTTTCAACTCTTCAAATGTACCTATAGAATCTAAATTATTCAGAACGTGATGCCAATTCCCATTAATTCTTGATAATTCTCTATATTCTAATACGTCTCCCACACCTTCAGTCCAGTTCTCATCAAAACACCAAATCAATTTCCGCATATTGTAATCAGTATTATCTAATACAATCTTTTTTGCTGGTTCACGAGACCAATAAACATTTTCTCCATCACACTTTATGTGATTGATATACATTGGTATAAAATGATCATCAATAAACATCTTATTTCCTTCCAAATCTATTAATTCTGATTCGCCATCAATTATAGAATTTATATGATTAATTTTATTCATAATATCCTTATTTTTCCCCCATTCTGTCAGGTATTCTCTAGTATCATAATCTATATTTATTCTGATATTTTCTTCAATGGCATAAGATTTAATCATTCTATTATCAATATTTATTGTGAATATAGGACGTATTTCACAAGGTATTTTCGCCATGTAAGAATCCAGTTGAAAATCTTTAATCTCTACAATTTCGTTACTAAAATCAATTAATATCGAGTCCCCAATCTCTTTTCCTTCTCTACTAATAATGGGGCATCCTCCTTCAATTATTAATTCCATTATCGGCCCTTCACTATCTAAGAATTTATCTAAATGTAATTCTTTTCTAACTAAGTGAACAAAGATTTCCTTCAGTATATTTACCTCGATATCATTTTTAATATTGATAAAAAAATCATCTATATTTTGCCTCCTATAATGACCAAGAATTTTAACTTTAATAACGGAAGTAGACTTAAGTTTTGAATTAATATGAAGTTGTAAATTCCCAAAACTAATTTCTTGATTTTTCTGATAGACCGTACACTTTGTATTATTTTTTACTATTTTCACACTTTTATTTGTCTCGTGACTTCTGTTCCAAGCCCAATTCGAGTCCGTATATTCAATCACTGTACAATGTGATGGTTCTTATCGTATCAATCATTTGTTCTCTAGGTCTGCTGTAATATTAGAATCAAAGAGTTCATATCTAATAGTGAATAAGAAAATTTCGTGTCAAAGCCTCCGAGTAATCAATTGGTGGCTAGATTCCTCAATGGACATATTCATAAAATTGTATTTGGTTCTGACGAATCGGAGCCTGACACTTGGCCCTATCTAGTGGATAGTTGGAATATTAAAAAACACGAACCTTGGAAACAATATGGCCTAACTTTCTATGCCAGCACTCCTCCACCTGGATCTGATGGAGAGCATAGGTTTGAACTTCATTGTAAAAATTGTTTAGATAACAAATGTTCGATCAGCAAATTACAGAAGCCAACCCAGTTTAGTTCTTTTGCGGGTTCAACAAATTTCACGGAAGATCTATACCCTCAACCATGGAAGCATTCGAATGTTAATCCTAATTTCCATTCTCCAGATTGTGCTTGTTGGGAAGACCGCATGGGGAATTCTAATCCTAATTCTCACCCTTCAAATATTCGTCAAAAGAATTTTCTCGTTGATGTTGAATATGAAATAGAACCCAGGCCTCCATTACTCCCTCTTTCTGGAAAAATTAAGTTAAATTACTTCGGTGATACAGTATCTAATGAAAAACTTAGAGAACTATTCTTAGATAAATTAAGAGAGATGGAAAGTAATGAAATTATTTCAGATATTAATGATAATAGCGATAATAGAAAATTTGAATGTAATTTCAGAATTCTTTCTTTACCAAGGCACATTTCAGTGTCAGTAAATGCAGGGAATATAGGTGTACCAGGAGACCCTACTTTTCATATTCTCTTCACCAAAAATCCTCATTGGAATAACTTAAGATTCTGGAGAAAAAAGCAATTACTTCAAATTTTGACCCCTATTCCTTTGTTAGGAAAAGATCCTGAAAAAATATCATTACAGGATTCTGAAAATTCTTCATATACTTATTTAATTAATATCAATGACGATTTCAAAATTGATATCAATACTGTTTCTAAGCAATCTATCGCAATAGGAGACCTCTCAAAAGAACATCCCCTAGGTACGCATGTCCATATTATTAAGGAATCAGATTTGCGTGCTGAATTATCTCAATTATCTGATATTGCCGAGAATCTTGGAATTGGTTTAATTAGGAAAAATTTGATCCAAATAGAGCTTATGGAATTAGAACAAAATTCTAACTTCAACGATATTACACATATCCTTTCAATGAATAATAATACTGGAGAAGATGCTAAAGTAGAAATAAATTTTCTTCCCTTTGGGGCCGGAAGGACCCAGTTTGAGAGAAATATGTCTGATATTGAATTCACAGATGTTAATATAATTAAAGAGGGATATATTTTTGGAATTAAACCGCAAGATAGACCTATTGTTAAGAAAAATAGTACTGAGGTTGTATTTCTAAAATTAATTGGCAGAGGAGAGCTTCAATGTAAACAATTACCATACTCTCAGGATATTAGAAATTCTATCTCAGAAATGATTATGGTAAGAAATTGTAGGGGTAGAGACATAATTGATAAGCATAGTATTGAGATAGTTAAAATAAATTTGAAAGATAAAAATCCAGAGCAAATATCAGAGATATTAAGAGAGTTATTCAGAATATCTGGTATACAGAAATTAGACGATTGGAAACATCCGGAGGAATAATGATGATTTCTCAAAATAATAGAAATATTACTTCCACTCATCTACCGCGATATTTGATAGTAGATATTCTTCGACATAGGTACACAAATTTACTTCAAGATGATAATGATGGAATAAATATTGGGGCTCTCACCAGGACATTAAATTATCTAAATCAAATAATAGTTGAAGATGAAGATATAAGTAAAATAACTCACTATCTCGATGTATTAGGTGAGTTCGATTATAAAAAAACAGATAATTTCGAGGAATTAGATGTTGAGAAAAATATTTTAGGAGAGAAAACAATAACGAATTATAGGCTTTTCAGCCGTAAAAAATATTTCTTCCCCATAGATAAAAATCGCGAATATTCATTAATTTTTGATCATAGATCTGTTTGCCAAATTAAAACTTCTCATCCCGAGATTAATGATATTTACTTATTGCCACAAGGACAAAGAATTATTCTTACAGAAGAAGCTGAAAAATCAGGTTTCACCGAACTAGATGACTTTCCTGGATGTAATTTCTTTCCAAAGAATCCAATCGATTTACTTGAATCTTGTTTCTCCGACCCCGCTCTTTTTGATAAAAAACAAACTTGGGATGAGGATATTTGGACTTCAAGGTGGCTGGATATTAGTGCGAAAAATATTGAAATAAAGGTTTTTTCTAAATATTTACAAAGTAAATGGAAACGAGGAGGTCTGTCCGGCTGGGAGAGTGATTTGATTTCAGGGCTGCAGGTGGGTGAAGGAGAGGAAAAATGTATATACAGTATTGAGCAACTATTCCGACCCTTACCTGATGATATAGATGACACAGTGGACCGTGTAGTTTTTCTTAGAGCATTTAAGTTACATCGCAATAAAAACAATGAAACTAAAACAGTTGTTTTGTTTCATCCTGAGAAAAAAGAACACACCATATTTCCGTTTATGAATTATTCTAAATCATTGCCTAAGAAAGAAAGAGAAAATGGAAGGTTTGACTTACTTAGACATGTTCTCAGAGCATACATATTTTCTGTTCGAGAACCATCAGTTGTTGAAGCACATGATGTTCACTTATTGCCGTGGGTTTTTCGTAGACATCTTATTGATGACGATGGACTTTGCCGAGAAATAGAGAATTTTCTCGAAAACCAGGGAGAATCTGATTCTAAAATGTATTTTACAAATATGCTGCGTAAGTCTTTGTGGTTAGAGGAAAAATGATATCATTTATATACTCATAATATCAACACTGTTTATGGTGAAGGTCAGTAAGCTAAGAGATGACCTCACTAGCAGCCTTCAGGGTCATATTCGGAGAGTTTATCCAATTATCCAAGGACCTAATAATTGGGGTAATATTGTAGAAAAGAGAGAAAAATACTTTAATGATAAAAACAAGTTTCCTTTAGTCCAAGAACCGCTAATAGAAGCGATTCCACAATATGCATCAGGAGATAAATCAAGGCCTGAAGATATGAAAAATTGGAAAAAATCTGATAATTCAGATTTTTCAGAGAAGGATTCGGAAAGGATGAAATTATTAGGGGAAATTCTTGCCACAGAAATTAACGGTAAAAAGTATGTTAATTATGACCTATATCCTCATCAAAAAGAATCAATTGTTGCCCATCTCGAAGGTAGAGATGTTGTCATTGCAACTGGTACAGGTTCAGGAAAAACGGAATCCTTTCTTTTCCCAGCATTGAATCATTTAATTGGGGAAGGTATCAGAAATGACAGTGGTAAAGAATCTCCTAGAGCAGTTAAAGTCATGGTTCTATATCCTATGAATGCATTAGTTGCAGACCAGATGACTAGAATGAGGGAACTTTTTGGGAATTCTAAAGTAGCAACACACATTAAAAATTTGGGTTATGGACGTTTCCCTCAATTTGGTATGTATACAAGTAGGACTCCTTTCCATGGTTTGTATGATTCGAAGAAGAAAAATTCGGATGAACCGCGTTCTAAGACTGGAAAAAAAATGGGAGATTATGTACAGCCATTCCTAGATTCAAAAGAAGATTCTCATCTTTGGAAAATGCTTCGCAATAAAGGGAAAATACCTTCAATCGGTGGAAAGGTTAAATTTGCTGATGACAGCATTGATGATAAGCATACTCTGACTTTCTCTGATCTCCCAAAATACGTTCAGAGACAGTTCAAAACCCAACCAAACCTCCGGCCAGGTGTTAAACCCTCGGAACTCGAATCAAAAAGATTTGTAATCTCCGACAATGAAGAGATATTTGATAGATTTAAGATGGGGGATCGCATAGATTCTGGGACCCCTGATTCTCTGAAGTATATGGGGGATTGCCTTGATAGAGAATTAGTTTCGCGCTATCAGATGCATCTTGGGGGCGTGAGGCAGTACGTCGAAGAAAAATTTGATCAATCAGATGTTGATGATGTAATGAGTAATTTAGGCGTAGGAATTCCTGACGTCATGGTAACTAATTTTTCAATGCTAGAATATATGTTAATGCGACCTCTTGAACATATATTCTGGCACAAAACCTCTGAATGGTTGGAAAATGATTCTGAAGCCAGGTTACTCCTTGTAATTGATGAAGCTCATATGTATGAGGGCGCAAAGGGTACTGAGTTCAGTCTTTTACTCAATAGATTAATTTCAGTTCTTTTCCCTAATGTAACTGATATTGAAGGAGCCAGAAAAAGAATTCAGTTCATCATAACAAGTGCCAGTCTAGGAAATAATAAATCTGAGAAATTAAAATATTCTGCAGGCCTCCTTACTTTACCTGATGATCGTGCAGAAGAAATGTGTCTCCCTGAATCTAGACTGAAAAAATTTCAAATAAAGCAGGGGGAAGAAGAAAAGATTACGAATGAAACAAGAGATTTATTTTTTGAAGCCTCGAATGAGATAAATAGTAATGGACAAAGTCGTAATGATATTGAAGATAGACTTTTTACTGATTTAATTGGCGAATCTAAAGCTAATCAGATTATCGAGGAATCGAGAAGATTAGCCCAACTTAAACAATATTCTCTTGAAGAATTTAGGAGCGATAAAATTGCCAGAATTATTGATGAGTGGCCGACAACTCATCGTTTACGTCGTCTTCTACTATCTAGGATAAGTATGACAGATAACCAATCCTCCCAACTAAAAGATTCTTATGAAAGAAATAATTTATCTCCTCCTAGTGAAATTGATGATAGAACTCCAAGGAGATACAGTGTGATTAGGAATTTCCTTTTTGAAGATCCTGATTCAGAAAAAACTTCTATTGCATTAGACCTAATATTCGATATTATTTCTGCAGCAAAAAAGTATGATTCACGTTTACCTGAACTGCCTCTTAGAATGCATTTATTTACACGCGGAGATACTAAATCTTGCATTTGTCCCAAATGTGGCGAGATTTTCTCTGATGGTACTCAGAGATGTAGTTGCGGTTCATTAGTTTATGAATTAATGATGGATAGAAACTGTGGTGGAACATATATCAGACTTTGGTGGTCATCTCCTAATATTAGGAATATGCTTTATTCTTTTAACGATGCAACTCTTACTCCATCCATTGATGATTTTGATACTCCAGCACGTGCATGGCAACAAAGAAACAGAGATCCTAGTTTCTCTAACATAGGCAATGCAGACTCATATTTAGGAATATTAGCTCAGGTAATTGATAAAGATGGAGAAATGGAGGATATACCTAATCATTCTAGAAACAAATTACTCAATACTATCGACGGTACAGTAATTGATTTTGATAAAGATTGTGAGGAATTCAAACAAGAAAATTATGTTGTAATTAGAATTTCTTGTATGGGTGGAACAGCAAGAAGTAGAGATGAAAAATCTAATGGTTACATTAATCCCAAAACATGCCTCTATTGTACTAGGCGATATAGTCCGACAGGAACTAAACAATTTTCTGATACCCAAACTCGTGGAAATGAATATTTTAATCAGTTAGTCTCAACATGTACAAGTAAACTCGATCCAGATCCTAATTCGCCACACCCGCATCAGGGTAAGAAAATGCTAATATTTAGCGACTCTAGACAACAGGCTGCAAATTTAGCCGTAGATCTGAAGAAAGGTCAGGCAAATGACCAAGGTCGCGCTATGTTCATATATTTACATAATCTAGAGTGGTTTAAATCAATTCCAGAGAAAAATAGAACATTAGCACATATTTATCCATATTTATGTTTAATTTCTGCAAGTGTTAGAATAAATCCTCTTTCAGACACCTCTACTGTCCCATCTAGGTCACGTATGTTGTCTCAAACAAATTTACTAATAATTTACTTACAAATGAAATATGAATCATATTTTGATAATTTAAAATATCTTAATGATGGTTGGCCAGATTTTGATCTAGATGATATATTCAAGAAGATAGCAAAAGACAAACTGACTTATGCGATAAAAGTAGATCATAAAAAATGGATAGAAGATTTGGAAAAATCTCATGATAGTGAACAATGGAAAAGTTTAGTTAAAGAGTTAAAAAAAGATATTAATGAGAATTTCCAAAAATTTAAGGACACAGATCCTTCGTGGGAAGAACTTATTTCATCTTCAATAAATCCAGATATCATAAAACTTTCAGATTGGGGAGTTCGTTGGCAAGAAATCTTAGCAACAAGACCTGCCGCCAAGTCTTGCGAATATCTAATTTTTAAGAAAAAATCAAGATGGCTTAGAAAAGTAAATACGCCAGAAAATTTACAAGAATTATTGATTCCTCTCGCGCGTAGGGATTATTTATTCGAAGAAAGGTCAATTAAACATATAGATTTAATTCAAGAGATATCTAACGTTCTTTTACAACTTTTAGAAGAAGGTGAAATCGACCCTGAAGAGTTTTCAGAATTTTGCAATTTATGGAATATTAATAATCTGAAGAATGACAATTTTGAAGGCGCTCCAAAAGAAATGGGCAACTACTTAATTCGTTGGCTATGTGATAAAAATTTTGGCATAATGTCATTGGGTCTCGGCTCACTAAAAATAATTGATGATTTTGCACCTGAATATGATCTGGCGCAGACCATGCGCTGGGATATCATTAAACATGCATTCCCTCTACTTTTCATTGATCAAACTGATATTAATTCAAATACGGGTTCAACGAAAAGATCTATTAGCGGCCAAATTAATACTAGAGGGGTAAAAGCAACTAATTTTCCTTCTAATGGTTCTAAATGGCCTTCTTTTGATAGTTTTGCTCAAGGTCATATCGACAGAGAAAATTTTGAAGCTGGTTTAGCCGAGGGACTACGAAAGGTAATTTGTGGTAAGATTAAGCAGGGCAATTCGTCCATCACAAACAGTCGCCATCCTCTATATGATGAATCCGAAAGAATATGTGATAATTTTGAAGAATGGTTAATTGAGACTAATATGTCCAATCTTCAAAAATCAATTATTCATTCCTTCGAAAATAACTCAGGAACAACCAAAGTAGCTTTAGCATCTGACTCAGTAGTGTTTGAACCATTGTCTCTAAGTAATGAAAAACCTGAAGAATTTAGTTTTTGTTCCATTTGTTTATCAAGACGGCCAAATAGTCATATTGAATCAGGAATTCAATGTATTGAGCATGAAAGATTATCTTCAAATCACATTAACCTTAGAGATGAGCAGGATGATTTTGAAAAACAAAGAGCCGCTTCATATCTAAATGAGAGATTGCAACCATGGTATGATTCAGTAAATAAATTAAAAGGAAGCGGATCAACTCTTGCAGTGTATCGTGCAGAAGAGCACACTGCACAAATATCCGAGGTTGCAAATAAGGAAGATGGCTATACCAAGACAGAACTTCATGAATTAATGTTCATGGATATTCCTATTCAATCATATGTGAGTAGTTTAGGGATAAAATATGAACAACCCCCAATCGATATTCTTTCTTGCACTACAACTATGGAGGTCGGAATTGATTTAGGAAATTTAGATGCTGTAGCCCTGAGGACAGTGCCTCCTCAACCATCCAATTATCAACAGCGAGTAGGTAGGGCGGGCAGAGGCTCTTCAGAGGTAAGTGTCGCTTTAACCTGGGTTGATAACACTGCTTTTGCCCAAGAATTTTTTAAGAATCCAGAAAAACTAGTTACTAACCCTAAGAATCCTCCCTATTTGTATCTGAATAATAGGAAGATACGTCAGCGTCATATGAATGCAATTCTTTTTCAGAGGTTCTTCAAAAGGAAGACCTATGATCCAATCAATTTGACTCATGAAGGTATGGCTTCAGGGGCTGGTCAACTATTGGAGAGCCTTGGCTCTCTTCGAAGCTTTTTGATTGAACCTGGAGATTATAATGTAGATAAATTTATTGAATATTTACAAGATATTAAAGACCCAGTTTCTAACCAAAATAAAAATGAAAGACAAATTGTTCTCAGCGTTTCTCGCTCGAAAGATGATGAGTTAGTCAATTGGGTGAATATGCTATTAGAAAAAATCGAAAGATGGAAATCAAATCACCTAACAGGAGGTAATACAGTTGCATGAAGAAAACATCGATATTATTTCAAATTTAGAATTTAATGGCGACGAGACTCCGTTACTAACTCATCTTTTACGAACAGGAATAACGCCATCTTTTGCCTTCCCTATTCAGGTAGGTGTGTTTGAGGCTGTACAATTAGTAGATGGGAAAAGAAGAGTTTGGCCGAAAATGTCAACAGGACTAAGTCAGGCATTTACATCATATTCTCCTGGTAAAATCTTGACTGTAAGTGGAGAAAAATACAAGGTTGGGGGCTTGGTCATTTATGATGCCGAGGATCCTATAAATCGAGCCTATTCACATTTTTCTGTATGCATAAATGATAATCCTCGATTGAGTTACTACAATCGTTGTATAGAGAATGATTGTGGTTGGGTTTCTTCTGAGATGAAGAATCCATTGGATATCTCAGTCTGTCCAATTTGTAATCAATCTGATTCTATTCAAACAGATATTTGGTACTTACCTGACGGTTTTGCTCCAATTATTGTTCCTTGGCAGGGTGATAATGAAAATCCTGGGACTGAATGGGCTTGGAATATGAAACCTGCAAAAATCAGAAATCAAGATAATGAACAACCAGCAGGTGGAGTACAATTTCCGACCCCTGTTACTGATGCTGATGAGAGTGAGATACAAGATCATCTATTTTCCGATAACTCTCTTGACAGGAAATTGAAAGGTATTTTTGAAAGAATTAATCTCCGATCAACAAGGGATGATGGTAAGGGAGTAGAATTACTATTGGTTAACTCTGGATATAATGGAACAGGGTATTTAATTTGTGAATTATGTGGCCGTATAGAAAGACAAGCAAATCAATGGCCCAGTACAATTAGTCCGCCTAGAACAACTAACCCCAAACCGGGGCACCATCGTCCTTATGCTATACCTGAATCAGCAATAAGAGGCACTAATCATACCCATGAGTCTAGGAAACCATGTTTAGGTCAACCTTGGAGTGAAAGTTCGTATGAGAGAATATACCTAGGTATGACATTCATCACTGACATGTTAATGATTTCAATCCCTGGACAGAGTCCTTTAGGTGACAGAACCGTCACTACTCGTTCTAGAATTTTGAATAACGGACTCAGAACTCTGAAGGAAGCATTAATTTCTGAAATACAAAAATCAGCCCATCTAGTCAATAGAGAGATTAGCGGAGGTGTCAGAAAGAGAAATACTACTGATTCAGAAGGCAGAGAGGTAACTAATTTTGAGATATATTTCTATGACAATGTGTCAGGAGGTGCGGGACTTTCTTCTTCAATAATCACAGGCGAAAATTCTTTATTTCGTATTATCGATATATTAAAATCAACTGAAAATAGATTGAGTGGGGCAGAATGTCTTGGTGCAAAAAAAGAGGAAATAGACGGTCAAATTATCGTCGAAGGCGGGTGTGATAAATCATGTTTAGGGTGTCTATTAGATTTTAGAAATAAGAGGGAGCATGAGTTATTTGATAGAAAAGAAGCTCTCAGATTAATTCGATATATTCTTTATGGAAAAATACCATCTATAAATTCGGGTAGTTCTAATTATGATGATACTTGTCTTGAAGATATATCTAATTCAATAAAACAAACTTTGAAAATAATGAAAAGCGATGTTCAGATTCAAATTGATGATGGTTGCTTGGTTGGGATATATGGTGAGAAGAAATTATACATTAGGCCTTGGATCTCTTACATAGATATGTTTGAAGACCCCGTGATCAAAAAATGGGAAGAAGATGGAATAGATTTTGATGATGTAGAGGCAGATAGTATATTTCTCGATTGGGCAGAGTCAAACCATTACATATGCATAGAATGGGATAAATTACGAAAGAATCCTTCAGATTTTTCTGAATCGTTAGATACAGTGATACGTGGACTAATTTAGAGATAACATGTATGGCATAAGTGAACTTTCCAAGGGGATACAATGTCCAGCCCGTCTCGTTTTTTACTTAAATGAAAATAATTATCCACCTAGGGATAAAAGATCTTCTTCTGAAAAATCTAATTCTAGTAACTTGACTAAGGATACATCTTTAGATGCCAAGACTAAGGGTAAAATTTTCGAATCAGCAATCCAATACTTAATGGTTAAAAGTAACCTCTCAAATCGGAAGAGTTTTTATTCAGAGATTTACCAATGGTTTCTTTCAACAGTGAAAGAATCTGGAAATAATAGTGGTGGGCTTAGTTTGAAAGAATCCGAACCAATTTGGCCTCTAAAATGGATGGAAGAAAAAATGCAAAATCAGATTTTAACTAAAAAAGATTGGTTTGATTTGAAAAATGATTTTAAGAAAGTAAAAATGTTACTTGAAAAAGATCCATGGGGAGCCGAAGGTATAGAATGGTCCAGAGAAGAGTGGGTAGATGAAATTGTTACAATTGCTGGTATCAAAGTCCAAGTTTGTGGTTTTATTGATATTTATGGTGATGGTGGGAATATAAGGCATATCATTGAACTGAAGAAGACTAACCCGAATGCACTTCGTGCAGCCCAAGCCCAAGCCTCATTATACGTAAAAGCGATAGAAAAACAGTATCCTGACAATTCGACAATAGGTTTTGTTTACCATTCTCATGGGAAAAAACTTGATCCAATTAAAGATGAAGAATGGGAAGATATGTATCGAATTGGGGAAGAAAATATAGAAAAATCCTATATTTCTAATAAATATAATTGTCAAAATTGTCGTAATCTTAAATGTCCTGAGAGATTTATTGAGTAATAGCAATACTGTCTTCAAATAATTACAGATTGATTTACAAATGGTACCGCATTGTTATTAAGACTCCAATTTTAAAAGTATATTTATGGCGAGGCGTTCAAAGTTAGCACTAGAGACTCCGGAGTCATCAGCGCCAAATGATTGGCAAGGTATTAATGCTCAACATTGGCAATCACATGGTGGAAAGTGGGCAGCTCCTCAACACTACATGTGTACATATATGGCAATGTTTCCTCCAGAACTCCCTCACTATTTCATTCAAAGATTTACTAAAGTTGGAGATACAGTTTTAGATCCATTTTCTGGAAGAGGAACTACGGCTGTTGAAGCATCAGCACAAGGAAGAATCGGAATAGGAAATGATCTAAATCCTCTTGCAGTTGCACTATCTAGGGGTAAAATATCTAATCCTAAATTAGATGATGTTATTTCACGATTACAAAACCTCAAGTCTAATTATAATTCAAATGAATGGTCTTCCGAAAATGAACCAGACCGAATAAGAATGATTTATCATCCAAATACTCTATCGCAATTATGCTATTTGAAAGCTAAATTAGATTGGTCTAAACAAGGAGTTGATGCTTTTCTTGTTTCAGTGATAATGGGTGCAATGCATGGGCAGTCATCTGGTTTCCTTAGCGTTTCAATGCCTAATACATTTAGCATGGGCTGGAATTATGTCAAGAAATATATAAGAGAAAAGAATCTTGAATGTCCCGATAGAGATGTTTTTGAAGTAGTAGAAAAGAGAGTTAGAAGATATCTAAAGAAAGGATATCTGGTTGGTAGTGGAAAAATAATCGAAGGAGATGTACGTGATTTAGATGATAAAATAGAGTATGATTCAATTCAACTCCTATTTACTTCGCCTCCATATCTCAAAGTAATAAAATATGGATTATATAATTGGATTAGACTTTGGTTTTTGACAGAATCTGGAAGCCATGAAGAAGTTGATGAGAAACTTGATGATACTCATGCTTTACAAGAATATCTTGATTTTATGAAGGATTCATTGACGTCAACTTTACCTCTTCTTGATAGGAAAAGAGGCATATCTTGTTGGGCAATTGGTGATGTCAAAGAGCTCAATTTAGCCTGGACGGTTTGGCATCATGTTGGTAAAAATATAGAAGTGGAAACTAAAGAAGGTGTTAAATTAAGATACAAACTCATCGCTATTTTAGATGACAAGATTCCTGAGAATCAGAAAGTAACGAAAATTTGGAAAACTTTGTTACATCATGTAGAATATATCAATGAAGAGGGCGAAATTATTGAAAAAGTTGGAACTTGGAATAATGAGAAAGATGCTAAATCTGCTTTAGAAACGTCCGTAGTCAAAGATGATTTGGAATTAAGACTAAGAATAGAAAAAACAAACGATAAGTCGGGTAAAGCAACACCAATTGATAGGATTCTTATTATTGCACCGGAGTCATCCAAACCTAAATCTCTGTTAGATGTAGAAAAAATTAGTTGGTCTCCATTCTTAATTTCTGATAAAATAACCAAACTATCAGATTTTACGTCGTAGAGAATATTATTACTGTGTGGATAAAGGGATTATCGTGTCTAGTTTTTGGGGTAATGATTTTCAAAAATCTTTAGAACAATGGAACGGGGAGTATATTGTCACTTCTCCCGATATTGATGGTATCCTTTCTGCTTGTTTACTTGGAGAGAAATATGGTGCTAGATTGGCAGGGATTTACACCACGAGATACCTTATTTTATTCGATGATGTTTCCGCTACCGATATCAAGAATGCTTTATGGCTTGATCATGATATCAGTCATGAAGGAATTCAGTGTATGGGGCAGCATCTTGTAGATCACTCCAAATTAGACAGGCTCTCTAAACGTGAGAAGAATTCATTTAATCCAAATAATTATTTCAAACAAACATGGAAAGAATCATTTCATGGTTCAAATATGAAAAAGGGTAAGAGAGATAAATATCCATATGCAACTGTTCACTTCTTGATGCATGGCTTAGGAATTAAAGATCCTGATTTGTATACTAATCACTTTCATCTACTCGCACATGCTGATGGTTCATGGGCTACGTGTGTTGACTATGCAGAGAATACTGATGTTTGGTGGCGTTTGATGTTTCCTTGCCAGGGGCTAATACAGATCTTAAATTCAGGTTATACTGCAGATCATAGAAATCTAGTTGGTCATACAAGGATAGTTAACGATTTAATTAATCTAGGTATTGCAAAAAGAAGTTCCAGATCATCCCCTTCGACACTGATTCCGATTGATTGGAGAGGGTTACAGGGAAAACAATCGATTTCTTACAGGAAAAATCTTGATCCTCAGATATGGTTGACTAAATTCAATGGCGTTTTAAGATATATAATTTCAGAAACTGGCTGGAAGATCAAAATCCCACAATTTGTAACTTCTATGTATCGTGGATTAGTACTTGAGGTCTCAAATAGAGGAGACATAAAAGATGGTGATTTTGATCAGTTCATGTTTGACGAAGACATATTCAGTCATGCAATTACAGGGGCTGGTACAATGAGGTTTACTAAAAGAATTTCAATTACAGACACTATAGACTCTTATGAGGAAATTTACAGTCATAACTCAATTTTCTTCAAGAAATAGTAGTACTACTTCCATTCAGACTTGAAGTCTTCTTTAAAGTAATAATATTCTTCGAAAGGGTATTGTTCTCTATACAACCTATACTCTTCTTCTTCTCTCATTTTTTCTTGTCCTTCGTAGACATACATTGTCAATGCTTTTTTCAAGAGAGCTATTATTTCTCTAAAGTTACCACTGTCTATATTATTTTCTTCTTTTTCCATAAAATCGATCGAGGAAAAATTAGTTTATTCCGCCTTTAACATATCGGCGTGTCCACTTCATTCTACGTGGGTTGCGGCCAAGCTTCAGCATGTTCTTTCGAGCCTTACTATCCTTGAACCAAAGAACTGAACCATCTCTCTTAACAAACATAATACCTGTTCCAGGTTCAATCTCTTCGTGTGAGAAACTGCATATTCTACGTTCTGGCATACTTATTCACCTCAGCGTCCTAAACGTCGTGCTTCACGACCTGTATCTTTGAGCATCAAAATATCTCCAACACGGACAGGTCCTACTACGTTACGAGAAATAATACGTCCAATGTCACGTGGGTTGTTT
>Ga0222716_10001535_pt1 | contig 19261 bp, 23 predicted proteins | sample C33_13DmetaG_FD_165044 | JGI IMG/M metagenome (GOLD analysis project Ga0222716, IMG submission 165044) | Estuarine water microbial communities from San Francisco Bay, California, United States - C33_13D | ecosystem: Environmental > Aquatic > Marine > Unclassified | place: USA: California... | reverse complement strand
ATTGTAAGCTGTTGGATGAATGAATTCTCGAGCGCAAGCAAAATTATTGTAGTTTAAAAAACCGAATAACTCAGATATGTCGCCTTTAATTTCAGTGTCAGTATCAATAAAAAAAGATTTATCATAAGGAGATCGAGAAATACACTCGACTTTTGGTAAAAGACCAACATCATTTTTCTGATAAATAATATCAACTCCATCAAACTTTTTATCTAACAATTCTTGGTAATCCGTGAAAACGGTAATAGCTAATTTTGGGTTATACTTTCTTAAAGAGCGAAAAGAGTGCATGAATTCATTTAAAATCCTCTTTTTATTTGGGTTGAATCTTTGTTTAGCTGGAGAAGAAAAGGGATCAAAAGCTCCATAAATTATGCCACGGTCTTTCATTTTACAAATGCCGTGTATGTTTCTTTGATTTTCTCTTGTAAATATTTTTTATAACTATTCCACCAATTTATGTTTTTCGCCCTTAATTCGTTTAGCTGTTTTCGGTTTGACATATAATACTTTATTAATTCATAAGCTTCATAACTGCATTCAGCTTTCGGCCACTCAAAGCCTATGTCTCCTACGGTCATTAGAGGGTGATCTTCTCCGTACCAAGACTTGTATAGATCATAATCTTGCAAATGGCTAAGTTTCTGAATAATGGGTATGGCCCCAGCCTCTAAAGCTTCGTATGTGCGATAACATTCTAAATTAAAATTACCCCTAAAACTGGGAATAAAATGAGACTCAAGCATCAAGTCTCGATAATCTGCGACGTTTAAACTTTCTGGGGCATCCCAAAAAGATATGTCGTGAAGATGGTACGGTGTAAGCTCTTCTAATTTTAAGATCGTTTTTCTCCTGCCTGATTTTTTTGCGGTTCCAGCAAAAGACCAATTATATTTTCTGGCATTATTTGATTGCGCCAACAACTTAGATTCTTTATTGAAACCATCCCAGAATCCAGCTTTATAACCAAGTGGAAATGAAAATAAATTCTCTTGAGAATAATCAGGGGCAAAATAATTTCTAAATATAAATTTGCAAGATTTTTCCTTGTAAACGCTTAAGTCTTGCTTTGTCGGCAAATGCTCATCTTTTAGATTAATTAATATAAAATCCACACCTTTGTTTAAATAAGGTCGAAACTTACATAACTGGGGATTATCCGTGACAATAATTGAATTTTCTCCAACAAAACCCCTTTCTCGATAAATAAACTCAAAGTCGGGCGAAGAGAAAAATATTTCTTTTAGCCAATCAGACTCCCAAGTGGCATTAGTTTTGAGAACAATATTAATTTGTTTCATCGCAAGTATTAAACTTAAGAGTGTTTAGTCTCCATAGGTTTCTAAAATGCAAGATTTTGGTTTGAGATAAATCAAAGCCTGACCTCTTGTTAGTTAAATACTGTTTTTCCCTGCAATTATAAATGTTATTATCTATAATTGAATAATTAAGCCCGTGAAGATTTTCTTGTATTTTTTTAATTTTGGGGTTTGGCTCTTTGATTTTCAGAAGTTTTAATAAATGGTTCAATTCTCCTTGGTCATCTGGGAGTTTATTGCCAAACTTTTCGCCTTTATTGTAGCGCTCTATAAGTAAATCTTTTTTTGCAAGCATGCGTTCCATCCAAATAGATAAAAACTTGGACCCAAACCCTCTTGACCCATTAACTGCAAAAAAACCCGTGTTTAAAATATCGGGATTATTGAATTCTCTAGATATAAGGAAATCTTTAGAGCTCAACTGTTTAAAAATTTCAGGAAAAGGATAATTGACTTGAGTGTCACAATCAAGAAATACAGTTTTATCATGAGGAGAATTATTCAAAGCATAGACTTTAGGAATGAACCCCCAATCGTTTTTAATTTCTATCACAGTTTCTACCCCTAAGGGGTTATCTAATAAGTCATTATAATCAGTAAATAAAGTAACAGGAATTTCCGGATGATGTTTTTTAAAGGTTAAAAAAGAATGAGAGAACTCTAGATTAATCCGCTTGTTTGAAGAATTGAACTTAAAAGGGGCTGGGGAATTTTCTGGATTAACTGCAACATATACAACGCCTTTCTCTAGGAATAGATTTTCTTTATTCACTTTTGTTTTTTAAGTTGGAGTATTGATTATCATAGAAATCGCTTACTCTTTTATCTATATCGCTTGGTCGAGATAGTGGGTTTTGCGCCATAACAATTTCACGGATCAAAAGCTCTGCAATATGAATAGCTAATAAAAATGGAGACTTCTCTTCGGAAAAACGTTTAAATTTAGGGTTCCCGCTGTTAATTAAAATAGTGAAGTCTCCAGCGTCATCCATTCTAGACATTAAATGTCTTTGATCTTCTCCGAAATCAATAATTCTATAACGTATTCTTTTTGATTTCTTTATTTTCCTATTAGAAAACCCTCTCCAAGATTTAGGTAAAGGAGGCACTAATGGGTCTGAGTCTTCCTTTGGATCATCTGGTTCTGGGTCAAAATCCCAAGTTTTTTCAACCGCATATTCTGCGAACTTTTTAATCTGCTCTTCTTCTTCGTCGTCTATTTCAGGTTCTTCGTCTTCGTCATCTTCTTGTCCTTCAGAATCCTCCCATAAATCAACCAAATCATCTTCCTCGAAATAATCAGCCAAAAGAGAAGAGACTTCTTGAGCTAAAGCATCAAGGATATCCATTTTTTCTTCTTCATTGAGTTTAATGTATTCAATGATCCATTCAACGATAACTTGATAAACTTTTTTATAAAAAGGAATTGTGACTGGATGGTCTTCTCTTAAGCCATGATGAGAGAGGTCTTTTGCGGGCATTCCAGTATTGTCCATCACTTCAGACAATTCATCACATGAAATAAAACCAATTAATTTAGAAAAATTACCATGTATTTGATCGATTTTCGGTAAATCCTCTTTAGACTTTTTCTGTAAATTATTGTAAACCTCTTCAATTATATCTTGATCGGAAAGATGAAACGGGCAAATCTTTACTTTGGAGATTATATCAATATTTTTTAAAGGATGGTTCTTGATTAAATCTCGATTATAAACCAAAGAAAGGCGGAACTCAATGTTTCCTGCTTTTGATTTCCCGTAATAATCGTAATCAAATGTCCGTTTGATAATCGGTATATTTGAACCGGGAAGCTTATAGGAAAAGTCGAGGCTTTTGCCGTCAAGGTGAATATTAAATGTTTTACCCTCTTTTTCTAGCTGGGGAAGAAGGAAGCCAAAAAAAGTACAGAGCTCTCCTTGAATAGCTCCTTTAGACCAGCCGTCATTTTGTATATTTTGCTTCAGAGAAACTATGGTGATTTTAGTTCCAGTATCTGTTTCTATAGAGCAATCATCAGCACTCAATTCTGTTAAAGAAGGAGAATACTCGTTTAAAAATTGCGAACCAGAAGGTTTATACTCTACTAAGAAACATTTACCATGAACGTTTTTAGTTTCGATGGTCCAGTAAATATCTTTTTCGTGAGAAAGTTTATCATTCGCAAGCTTACCACCAATACCCATTTGTCCAAGTCTGATACCCTCTCCTCCAGTCAAGTCATAAGAGTTACCAAAGACAAAATATTTTTCGAAGGCGCTCATGCCGTTTTCGTCTTTTTCATGATCAAAACCTTGGCCGTCGTCAAGAATTACCGCAGAATTCTCTAAAAGATCAATTTTAGTAAATGTAGCAAAATTTTGAATTGAGTTCTTTACGAGCTCGGTAAAGGCTTGAGGGATGTTTACGGTGGATTGGAGCAAGCGGCTAAGGTTTGCGCCTGTTTTTATTTCAATGTTGTTCATAATAATTATAGTACACTATTATTTAAATTATACAGGTATTGAATAGCGCCGCTAAAGCTGCTTGGCCCAATTCCGTTTTCGCTTTTGTTGCTACCTTTGTAGAATTTAGCTTTAGACGCCACAAATAAATCAATAACAGCGTCTTCCAAACCAGATAATCTTATAAGTTTATTTTTTGGGACCCATTCTTTTTTAAAAGCTTTATTAATGAAGATTCTATCGCTGTATTTTTTGAGAAAAGTTTCTTGAGTAGATTTTTGATCGCAGGCTAAATAAATTTTAAGGTCGGGATGCTTATCAATAAATTCAAAAAAATCTTCATCAGATGCAAGCCCCGGCATATCGGTCCTTCGAATATGCAAAGAAATAAAATCGCCTAATTGATCAACAATTGAATCTATTTTATTTTGAATTTTTTCTACAGGTTTAAATAGAGAATAATCTTTAAAATATTTTGATGGCCAATAGCCTTCTATTAAATTGAAACTTTTTTTTCCTTGTGGGTATTGACCTTTAATGCCTCTGAAGTTGTTTTCTAGAAAATCCACTCCATTGATAGGTTGGAAAACTTCAGAAAAACTTCCCGGGCACTGATCGTTTTTTTTCCATAAACACAAAAGCTTTTTATTATTATCTCTGGCGTAATTTAAATAGCTAATGATTAAATAAATTCTAACGCATAAACCCGGCTGGATCAACCTTAATGTAATATAATTATCAAGATTCATTTTTATATAAAAGCTCTGTTCTGTTTTGCTTTACGAATTTAGCTTTGTCTTTCATGAAGGATTCTATCTCTTTTTTGTTTTGTTTAAAGTCTTTTGTTTTGAGTGGGTTGATTGCTATGCTAAAATGCTTTATCTTATGCTTTGAGAAATCAATCTTTTGGAGAAACTCGAGGGCATGATCAGGATCTATGATAGAAAACAAATCAATTTCGTCATGTATGTGCATAAGTGAACAGAAAGGGTTCTGTAGCGATCTAATTACTTTATGCCCTAAATACTTTTCACCTACAAAAACATTAGAATCTTTTTCTGGGTTCCTATAAGGGCTGATTTCAACACATTTTAAATTCTTCTGAAATTTTGTCTCGCGCAAAAACCACCGATCATTCAGCCATTTACTGGGAGATTCAATGACTTTGCCATTTGGCAGTTTTATTAGATTAATGGTTTGCTTATTTGGATTACTTATGTGTGATATTAAATTTTCCATTTTCCTCTATCGATAAATGACTGTTTTTTATGCTCGGCTTCTTTTCTTGTATTGGGGTGCCAAACATATGTTTCGTCTTCGATTGGCCCGCGCTTAACAAGAGGTTTGCTTAAAGCTAGTAAAGACAGCTCGTTATAATTATAGTCCTGATCTGCGGTATTATCAATAGTTAATTCGTCTCCAAACTCATGGAGTTTAGAGGAAGGTCGATTATTTAGCAAAAATTCATTAAAGTTTTTCTGGTCAGAGCCTTTAATTTCTCGCGTGTTTAAAAACCTATCAAGATAATCGATTGTTTTATGATTGCTTCTGAAAAATATCCAGCCCATGCAACATGTAAAACCAAAAGCCTCGCGAACTTCTGGTGGAAATGCCCCATTATGCCTTACGGTTGATACGATAATATCCTGATCGTTCGCTTCAATTAAATCAGGCATAGGATTCTTGAGCCAAAGAGCATCCGTATCAGAATGAATAATATCATATCCTTCTTCTAAATACTTTTTGAAAATAAAAGTTCGGCGCATTGTATGCTTGCAGCCAGAAATCCAATCATCATTAAATTCATCTAATACCCTAGAATGACAACCATGAAGCTTTAAATACTCATCAGATTCAGAATCTAAACATAATACCTCATAGTTGTCTATAGATAAAGCTTCTAAGTGCTTGACCCAATTAAGAGCTATCTCTCTATAAGGGTAATTACAAAATGATATAATCTTAAGGTTCATAACTAAAAAACTCAAAGTCTTTGTTATAGTAATTGTACACTTTTTCTTTTAATTCATAAGTCCATTGATGAGGTTGTTTAAAAGTTTTTGAATTATATGCGTGAGGCAATTTTAATTCTGTTGCGCCTATGCTAGAGCAAACCTCATTGAATCCTTCATTAAGATTCTCAAACTTTCCTATAAAATCACAAGTAAAATCAGGATTGATTTTATCTGAAAAATAATGTCCGCCATTCAAATGGGGAAAAAACTCAAATTGAGGTAGAGTATGATATTCATCATATTCGCTCCATAGATTTTTATTGTCTTTGCGATAATCAAGATCAGTAGTTAATAATACATATTCTTCGAATGATACCCCGCGCTCTTTGTGGTAAAAAGGAAGGCCGCTTTCTTTGGAAAACTTTAGCTCGCCCCATTTCCATGCGGAAACAAAACGGTCATAAGGATTACGAACAAAAGAAAATACATAATAATCTAAGTGATCATTTAAAAAGCGAGAGAAACCACGTTTTCTTAGAACTTTCGCAGGTATATCAGGGTCGGTATTCCGTAAAAACCTTTCGATAGATGTCCCAGCGGATTTTGGAATGTGAACGAATATACATTTATGTTTGTGGCTAATCATTGCTAAACTTTTTTGTTTTGCGGCCCCTCCAGTTTTTTCTGCCCTCTCCCAAGTGAATCGCTTGAAAGTGTCTTGGGAAAACTTCTATTCCTGAATTTATGCGGGCAGTAATTTCATCTGGGTGCTTATCTTCTCTGCAAAATTGTTTTTTAAATTCTGTATCTGGGTAACCCGCAGTGATTGACCTTTTGAATAAATATTTAGAATCATAAAGATAGCCTTGAAAATAACCGTCAAGCATATTGTTTCTGTAATATTTTTTGGCATTCTTAGAGTTGGCAAAGTCATTGTAATTATTATAGTCAATACGCCAACATCCGTATAAAGTATCATTTTTCAAAGTACAGTTATGGAGGTGCTTTTGAAAATCTTCTGGTATTAAAATATCACTATCAATAGAAATCACAAAATCAAAGTTGGATAAATTATTTAATAATTTAGATTGAACAAATCTAATGGCACCACCTTTGTCAAAGATAACTTTTTTATGTTTTGGCGGCAATAATCTTAAGTTTGGATTATCATTAGTCAAAAAAGCGTCATCTCCAATAAAAGGCATTTGCTGGTGTTCTGGTAGGCATAAATCTGGAACCAAGGGGTAAAATACTAATTCAATATTATCTAAATTAAAATTATTAATCAATGCAATTGTGTCTTCGTCATCTTCCTGAGTAACAATATACCATTTTCGAAATAGAGTATGGTTTTTCTTTATAGAGAAATACAGAAAGTCGCTATAATTTTTAGAAACTGTTATGCCGTAAATATTGTTCATAAGCTATGATAAACCTCTGAGTGGTAAAAATCATGTAAAAATTTATCGTAAGTAAATAGGTTTTTTGAATTTAATTCTTTTAAGTATAAATTAGCTTCAATTATTTTATTTAAAAATACATCTTTGCTTGAGAAAAGATAATCTAATTCATTTGTTGATCTGTAAAATAATGGATAAGGCTCACCCAAATACTCTTCTATTGGTTCTATTTGGTTTACAATAATAGGAGTTTCTGTTGCAATGCATTCAATAATCGTATTGCTAGCCGCGCAGTCAAAATATTTTTGAAAAACAAAAGAAGATGTGAGTAATTTGTCATATTCTTCATCGTCAAATTCTCTTGAGCACGAATCAGGCCCGATCAAAACCTTATTTTTTATAAAATTTGCAAAAGGGTATTCATTAAAAAAATCAATATCCCTATAATTAGAGCCAATATGCAAAGCAGAATAATTGAAATTATTAACATCCCATTTTATTGGGTAATTAATAGGGTGTAACAAATTTGAAATTGGTATGCCTTTTAAATCTGGCAAACTTAAGTAATGTCTTTTTTGATAACTAGTTAGAGTGAAAATACCTTTAAGATTTTTAAGGCAACGTTGTAGATCTGGATTATGAATATGATTTGATAGCGAAAAATTATATTCTGCTCTCGCTTGTTTTGGGGGCTCATGAGCAAAAGCTACCCATGGGCATTTTTCATATATCTTCTTGCGATGAGAATCTTCATTATACAAAAAAACTCTTTCAAAAAAAGGCTCTAAAAAAACGGAGTCACTTAAATTTGGGCAATGATTATTTAGTTCCTGTATAACGCGACGCCAGCCAAACCTATGATGTGGGTATAAGTTTAATGTTTCCTTGGGAATTTGAATTTTTGATAAAAGCATTATCTTAAAAAATTATTCAAAAAACAATTATTCAAATAGGTTTGCTCTAGGTGGAGGCAGTTAATTTGGTCATTATGATGATTAAAGTCACGCAAAGTTTGATTTGCCACTTGAAATAGGTTTTTGCTATTTGATTTGCTTTTGATATTGTCCCAGTCATCGATAAAGCTGTTATGCTTTAAAGAGGGGCTCATGGTAATTCTTGGTTTATTATATATTGAGGATAAAATTCTTACATGAAGGCTGGTGCCTATGGTCAAGCTAGATTCTGAAATTAAATTACAAATATCCCAAATGTTAAGACTATCAAAAAAATGAAATCTTTTAGAGAACTTACCTTTAAAACAATTTATGTATTGAGAACGAGAGTCGTGAAAGCGGGCAGACCCAGCCATAAAAAAAACAACGTCTAGGTCATATTCTTTCGAAATCAAAAGAATTTGATCAAGAATAGATGACGCATTAGAGGCCAAGAAGCAAGAATTGATTTGCACAGCTAGATATTTAGAACCAAAACTTTGAGCACGATTCTTGGAGATAAGATTATCGAAAAAATGTTTTGTTAAGACCGCACAGTCTGGGAGATGTAAACCGTGATCGACTTTATTATCAATCAAAATTTTGAGAGAGCTCTTGTCTCGAAAAGACAAAAAATCGAAATCCATTAAATTGGCTACAGACTCTTCGGTGACTCCACCTATAGAATTTGCAACAAAAAAACCCGGATTCTTAAAATCGCACTTGCTTAAAAGATAAGGGAATGCAATGTTTTTATCGTTAAATTTCAACAACTCTGAATTATGCTTAGAATTATGAGTATTAAGATTAAAACATTTAAGTGCAGATTCTTTTTTTACATGCCCAACTTGTCCTCCAACATGAATTAAGTGAATTGTTTCATCTGAGTCAAAAAAATCAGTTATCGAAAGAACATTGTGGCCTTGGTATTGACTCATATCTCGAGAGAAAATATCACAAACAAAAATTGGTATATTTACATCTTTCAGTAAATTTTCGACAATATGCGGGAATAGCATATCGCCAAAATTATGCCTGCCAAAAGCGCCGTATAATATAATTTTTTCGCTCACTAACCAAGCATCCTTTTAATGTAATCTCTATTTTGAATAATGACAGAATCTTTAATGTTTAAGCTTTTGGAGCTTTGAGGGCCAAACATCCCGCACCTGTCATTATAATGATAAGGTAATGTGAATATACTTACATCGGAACTTTCCCACGCAAGATGTCTAAATGAACCCTGATCATGCGCATGATCTACTAAATCGTTTTCGTATAAACGTTTCCATTCGGAAATAAAAGAATCTGTGATTGTCTTTTTCCGCCAATATATTACGTCGCAATTCCATTCTCTAAAACAAGAAGGTATGTCCGTTTCCATGTCGTGTTGATAAGGAGCATGAACCATTGCAAAATCATATTTATTTAAGAGGCGAAAGGGTTCTAGAACTTTTTCGTTTAAAGCGTATGTGTCGCAACCAAGATATAAATTATAATCATGATCTGTCTCCAGCATAGCCTGCATCTTGACAAGCATTTGGCCTCTTTTATGAATACGATTTTTAAGTGTGTTTGGGACGACAAATTCAGTTGTATGAACTTTATCAAAGACTGAATCTATTTTTTGATTTGTATTCGTATAGAGTTCTACTGAAGCATTTGGAATGTATTTTTTAAAGCTTCTTGCGGAAATAATTGATTCTTCAATATATTGACCGCCATCATGGTCTGAATTTGCGTAAATTAATTTTACTTTATTCATGTGAATTATTTTCCAAATTTATATCCAAAATACTCGATGTCCCGTGCATATTTTTCCGCAACAATTTCACGAGTTTCATCATCGTAGTATTCGGTGTAGTGTTTGTGGTTTGATTTGTTTTTGTGTGGAAGTTGTTGGCGAGGGATTCCGATTTTGTCGCAAACAATATCAAAATCTTGTTGTAGATTTTCAAATCTTCCAATAAAGTTTAAATCTAATACACCATCAATAGTAAAATAATCAACCTGCGGTATAAAATGAGATTTTTGAAAATGAGTATAATCGGAAAAAGATTTGTTTGAGATCAAACGAACAAATGTACTAAAATCTAAATCCTTGGGATAAACCATTCGATTTGGGTTAGGTCTCCACATAGCGGTGCCATGCTTCAAGAAAACAAACTCAGAAGCCATTTTTGACCAAGGGTTCCTTACAAAAGAAAATTTAAAAAAAGAATCATAACTCGAAACTGTTTCTTTATAATCAGAGGATCGATAAGGACCTATTTCCCTGTTTTTATCATCTATTTATGGGGGGTGGACATTATAATTTAAGGCTTTGTGAATTGAATGCCCAGCGGTTCTTGGAACATGAATAAAGATAAACTTATGGTCATGGTTGATCATTTTTATTTGTAATTAAGAATTGAATTTTCTAAAGCTTCTCTCACGGTTCTTATTTTTATGTATTTTTCAACTTTTGATGTATCAAGAACGCAGTTTGATCTTGGGGCGATGGCATATTCGCTGAAAGATTCTGGGCTATCGAAGAATTTAAAATCTTTTTTTGATAAACCATGCTTTTTAATCAAATCAACAATATCTTTTGTCGTGACACTCCCTTTGTTTGTAATATTATAAATTCCATGAGGAACTTTTCGTTCGAGTAAATCAATTACGCATTTTGCAAAATCACCTCTATGAGATAAGGAGTTTTCTGCGTTTAATAATTTGTCGTAAGAAAGCAATTTTGTTAAATAATTTCTTGGGAATTTATGTTCGTCAAAAGGTATTCGTAACCTAAAAATATACGACCTTGGGTTATGTTCAAGTATCATTTTTTCACATAAAGCTTTTGTTCCGCTGTAAAAACTGCCGTTTTGAAAATCAAAATTAGAATCATCTTCTTCGGAAAACTTTTTTGAGTATCCATTGTATATGCAGCCAGAAGATATTTGAACTAAAGTAGAATAAGTAGTGGTACAAAAATTAGCTAAATTAGTGGGAAAAATAACGTTACCCGCGATGGTGTCCGCTTTGTTTAGTTCGCAGGCATCAACATTTGGTTTTCCGATGTATCCAGCACAATTTATAATATTAGAATTTTTAAAGGGTTTTTTCCAATCATTATAATGTATTCGGGCATAATCAGTGAAAATTTTGAAGTTTGTGTAGTCGATATCAGACCTACTAAGAGCAAAATAATTCAAGCCTCTAGATTGAATTTCTTTTATAATAGCCTGTGCTATATAACCTTTTTTGCCTAGTATGACGTACATAAGCTAATAGCACTTCTCCTGAAAATTAATATGAAAATTTGGTATACCCTTGTATAAGCAAAATTCATTGAACCGACTGAAGTTCTTGAATAAAAAATTAGTCTCTTGCAGTAGATAAAAATCAATCAAAGCTTCTTTGGCAATCTTAGTCCTGCCATAATTCTCTTCTTTTTCGATAATATCTGAGGTGGACTTTTCACCTTTTTCGTGACCAGTACCACATCCCGGCGGAGCAAAATACCTATCAGCAACTATAGATTGAGAATACGAATTTTGGAATAAATCAACAAACTGACGAGAATCAGAAGCAATGAAAAATTTGTAACCGTCGCAAGCTTTTAAAAATGCACGTGGCGAATCAAAAAGAACATTATCTATTCTTTCTTTAAAAATGTCAAAAATAGTTTCAATAGGATTTCTTTCTCCTTGAAAACGATTAGAGCTTCCCGTTTTAGGAGGCAAAACTTCACCGTTAGAGCAACGGGCATGAATACCAACAATATAATTACCAGAAAAATTAGAATAGGCAAAAGACTCCATTGGTATAGAGACAGATTCGCTAGGAATAATCCTTTTAAAACAATTAAAAAATTTCAAAGAATCTTGTTTGTCTTTAAGTGGGTTTTTTATAACCAATTTAGAATCATTATGCATTTCCGCTTCTTTTTTATTGGCGTCAATTTCATCTTCATTAGTGATTATATTGATATCGGTATGTATTCCTGAAAAATATTCATTAAATAAATTTTTATCACCCTTGCTCATCCATGCGCCGCGAAAATCGATAAGGATGTTTTTTTTATTTTCTTCACAATATAAAAGAGCATTTGTTAGATGCCAGAGGGTATCTCCCCAGCCAGTATCACGAGAAAAATAATAATAATCATTCATTGTGGAAGTTCTGGTCTTTTGTACATATAGGAATCTTTTCTTTGCCCCCAATTGCATAGAGCTGAATGAGGAATTCTTTCACTAATTTGTACCATATTGTTTACTATGGATTGAATATCATTATCTCGATCATAAAGTTTACATAAAGTTTGAGCCATTGTGAAATAAGGCAATCTACCAGAACCCTCAAAAACTTCAATAAAATCATTCTTCCAAGAATCTATCAGGGAATGGTTTGGCCAATCTGAACATAAAAACCAGACAACAGTTTCCCTATCCCCGAGATCTTGTAATGACCTTGGTATAAATCTATAGGAAAAAAATCCAGTTCCGTTAATAATTTTATTGTAAAACTCACTAAGAGGTAACATAGGATAAACACTACAGTCAACCCATACCCCACCAAACCTAGATAACAATAAAAGCCGTAAGAGATCTGCTCGGTGAGCAGCACTTCTTTTGGGTGAATTGCTGCATATGTCAAAATATTCTGGAACGTATGCGCGAATTTTTTTGTTTGATAAAATATTAACCTGCCAATCTGGGTTAAGCTCTTTCCATTTTTTAATACACTTTTTGTTTAAAGCTGGCATGCTTGGACTGTCTTCGCCCTGAAACCAGCACATCCATATGATTTTTTCTTTTATCATTTTTATTCTCCAAACTTATATCCGAAATATTCGATATCCCTTGCATACTTTTCAGCAACAATTTCGCGAGTTTCATTGTCATAATATTCAGTGTAATGTTTGTGGTTTGATTTGTTTTTATGAGGAAGTTTTTGGTGTGGAATTCCTATTTTGTCGCAGACAACATTGAAGTCCTCTTGGAAGTTTTCAAGCTTACCAACGAAGTCTAATAAAAGATTATCGGCATTATCTAAAATAAAGTCGCACTGATTGCGAAAGTGGGAGTGCGGAAAGGGGTTGTTTTCCATATTGCTTCTGCGTGGATCAATATTAAGAAGATAATTCTTAAAAGAAAAGTCATCAATAGGTAAGTTCAACATGTTTTGATATTTCTCCTGCCCTCTAGCCCAAAAAAAATGAGAGATAGCCCTATCAAAAGGGTTTCGAGAGAAAGAAAACTTGAAGCATCTATTAAAAAGTTCACTACCAAACTCGAACAGAATGTCAGAAGCTAGCATGTGCTGAAGACCTGCATTTGCTCTTAATAGTGTTCCTCGTCGAAACTTTTTCCTTTGCTCTTGAGTGGCTACGCCGAATAAATTTTTTTCTGTTTTTTTGTCAAAAAATAAAGCATTTTCTATGGAGGTTCCTCCACATTTAGGAATGTGAACAAAAATGGTTTTTATTTCAAAATCTATCATTTTATCTGGCACCACTTAAATGAATCTAATCCTAAAACATCTTCACCTGAATCTAAAAATTCTTTTTTAGGCTCCGGCTTTTTTATGAAGTTGTACTCTTGTAAGTATTGAGTTTTTTTACTCATTAAATTGTCAATATCATATTGCATTTTTTGTTTACCGTGATATTCAATTGAAGTCTTTGCGTTTTGATTAACTTTATAATGATAAAAACAAAGGTCTTCTTGCTTTATATTTACACTAGTTTTATTTTTGCTAGGCGGAAAGTGGGGAGAAGACTGGAAGTTTAAGTTAGTTTTTTGTGCGTTAAATATATACTTAGAGCCTACTCTAGAGAACTTATCCAAGCATTTCGTTTTTTGGGTTACTAGATCGCCAACATTAATAAATAAAGATTCAAAAAATTTACAACCCAATAGTAAAATATTACCTTTATTTTTTTCTAAGAAGCTCTTTATGTTATTGAATTTTTTACTAAATAGAAATTCATCACAATCTATCGTAGAGACTCGATCATGTTTCTTAGCGTAATTTTCGTAGAAATGTTTTAATGCGGTTTGTTGTTCGTAGGCGTGTATTTGATGGTGGGGCAAATAATTTCCGTCTTTATCTTTTGGTAGCCATTTTATAAAAGTACAATAATCACTATATCTATCACGTATTTTATCGTAATATTCATAAATATTCTTATAGGGAATATCTCCAACCAGAGGAATATCTATTTGTCTTTTAGTATCTTTTTGAAGGCAAGGTATGCCTGAACGAGAGCTTTCGTAAAAATAAAAGTGGTCTACGCCAAAATCAATGTGATATTTTAACCACTCTTCAAAATGAAAGAGATTTGGCCTGAAAAATAAATGATTAACAATAGCATAGTTCACAAGATGACTTTCTCACTACCATATTTATCAAACATTTCTTGATAGTTTGATATTTTGTCATAAGCTTTTTTGCCAAAGACTCTTCTGTCTGTACCTAAAAAATTAGATACATTGTTTTCGTCGATTTCAACGCCTAAATATTCTATGATTTTATTGAATTGCTTCACTCGCGCTTCGTAGGTTTCTAAGCTATATAAATCTTCGTACTTAGAAACAAAACTATTCTTGGGTAGAAGATTATGGTAGTAAGGTAGGTATTTTTTGTACCATCGCACCCGGCGTTGAATTGGGGGCTCTTCAAGGTCTTGATATTCAAAAGAATCAACTTTTGATTTATGCTCCTTATTCTCTCCTAGCTGCCAAACTTGAACTTGGTTTGCGAGCTGCCAAGAGATAGCAGGGTAAAAAGCGCTTTCTCGATATTGAAATATGATTTTTATACCATGCTCCCCGCAATAATTTAAAAAATTTTCATTGCCTATTTCAGAAACTGTGCACCATACATGTTTAACACCATCAAACGTTTCGAAAAGAGAATCTAAAAAAGGGAAAAGCTTATCTTTGTCTTCTGATATATTGTTAAATCTATTAAAGTATGGAATGTTTTTTGATTTAGGAAGAAGGGATGGATCCATGTTGTGTTTCGAAATGATTTCGGCATAACGAGGATTATGCTCAAGATCTCCAGAAAGGCTCGATAGAGGCTCGTGGACAATTCTGCCGTTTTTATTAAGGGCAGAGATAAGACTAGTCGTGCCCGCCCTTTCTTGACCAAATATAACAAATTTAGAATCCATAGCCAAAATAATTAAGATCAGCGGAAAAATGATTCTCTATAAAATCTTTAGAGTATTCTGAATAATAATCTTTATAACTTTTTTTCTTTTTATATTCAGAGCTGCTATTTTGTCGCCAATCATTAAATCCTGATTTATTTTCAAAGCTAAATCTTTCAGAAAGATCTGACATGCAAGATTCGATACCTTCCATTTTATAGAACTTATCTATCGCTACTTTGCCATAAAGCGATACTCGGTCAAGATTGTTTTCATAATAGCCCGCATGAAACTTTTTAATATTGCCTTCTTTATAGGCATAATCAATAAAACCGTCAAAATCATTTGCGAGATAATATTTCCTAAACTCTTGAACATATGGCATCATTGGGGAATCGATATTATTCTCAATAAAATAATCAAACTTCCAGCCACCCAAATAAGAGAACATAGAGACAACCCTATCAAAAGGATTGCGAACTATCGTAAACTTAAAATAATCTTTATAATCAGGAACTTCTGGTACGACAGCGCTTAAAGCTCGTTCGCAAGTAGTCTTGTATTTATCGTCGTAATCTTGTTGGTTTTGGTTTTCTTTATAACCTTCTTCTATGTTTGATAATAAAAAATGCTTTATGAATGTTCCTGCAGATTTAGGGATGTGGACATATATAAACTTACGGTCACGACTATACATCTATCTTCTCCATTACTTCAGGGTTATCAAGATTATCTAGCAGGAATTGCTTTCCATCTTCTCCGCATAAATGGCATAAGTAAAACTCTTTGTTCTGATCGCCTTTTTGAAAACAAGCTTGGTAGTTTGCGTTCCATACCCATTGAAGGGGTTTATGGTAATCGGTAACATTAGTTTTCGCATATGCATATCCATACATATCTTGATCGATAAAATCTTTGCGCTCCCCAAGGATATCAAGAACTGGATTGTCAATTAATCCGTGCTCTTTTAAGAAATCTACTATCGTATGTTGATCAGGTAAAACTTTTACCATTTCGGAAACGACCTTCCTGCTCATGATATAGCAGCCCAAATTAAGGTTATATTTAGGAATGTTTCTCTGAGTCTTTTCATTAAACCAATATACATCCTCATCCTGAGGTATCGCTTTCAGATAGTCTTTTAAAAAGATTTCGTTTTTCTTTACGACAGCTTCGTTGAAACCGTACTGCATCATAAAATCTTCGTTTTCGTGAGCTTCAAAAATATTAGGAGCAGTTTTACTTACAACCATATCAAGATCAAGTAGCGCAAACTTATCATAATCAGACTTCATGAATTCATGAAGAAATAAGATTTTTACAAACGTACTCTTTTGATAGTGAGAAAAACTATACTTATGTATTTCCTGATAAGCAGGAAAATCATTCATTGATATAATTTCAAGGTCTACGCCGATTTTATCAGCGTACTTTTCTAAAGAGCCGAGACAGTGAGGAACCCACGCAACATCTTTATACCCCGGATTCGCAAAATTGGTATCCTTGGGCAAGTCGTTAATTACATATATGACATTACTCATAATTCAGTTACCTCCAAATTTTCGTCAAGCAAGCCCCAGTTGTCTGGGTTTGGATTATCCAAAAGTTTATTTCTAATATCAAGGGAATTAGTTTTTCTTTCTCCTTCTTGTTGAGCGTGTGGTTGGGTCGTATCATTTGCTGCTCCGTCATCTCTACCATGGAACTGATGATAAAAGTCAGCGTCAATAGCTAAGCATAAATTATAAATCTCTTCTTTCGCGGCGATCCTATTAAGAAATTCAGTATCCATACTATTCATGTAAACAAGTTGCTCATTAAACCCTTTGTGTTCAAGATAGCATTCTCTTTCAACCATCATAACACCAACAGCGCCACCATAAAAAGAAAAGATCTGCTTATTTGGCATTAATCTAGTATAGTGATTATGTTCATGGCAAATCTCAACTTTTTTAGAAAGATCTTGATCATATACAAAATCACGAAAAACGGAATGATGAGACTGAGATTCGTCTAGATTTCTACGGCTGCAAAAAGCTGCACGAGGCCAAGGCCATCCGTAATCTTTGACTTCAAACTCATGGTAAAACCAGTCCATAAATCTTTGACCTACAAGAGTGTCTTGATCAATTCTGGCAAAATGTTTTCCGCTCATTTTTCTAAACCCAACATTCATAGCATGAACCTCAGAAAAAGGAGAGTCGCCTTGATGCTTATTGGCTATATCGGGTGGTACGGTAACAATCTTTAAGACGCCTTTCGTTTGTGGAACAAGACGGTTTTTAATAGCATCTTTAAGTGGTTCTTTTTTTGAACACCAGTCAACTAGAACAACCTCAGATTGATCTTCGACATTGTTCTTGGCAATGATTTCGCAAGCGTGATTAACAGTATTTACACAACGACCAACAGAGTCTCCATTGTAATTGTCGTTACGAGAAACGCATATATAAGATATTCTTTTCATCCTTCTGGCACTAATCTTTTACAATTAAAACAAAAAACCCTATTTGGATTAGGGACGGTAACTTGCTTTCCTCCTATGGATTTTAACATATTCATATATGTAGAACCCGGAGTTGATACATGTTTATCTAAATGTTTCAAACAATGAAAATTAATTGTTGATCTATATTTTTCATCAATATTGGCATTATATGTATTGGGGCAAATATAATGAATTTTATTCATCCAGTTAAAAGTATTATGAAGTTTCAGTAATATTTCTTCAGAATCAGTAGCTACAAAAAAATTAGCTTGTCTAGCATTAATTTGTACTTTATTCATTTGTGCAATATATACATTAATATATTGTACTTTTTCTGACTCTAATATTACTCCCCAAGTATGATCGGTAATACCTTTGCTGATTCTTATTATTTCCTCTATAGCTTGCTCCGGAAGAGAGCTTAAACTATGAATTTCGCTATCGAATTTATAAGCAGAATACTCCATTGTTAATTTGTTTATAGTTTTTTGTTCAGTATAATATAGTTGTGAATCTAGATAATCTAATTCTTTATCTAGAGTTTTATGCAGGCGATCAATTTTGTTTTGATAACCTTGTTTTATATTACACAAAAACTTTTTACTATTTTCGAGTAAACTAATCACGTTGGAGGAGCGGGAGCCCTTTTATGTATAAGCAAAGCCAACTTCTTAACCAATATTTTAGCACCTTTTTTGATTAGAAGAGACATGGCTTATGATTATCATAGTCTATAACACTCATCACAATAAGCGTCAGGCCTATCCGCTGCTAATCATTAATGCGCCATTATCAATCCAAACACGACCCCTTGTATTGGGATTTGATTTAGGAAGACTATCGTAATTTAGTATTACATGAGCTCCGCTTAAACAAGAAGAGCCATTAACGTGAAATGTATAAAGAGGATCGGTAATATTTACCCCCACTTTGCCACTGTCGGTAACAATAAAAGTCGTTAAATCACCGGTTCCAATAGTAGCTTCGTTTTCAAGAAAGCCGCTATGACCAGTCATAGTTAAATAAATTCCGCTTTCGCCACTAAATCTAGAGTGTCCGATTTTTCCAATCGGCATCCAGTCAGTAGCGTTATCTTCTCCGGTTTTTTCGTATAATTCATCATCGTTGGAATCTCTATAGGTTGAACCTATAATACCAGCAGCCTTTGAACTGCCACTAGGATGGCCAGTATCAGTAATCATTGGGCGACGAATGCCCAAGTTTGCGTTTACATAATCTTCAAAAGCCCCCATTTTAATCTTCCTTTATATTAGCCGTAGCCGGAACGGCGGTTGATGTATTAGCATCTCGTATTGTTTTGTCTAAATTGTAACAATGATCTCCGGTAGTAGAGACAGTTCCAGCGGAATCGCAAACTGCAAATTCATCATTGAAATCCATGCTGTCTACTAACTGAGTGCCGTCAGCAAAAGATTTATAACTATAAATAGTTCCACCATTTGGTCCAGAACCTCCTTCTGCAATATTTTCAAAAGTCACATCATTGGGATCCGATATAGTAGTGCCTACAGGGAAGAGACCTCTTCCTAGCGCTGTGGATGGATTAGAAGCTACGGTCCTT
>Ga0222716_10001533_pt1 | contig 19289 bp, 17 predicted proteins | sample C33_13DmetaG_FD_165044 | JGI IMG/M metagenome (GOLD analysis project Ga0222716, IMG submission 165044) | Estuarine water microbial communities from San Francisco Bay, California, United States - C33_13D | ecosystem: Environmental > Aquatic > Marine > Unclassified | place: USA: California... | reverse complement strand
CCACTGAATGGTTTGCCAACAGTACCAAATTTGTGATTTTTCTTGTAACCTAAACTTGCACCGGCTGTGGTTTCTGTCATTCCATATCCCTCATACAATGGTATATCGAGTGTATGGAATAGTTTTAGAATATCAGGATTTATTGGAGCAGCACCTGTTATAGCATATACGCAGTTAGACATTCCAATTGCTCCCTTCGCTTTTTTCTTTATAATTCCGCCTAGAATCGGAACTTTAGCTAATTTTATTTTCCATCCAAGTTTTGCAACTAGATTACTGTATACTTTTTCATAAATTCTAGGAACTCCAATGAATAGATGAGGTTGTACTTCTTTGGCAACATCAATTACATTCAACGGTGCATCTACAACAGTCATATGAAGACCCCATCTGATGTGTGCATGACAATCTACCAGTTGGCCGAAAACGTGAGCACATGGCAACCAAGAAACATAGCCCCATCCTCTTTCGAATTCCTGTAATTTCCAAACTTCTGCAAGTTCGAAATCAATATTATCATGACTCAATTCTACTCCTTTTGGATTACCAGTTGTACCTGATGTATAAATCAATGAAAATGTGTCATCTGGCGTAATGCTTGATACTCTTTTTTCGATCTCAGAGTAATCTACATCTGCTCCTTTCTGGATAAAATCCGACCACGACATACACCTAGGGTGTTCAGGCATATCTACTCCATCCATTATCACTACAGTTTCTACCTTGTCTAATTTATCCATTATTTCATGTAATCTGTAAGCACACATTTTCTCTTTGTTGCCGCCATCCATGGGATTATCTCCGACAAATACAACTTTTGAATCTGAATTTCCTACAACCCATTCTACTTCTTCAGGAGAGCAGGTATGGTAAACTCCAACTGCGGCACCATTGCACATATTTGCAGCATGATAAGATGTATACCACTCCACTCGATTATATGAGTAGATACTCAATTTATCGCCTTCATTGAATCCCATGGCAATAAGAGACTTTGCTACAGAAGCAGTTTGATCATGAAATTCTGACCAACTAATATCGTTCCAATTGCCATTAGAATCTTTAGCAGTAATCGCTGTTTCGTTTCCATGATTCTTTGCATTTGCCATCAGGTATTCGGGGGTTGTCATAGCAGACATGAGACTTGACAGTGGATATCTTGACTTAATTGTTTACTAGTGTAGTAATTGGAACTTAGTATGTTTTATTACACTAAGAATCCTTATTTTTAGGTAGAACATTTTTGATATTTTCTTTCCAATCATTTCCTTTGTTTCTGTTAGCCAGAGGTGATGCAGGGGAGGGATGCCAACAACTTGTTATTTCAATATCAAGATGTTTTAATGCTTTCAGAGCCCTTTTTTCAGCATATTTTCCAACTCCAACGACTCTTTTTATGTCCATTATCTCAACAACTCGGAGCAAATGTTCATCGCATATTTCAAGTAATTTATTCACGACTTCTCCAGATATTTTATCTGGAGTAATATTCGTACCTCTGTCCCCATTAAAAAGCATTAATGGACAATGATTTACAATGAAAACATTTGAAAATATTTCGTCGATATTACCATAATATTCTTGCAATACATTCCATATCCTAGTCCCTGAAACTTCTTCTTTATGCCAATCTAACCCCGAGATAGGTCTTTTTGGATGGATTTTTTTTGGTTGATTGACTTCCAGTCCCTTAATTCCTAATAGGTCCCTTACAACACTAGTTGCTGAGAACGGAATTCCCATCTGTCCCATGCCATGAGGGCCAGGATTCATACCTAATAGGAGTGTATTTGCTCCTTTTCCTCCACCTAATTTAATAAATGCTTTATGCGGTTCCCAAGCATAAACTAAAGGATTGTAAGAATAATCTACTAAACCCTGTTTTACAAGCATATCTCCCAATGGATCAACTCCATCTCGAAGATTCACAGCTGCTGTAATTAGTTTATCTGTAATCATTTTATCACTACTGCTTTACATCCCTTATTTCAGCATTACAAATTTCTTTAAGATATTCTGGGGTAATTGGGAAAACGGTATCGGCAGTACCTCCAGCTCCCCAAATTAAATCATACTTGAATAAGTCTTCATCAATGATCTTTATTGTTTCTTTAAGGTGTCCAAAAGGCGGAACTCCTCCTACAGCATAACCTGTACTTTCTAGAACATATTCAGGTGAAGCCTGACCTGGCTTATAACCTAAAATTTTCTTTAGTTTTTTCTTTCTATCTACTCTATTAGAGCCCGATGTAATCACAATTATCGCTACATCTTGACCTTCAAAAACAATTGATTTTGCGATATTAGATACATCACATTGAAGTTGTCTTGCAGCGTCTTCGGATGTTCTTGTTCCTTCTTTATAGCGCCTCGGTTTAGCCTCAAAATTGATTTTAGCACATTCCTCCATCCATATCTCATGCCCATCCATATTTATTCATGAAAGGATTAGGATAAAAGTTGTTTGCACTTCCGCATTATTGATGAATCATTGTCGTTCGCAGTATGTCTAATGAATTGGCCTATTGGACCTTATGGCACTTCCATGGGAGCATTATTGCTATTTACGCTGCCGATACATTTTTTCTTGACAAGAGATGAGAAAGATAGACGTGTTTCATTAGCGGATTTACCAAAAGAAATCAAAGAAAAAGGCTATTGGTGGCATATTCTTCTATATTTGATAATGTTTTTCTATAAGGCAATGATTGATTATCATAACGAACCAATGAAAGCTAGAGTCGGAGGATTTACTCACTGGATATATGCAATTGAGGGAGATTGGACAAACCATATTCAGGAGTTTTTTCTCAATGACACTTTAACAGATCTCTTATCTGGTCATTACCTATTCATGTACCTATTCATGATTTGGTTTTCTCCAATGTACTATATCTTATGTCGTGATGAAATAATGGCTGATAAAGCGGCATTGAACTATTTTGTGATATATCTTTTAAGTGTGCCATTATACCTATTTTTCAATGTTGAAGTGACGTCTAGTTATATCTCTAATATGGACGCACTTCTTTATCATGATTCATTTACTTTGGCGTTTTTCACCGACAATGACCCTATGGATAATGCAATACCAAGTTTACATGTAGGGTTACCAATAAGCTTGCTAATAATAAATAGGCTACATTGCCGAAAGCTAGGTATAGATTTCAAAGATTGGCGCCACAAAGAGTTTGATTATTTTGTTCAATTCAATGTGATAATTTATCTATTTTCTATACAATATCTTGGTATCCATTGGTTTGTAGATATAATTCCTGGAATATTCTTGGCTATAATTACATCTTCATTTGTTCATGCCGTACAACCTGTAGTGCGTGCCAGAACTGAAAATGGATGGACTTCTTTACTTCCAGACCGAAGTCAAGCATTATCTTCGATCTTAGTTTTATTAATTTGTTCTACATGGTTAGCAGTTGGTGTAATTGACGGCTCTGGAACAAATGAAGATGAGGCTAATATGAGGTTTGGAATCGACGATGTCAACCTAGATACTATCGAAGTTCACAGTCTTTGGGACCCCGTAATTATTGATGTTTTTAATGTTGGAGATAATGATGTCGAAGTCTTGCTGATACAGAGAGACTTTGTCGAAGAACATACTGAAAAAGGAATTTTCTATTGGGATCAATTTGTATCAAAAGGAAATCTCTCGATAGTTGAAGTAAATAGTTCGTTAACATTTACAATTACTCCTGAAAGTTTGTTTGATGTCAATATTGTTTTAGTTCGATTATATAATTCAGGGAATATCGAGGATGATTCATTAGGGGAAGTACGAATTGTTTCGAATTATGTGGATGATGAATTAATCTTTACCGGGTTTTTAGTCAGTTTCCCTGCTTTTATCATAACAGGGATAGTAATTGAAGGCTATTTTAATAGAAGATTTTAGAATATGTTGAATGCCATTATTCCACCGATGTACAAACCAGACATTGAACCCAATGCTAGCCAAATCCCAATTCTAAATGGGGGGAAATTGTGCTGCCACAAATACATTGACTGACCTAACCAGGTTAGAATAACTACCGCGATTCCATAAAACCCAAAGAAGAATCTAAATGAATAGAAAACCAATAATCCAAGTAAATATCCAATATATAATTCCACTTTATTACCATATTTTTCTGTCAAAAGAAAACAAGAAAATCCTAAAATAGCCAAGATGAATACAGGAAATAGAAGATTTTTTTTAGTGAAAAAATCTATCTCGAATAGATATGGGATGAATGCTAGAATAAATCCAGTTAATGATGGAAAAGCTACTGGCCACAGCGGAGCAGACTCCCACTTCATGATATGTCGGGGTCGTATCTAGCATATAATAGTCTGAATGGCCCCATACGTCTCATTCATCAATAAGAATAGTCTCCGACCTAATATGTCGAAAGGCGAAATTGTACTTGGATGCCTTGCACCTCATCCTCCTCATCTAGTTTATGCAGAGAATCCTCCTCAAAATGAGGCCTTCAGTGAGGGTGGTTGGGAAACTCTTCGCTGGGGGTATGCAAAACTTGCAAGAAAATTAAAAACAATTGACTATGATGCTATTGTAATTTTCACTCCACATTGGCAAACATACATCGGAACACATTTCTTGGGTCTTCCAGAATTTAAATCGAAATCAGTAGATCCTGTTTTTCCTAATTTGTTTAGGTATAATTATGATCTGAAAGTTGACGTTGAATTAGCAGAAGCAATGCACGAAGAAACTGCCAAAGCAGGAATCATTACTAAAATGATGAGAAATCCTGATTTTAGAGTAGATTATGGGACAATAACTTCCTGTCACTTGTTGAACCCAAGTTGGGATAAACCTATAGTCACAATTTCAAGTAATCGTAATTCTCACTATTACTCTAATGAAGTAATGATTGAACAAGCGAAGGCATTGGGTGAAGCTTGTATGAAGGCTATTGAGAAGAGCGGGAAAAAAGTGGTCTTAGTAAGTAGCCATAGTCTTAGCCATCGTCACTTCGTAACAGAGGCTCCTCTTCCTGAAGATATGAGTAGAGAACACATTTACAATCATAGTCAATATGTATGGGATATGAAAATTATTGATATGTTTAGAAATGGTCAGATGAAAGAGGTAGTTGACATAATGCCTGAGTATACTGAACAAACCATTGCTGAAACTGAAGCAGGCGGATTAATTTGGATGATGGCCGCTATGGGGGTGCCGAGTTATCCAGCTGAAATTTATGGTTATCAATCAGTAATAGGGACTGGTAACTGTATAGCATGTTGGGATCCAAATAATGAAACTAGGGAGTTAGTACTCTGAGGTGATTTGATGAGCGAAGATTCACAAATTCTTTTCGGACTTTACGTTCCTCCTCACCCTCAACCATTACTTTCTCCAGACGCTAATGCAGGATATGCAAATTTGCGTGCTGCATTCGAAACATGTAGGAAGCGAATCGAAGAATCAGATGCTGATCTGATTATAGTTTATTCAACAACATGGCCAAGTGTTGTAGGGCATCAAATTCAAGCCCTCAAAGAATCTATATGGACTCATGTCGATGACGATTTTCACTATCTTGGAAGTATGCCATATAATTTTCAAATAGACTCTGAATTTTCTCATGAATATTGTTCAGCAGCAGAAAAAAGAGGTTTACATGCTAGAACTGTAGAGTATGAAGGATTCCCAATAGATACTGGCTCAGTAGTCGCTCTTAGCTTACTAAATCCCGATAACAGAATCCCTGCATGTATTGTTTCCAGTAATATGTATGCCAATCGTTCTGAGACTATTGTTTTAGGTAAAGCAGCAAATGATGCTTTAGTTAGTCAGGGTAAGAAAGCTGTTGTAGTTGTAGTTTCTAGCTTATCAAATAGAATGTTCACAGAACATATTGATCCTTCAGAAGATCGTATTCATAGCTCTAAAGATAACGAATGGAATGAAAAAATTCTCGAATTTTTCGCAGATGGTAGATTAGAAGATTTAAGTCAATTAAGTCGAGAAATTCATGGCCAAATTAGAGTTCAGAAAGTTGTTGCTTACAAGCCCGCTTGGTGGCTAGCCGCTTCGATGGGACAACACAACAACTACGATGGTGAAGTATTAGCCTATGAGGCGTTGCATGGTTCGGGTGGGGCCGTAATTCAACTAACACCTTCCTCCGGTTCATTTGGTGACAAAGAGTTTGATGAAGATGATGTAGAATATTACCAGGGCGATAGAAATGTCCTAAATAAGGGGAATCATTGATGTCCGAAGATCAATATGATGAGAGTAAATTTAGTCAACTTCTCGAATGGATCTATGAAGTCGATCAAGTAACTGATCCTGAAGCACGTAGTAGACTTGTAGGACAAATAAAATCCATGCCTCAAGATATTGTTGATAAAATGTATAATGATTACGGTAAATCATTTCTCAGCTCAGCAGGTGGTGCAGTGGGAGCAGCCGCAGGAGTGGCTGTTGGTGGTCCAGTTGGCGGAATAGTTGGTGGCGTAGTTGGTAAGAAAACTGCTGGAAAACTTGTTACTAACAATGGCCCGTTTAAGTCAGAACTTGGTCCTTCTGCTGTTGGTGCATATCCTCACCTTCATCGTGTAGGTGATCTAATTTTTGTAAGTGGAATTGGTCCAAGGAAACCAGTTACCAATGAAATTCCTGGTGGCCCTATTAAAGATGAACATGGTAATCCTTTAGATTACGATATCAAAGCCCAAACTCGTTCGGTAATAGAAAATATCAGGATTATTCTTGAAGAGTACGGTTCAAGTTTAGAAAATGTAGTTGATGTCTATTCCATGCTTGTTGATATGGATCGTGATTTTGCTGGCTACAATGAAGTTTATGCAGAGTATTTTTCGGAGATTTTACCTTCGAGAACAACTTGCTCAGTTTTAGCTCTACCTACTCCTATTGCTGTAGAACTAAAGGTTATTGCAAAGGCTTGAATCAATTAGATAAAGATTCCACTCTTTCAGATGTGCAGTCAATTGGTGCAGAGATAGGATTGCATGCTACGGGGTTACCTTCAGGAATCTCTACCCAATATTCTATTCCATCAACTTCCTCTGGATAATCTGTAGAAATAGAATGGGCTCCAACTGAAATAGCTGCCTCAAGCCTAGTTGTATCATTGTTATCTGCTTCTCCATCTTCAGCATTATCTGCTCTAGACCTAACAATAAATCCGTCTCTAACTAAAGCTTCAATTTCATCTCCATTTCCAATCGGATCAGTATCAGAAAAAATAGCAGCTTCTGAACTACCAGGTTCTGACATTGTAAACATTCTTGAGCCATTTAATCCAGGATATTTTTCATAATAACTTTGTCTTAGATCGCCGCTAGAAAGTAGAATAAACATTGCTTTTCCTCTTGAATCCTCTAGCAAAGGCCAACCGTTTTCAGTAATTGCTTTTGACAGAGTTTCTGAACCGTCTCTTACGTCGTCGGGAGTGATGGTTTTGTTACGTGGCCAGTATTGAATAATCTCTTGTTCAATATTTTCTAACATATTTTGTAAATCAATTACTACTGTATTATCTGTACTTTGCTCAACCCATTCCTTAGGTTCTATCCAAATCATCAATGGTACGTGCTCTTGATTTTGATCTGACCAATCTAAAAGTGTTGTTAGACATTCTTCCAAAGTAATACAGTTTGATCTCACATCATACTGATTGTGATAAACGTATAATTGCCCCCTCACATCCCACCAAACATCAATTTCAAACTGTCTTACTCCCTGTTCTTCTGCTTGGATATCTAAAGGATCATGTGAGTAATCATATGCTCTAATAGTAGGACCTATTGGTGCTAAATGATAAGAATTATGTGTTCCTTTCATCTGTATATGATTTATCCTTAGTGGAATTAAATCTTCTTCTTCATCAGATATTTTTTTTTCCGATTGAGATAGACAGCCACTGATTGAACCCGCTGTGATAATCAACACCATAATGACTGAAACCGCCTTCATCTGTTTAGGCTACAATGCTGTTTGGCGTTAACAATTTCGGAGTACAAACCTTCAACTATTATCGATGTTTCGCGTGAATATGAATAGACTTTCTCCATCAGAAGTTCTTGGAGTAGTTCTTCAACCTATTGAAAGGGTAACTGATACTTTAGAGCGTAAATTAGGACTCTTTTCAGTGGTAATTCTTTCATTATCTGCAATGTTGGGAAGTGGACTTTTTGTCCTTCCTTCTTTAGCTATGATGGAACTTGGAGGAGGTGAAATCCCAGTTGGTGGTATTTGGTTAGCGTATTTATTTGCAGGTTTAGTAATTCTACCGGGTGCAATCTCGCAGTCTGAACTTGCATCTGCAATGCCTTCTTCTGGCGGAGCCTATGTCTATATCGAAAAAACATTTGGTCCAATTATTGGTACAATATCTGGATTAGGGTTGTGGGCTAATTTTATGCTTAAATCGGCCTTTGCGTTAATTGGTTTCAGAGCATATTTATGGGTTTTACAAGGAATTTTAGGTATTTCAATCAATCTCGATGTAGCAGTAATGGTAATGTTGGCCTTGATTGTGGGGATTAATATTTTAGGTGCCAAAAGCATTAAGAAAGTACAAACCCCAGTCGTTTTAATTTCTGTCTCATATCTATTGTGTGTTTGTTTTTGGGCTTTAGCAACAACCGAACTAAATTGGGATTATGCGTTATCCAGAGAATCATTCGGACCAGATTGGCATAGCTTTTCATCAACTGCAGCACTAGTCTTTGTTTCATATATCGGAGTCACAAAAATTGCAGCAGTTGGTGGTGAGATCAAATCACCCAGTAGAAATTTACCATTTGGAATACTAATTTCATTGCTTTTCAGTATCATACTATATGTTTTTGTTACTCTAACAATGGCAATTACAGTTGACCCGGCGAATTACGTTGAAAGTGGACACGCGAGAGAAGATCCAATCTATATTTTCGCGCTAGATGTAGGAGGTCAGACAGTCGCAACAATAGCTGCTACATTTGCAGCAATCACAGTTCTCTCAGGTTCACTTGCAGGTATAATGGCCGCATCTAGATTCCTTTTCGCTATGGCTCGAGATAATCTCTTACCAGTATTTTTTGAAAATGTTCATAGTAAATATGAGACTCCTCATTGGGCAATAGTGGGTACTGGTTTGGCGATGGCTGCAGCTATAATGTTCCTACCAGTTCATGATGTAGCAGAATTTGCTTCTGGATTTAATATTATGATTTTTATTGTTTTAAATGCTGCAGTGTTAGTACTTCGCGCATCCGCAAAATCTCATTGGTATGAACCAGAATGGAAATCGCCATTATTTCCTTTAACCCAGATTTTAGGTATTTTAGGTGGGTCAGTTCTAATCTATGCAATGGGGTCTAAGGCAGTAATTGGTGGTACTGCTGCTATTGTGATTGGATTAATTATTTACCAATCATATGGTAAAAAACATTCTCAGAATCAGATTATTACTCCTTGGGAAACTTTCCGCTTGACATTTACTAATCCCGATGAAGTAGAGCATCGCCGCCGGTGGGCCGCATTCCATGCTGCAGATATAGAACGAAATAATCATCTGAATTTAAATGAATTTATTTCAGCAATGCAATCTCTAGGTTTTCCCGGCGAAGGCGTAGACGCACTGAGAGAATATTTCCATGCGGCTGATGAAAATCAAGATGGTATATTAGAAATTGATGAGTTCTTATTAGGTGTTGAAGAATTAGAGTTTGATTAGTGATTGATTAGGCGTTTAATTGAAGGCATGTATCTTGCTCGAACATACCGAAGGTGAGTGTATGGCAATATCTAGTCGAGCAAAAAAAGTTACAACACATACACTACAAGAAATGAAAGCAAGTGGCGAGAAAATCACTATGCTAACCTCGTATGACTATTCATTAGCGAGACTAGTTGATGCCGCAGGAATTGATGTGATTCTTGTGGGTGATTCAGCATCCAATGTAATGGCGGGGAATGAAACAACCGTTCCAATCACTTTAGATCATATGATTTATCATGCTCAATGTGTGATTAATGGAGTAGACAGAGCATTAGTGGTTGTAGATATGCCATTTGGAACATATCAGGGAGATTCCAAAACTGCTCTCGATTCAGCAATTCGTATTATGAAAGAATCCGGAGGCCATGCCGTAAAATTAGAAGGAGGTTCAGAAATTGTAGAATCTGTGGTAAGGATTCAACAAGCTGGAATCCCAGTAATGGGCCACCTTGGATTAACTCCTCAGTCAATTTACAAATTTGGAACTTACAGCGTTAGAGCCAAAGAACAAGATGAGGCAACAAAATTATTTGAAGATGCCAAGGCATTAGAAGACGCTGGATGTTTTTCTATTGTTTTCGAAAAGATACCTGCTGAACTAGCCAAAAAAGTTAGTGAGCAACTTACAATTCCAACTATCGGAATAGGCGCAGGAGTAGATTGCGATGGCCAAGTTTTGGTTTTACATGATATGCTAGGGATAACAAAAGATTTCAGCCCTAGGTTCCTGAGAAGATACTCAGATTTAGGTGAAATAATTGATGGTGCAGTCAAGCAGTACATCGATGATGTACGTAGTAAACAATTTCCTAACGCTGATGAAGGTTACTAATTCTTACAGTTCATCTCTACAAAACTTCAAGGACAACCGCCTTCGATGGTATGTTTGCTATGAGTGAACTCTGGGTAGAGCGTCATCGCCCGCGAACAGTGGGAGATATCAAAGGCCAACGTGCTGTTGTTGAAAGACTCAAAGCATATGCAGAGAAAAGAACATTCCCGCATTTACTGTTTGCAGGCCCTCCTGGTACTGGAAAGACCACTGCTGCAATAGCTTTGGCTAGAGATGTATTTGGTGAAGGTTATAGGACAAATATGTTAGAAATGAATGCTAGTGATGAGAGAAAATTAGAATCTATCCGTACTAAAGTAAAATCATTTGCTCGAACAGCACCTGTACCTGGCACCACTTTCAAAGTAATTTTTCTTGATGAGGCTGATGCATTAACTCCCGATGCTCAAGGGGCACTTAGGAGAATTATGGAACAATATGCTGAAACCTGTAGATTTATTTTATCATGTAACTACTCATCCAAAATTATTGAACCTATCCAATCGAGATGTGCAGTATTCAGATTCCGTCCATTGCCTGAAGATCAAGTTAGAGATATGATAGTGAATGTAGCTAAAGAGGAAGAAATAGAACTACATTCTGAGGCAGCAGATGCAATTGTTCACGTATCATTGGGTGACTTAAGGAAAGCTATTACTTCACTACAAGTTGCAGCTTCTTTAGACAGTAATGTTACTCGTGAATTGATTTATGAAACAACTGCAACAGCTCCCCCTGAAGAATTACATGGATATTTTCTAGCCTGTCAACAAGATGGATTCCAACCGGCTAGAAGAAGACTCAGAGAACTATTAGATAGATTTGGATTAGCTGGAACTGATTTAGTTAATCAACTACATCGAGAATTGGGCAGTGTTACGTTTTTTGATGAGAGTCAAAAACTTAAGGTTACTGAAGTAATGGCTGAAACCGATTTTAGAATGGTTGAAGGTGGAGGCGAATCACTACAGTTAGATGCCATGACTGCAATGATTTGCTCGCAAATCAAGCAAGGACAGTAGTTTGAGCGATTGAAATTGTATAGATTAATTCAGTAGTATTGACCCAGGGTGATCCTTGTTCGGTCATTGTTATTTCAATTGTATATTCTCCGGGATCTAAAGTTCCTAAATCCCATGCTAGACCTATATCACTTCCATGGGGTCCTACTCTTTCGCCTCTAGTCCAGTTATTGATGGAATCAAACATCTCCATCTCTTCAGTATGTGAAATGGCAGTCCCATTGGCTAATTCTTCTATCATTTCTCCTCTGTAATATATTGCAGCTATAATATTAACAGATTCAGCATCTACATTGTCTCTCACAGCCATTCCCATTACTACATCAACAGTATCTTGATTCAAATTAATTGTATATACTCCATTCTTCCATGAAGTTTCTTCAATACCTTCAGTTTGTTCAATATCAATTCCGCCTGCAAGAGTTGGAGGTGCAATATCTGCTAGAGGTGGATTTGAAACAATGAAAGAAAATGCTAACCAAGTAAAAACAAATAAGAAAATAGCTCTAAACCAATTCCCATTAGTATATAATTCGCTATATTTACTTGGAATAATTATTTTATGAATAGGTATTATTGTTGCACACAATAATAGAGGTAGAAGATATAATATGGCGCTTGGTTCATCCATTCCTGGCATCAACAGGTATCGTATTCCTAATGCTACTGAAGCACCATAAATAATTACAAGCCACATTGAATAGGCATCTGCAATTTCTTTTACTGCATGTGCAGCGGGATCAAAATCTTCAATCTTTTTTGGTGTAGTCTTGTCATCTTTTTTACCCCCACTAGACCTACGCTTACGGTCATTGTAAGCGTTAGCACGAAGGGCAGTATCAACGTCGACCACGTACTTCCGATAACGAACTACTCATCAAGGGTACTGATGCAACAAGTTCCCAATAATATTCATTTGTTGGATGGTTATACTCAAATGGTGGTTGTCTCTCGACCGACTTACTGCCGGGGTGGCGTAGTTGGTAGCGCGTCGGACTCATAGGGTAATTTTTGGTGGAAATATGATTTTTGTCGAAACTAGTCATGAGCGCAACAGCCTGCTTTGAGTGTCTGAGACATCCGAAGGTCGCGGGTTCAAGTCCCGCTCCCGGCACCATCATTAAACACGAAAAGGCTCAGCATAAGTTATGGTTGAGGGACAGGAAGTTGATTCCTCGAACTCAAAGTTTGGTGATTTTTTAGATTCAATTGACAGATTTTCAAAGAAAATTGAATCATCAATCAATGGAACCAATGACACTCCAAAGACAAATAATGCTCCAATAGATATAGTTGAAAAATCTGATACAAATACTACAAAGGTAGAATCTCAGATAGTAAATAAGCAAATAGTTGAAAATAAAAGTTCTGAAATCATTGATCTTCTTGAAAATACAGGTAGAAAGATTTCATCGTTATTGAAGCGAGTTTTCTATAATCTTCAATATATTATTCCAGCAATTATTATTTTTCAATCCGCTCTTTGGATAGCCTATCTCTCTAAAGATTCAGTTTCTAATGGGTTCATTTCTACTTTTGTTGACGGTTTAGGCGATTTAGGCGAAAATATATTACGTTTATTTTCATTTTTTGGTTGGATAATTGCTAGTACTATTTCATCTAGTTTAGATTCACAGACTTCTTTTGGTACATTTTCTCTGCATCAAAATGTTGCAGATTTAATATTCATTTCATTATTCATTTCTTCTATACTATACCTAATGAAGAGAATCCAATCAGTATATATTTTGATTTTTGTATTCTTATTTTCATTCATTCTTAGGCTTATTGAAGTTGAAGATTTTTCATATGATTGGTTAATGTTCTTATCAATAATTATTTCATCGATAATACTCACTTCATTATTATCAATCCCATTGTCTAGATACAGATACAAAAAACAACTCAGAGATTCAATTATTGATATTTCAGTAATTTCAGAGAATTTACAATCGGCAGAAGCCTCATATCAGAAACCCGCGCCTGCAAGTATTGGTAGTTTTATGGATCAAGCACCGGTAACCAAACCTCGCCGCCCTTCACGTAGATCAGAATACGAACTTTATGAATGGGTTCTTCTGTTAGCAAATCTAATTTTATGGCCCGCAGTATTCATGATTTCTTTGATTCTAGGTTCTGGAGTTGAGGTTTACGGCAACTCATATAATATGGACGAAAATTATCTGATGTTACTTGGACCGTTATTTTTGACACTCTTTTTCTTCGGAATATTATTCAAAATGGATAAGAATGCTAGAGATGGTAGTCTATACGCTGCAGAGAAACAATCTTATCTTGAAGAAATGGAAAAATATCTCAAAGCAAGAACTGCTTATCTTGAGCTAGTGACTCTACAAGCAGAGTCCAAAAAACAAGAAATTGTTTCAGTTAGTTCAGAGGAATAGAAACGTGAATAACTCCGATAATGAAATGGGGCCTTTCGGTCGTTCTTTCGTTGGAGATTTTCCAACTTTTGGTTCATTGTTGCTATTGCTATCCACATTTTTTCTCAGTGCATTATTTTCTCTTGGTAATCTAATTCCCTTTCTAATTTTATTCATAATATCATCTTCATCTGTGGTTTACATAAGTTTTAATTTCATAGAACCTCATTTTAATTCTAAACCCTCTAATAAATTAGTTCCAATTAAGAAAAATAAACTTTCTTTTGATTTTCTGAAAGAAACTTTCACTTCTGGTTCAGAAAGGCCAAAGAAGATAATTACGTTTTCTGATGCAATCAAAAACTTCTTCAAAAATTGGGCTAATTTTACAGGCAGGGCATCGAGATCAGAGCACAACTGGCCAATTCTTTTCTTCTCATTGTTACAAATACCTTTGAGTATTATCTCTATTGTTCTTGGTATTTTATTAGTAATTTCTGAAGATTCAGAATTTTTATTCTATGTATTTTTATCAATTTATCTGATATATCAATTCCTCCATTTCTTATTTTTCATATTCTTGATTATACCATCCACTACAATTTTGATTAGAAGATTGCATGATATCGGATATTCTGGCTGGTATTATTTATTTTATGTTGTTATATATCTCTTTGCTCTGATAATTTCTCTTTTGATTTCAGAGTATTTGTTTATCTTAATATATATTTTATTTTCAATTCCCTTGTGTCTTATCCTAATTTTACCCGGTGAAAATCAAGATAATAAATATGGTTCTATTCCAAATAATAAATTGAATCTATTCCCTACCTCTTCTTCAATCAAAGAGGTTTGGGATTTTTCAGGTTCCAATCTATCAAGATTATTTCAATATAAACTAGTATTTACTCAAGGAAGTGATTCCCATGGGCTTAATAGAAAAGGGCCAATAATTGGTAATTGGGAATCTGAAAGTAAATTAAAAACTTGGTTGAAGGTTGGAATAGTATTCTTAATAACTAATATATCACTCTATCTTGTTCTAGCAATTTCTCTTTTAATGATATTCGGTGGGTTCATTGATAGCGATAGTTCATTATATGGTTTTAATATTATTATTAGTTCATTTTTCTTTACTTCAATAATTCTAGTCACCTTATATATGGAGAATAAATTCATCTATTTCCATAATCTTTTTTCAATTCCTAATATTCCTAAATCTATATTATTGATTATTCTTGTCTCTATTATTGATGCAATATTAGTCATTCTTTGGATTTTGTTTTATGATTTTGTTTTCCCCCCCCCTCCCGATTTAGGTTATGAACAAGTTGCAGAAACAACTTTTGGTTTAATATTAATTTTTATTTCATTAACTATTACAGCACCGATATTTGAAGAAATATTATTCCGTGGTTATCTTTTAGATAAGATTAGGTCAGTATGTTCTGATAATTTTGCTATTCTATCTACGGGTTTTCTCTTCGGAATTATGCACTGGAATATCTTCTTCTGGTCAGATTTTCTCCAAGTCGGTTCGGCAACAATTGGAGGATTTCTTTATGCATGGCTTAGGATAAAGACAGGTAGTTTATGGCCTAGTATCATTTGTCATGCATTATGGAATGGTACGATATTTTTCTTAGTATTTATATGAATAAGTGATATTATGGGAGATATTGAGTGGGGGATTCAAGGTGTTGTTTTCCAAACAGATAAAGAATTCATAGTTCGAAGAAATTACAGGAAAGGATTATTATTTTCTGTAGTAGGTTCTTTATTAATGGTCATTATTATCATATTTATGTTGATTTTTTCCAGTTTGTTAAGCGTTATCCCAGAAATTATTAATGATTTTAATGCGGGTAATGAAATTACTGATTTTTCAGATAATGAAGAGTTTGGATATAGGTTAGACATTGATGCTTTTGATTACACTAACCTTGCAGCCAACAAATACCCTTACAGTAATTTAAATCTATATCCGGATTTTTCCTCTACAGTGTACATTGAAGGCGAATTAAATTCAGAAAGAGGCTGGTTTTCTGGAGGTAGTGGCGTAATTATAGACGCTTACTGGATTTTGACCGCAGCACATGTTGTAGAAGATATGATTATTTCTGAGACGAATGTATTTATTGGTAATGATTGGGAAAATTATGATGAAGTCTATTCCGTCAAAGAATTTTATCTTCATCCTGGCTGGGAAAAATCTACCAATCGTGATGAAATATATCCTGAAGAACACGGAATTGATATTGCTTTAATTAGACTGTCAGATCCAATAAATGATGTCAATCCTGCATTATGGGCTAATTCAGAGAATGTCGATAATGAAATTATTGGAGATTTAATTTATATTTCGGGGTTCGGAGATTATGATTCTGAATTTGCAAATTGCGGCGAAAGTTGTTTAGATGACGGAAATAATTATTTTTCTCAGAAAAGAGCATGGAGTAACAACATAGATAGGATGAATGATGGATTATCTCCCTCAAAATATTATCAAAATAAAGATGAATTCAAGGGTGGTTTAATTGCATATGATTTTGATAGCCCCAGTAGGAATCATAATTCTTTCAGCGAGGAGGCTGATGAGTGGTCAGATAAATTTGGAGATTTTTCTTTTATAGGTGCAGGTTCTAGCAGTTCTAACCCTCGAGCATTAGAAGGAGTTTCAGTACCTGGGGATTCGGGAGGTCCATCATTTGCTAAGATAAATGACGAATGGCATGTGATTGGTTTAACCAGTTTTGGACTGGGCGATACTGGAGATTATGGTTCCCTTTCATTTGATACTCGAGTTTCAGTACATTCTGACTGGATTTGTTCAATTTCTGACTCTGGTACTGTGAGAATTGATGGATGTTAATCAATTACAATCTCCTTCACAAGCATCATAGATTTCTCCATCTAAAATAAATTGGAAAGCTATTTCAGCAGGTTCTGATGGATACCAAAGATATCCATGTGCTCCATTTCCTGGACCGAAGATATTTTCTTCAGGAGCAGTGAAGTTACCATCAAAGTAAACAGCAACTGATGATGAAGTATCATTTTCATTCCATGTTGATGTTTCTACTGGATGATAAACAGAACTATCCATTATTGAGGCTCCAGAACTTCTAATCATTCTATCAGCAGATAAGATAGGAACTACCTGATCTCCTATTGAATTCAATGATACAAATTGGTGTTCGTGCAGTCCGGAGTACCCTCCATTTAGATATGCAGAATACGCATCTGGATCTACAACATCCCAAAGCTGTTGAATTACTGCTGACATAATCACGGCCCTATCCATTTGATTTTCATAGGAAATATCCAACGAAAAAGCGTAGTATAATCCTTGAACTGCACCAGATCTTTCTGCAATCAAAGTGTAAGGTCCTCCTCCGGCAAATAATGCTCCACGATTAATATCTGGAGAAAGTGACATCACTGGTATTCCTACAATTCCTCCTAATGAATATCCTCCCCAATGTATTTCATCTGTATTTATTATTTTCAAATCATCTTCATAAAACTCAGTTAAATTAGAACAGGTATCTGAAAAAGTCCTAGCTAGAACAACATGATTAATCATCCCTTGCTCTAAACTTGCAGAGTGATGGCTGAAGTAATTAGGATCTAACAATGCAAATGAAATAGGGTCGTAATCAACGCTACTAAATCCAGTAATATCTGTTGTCAGCATTGCTGTTTGATATGTATGAGCCCATCCTCTAGGCCCTCCATCTCCTAATCCTAAGAATCCATGTCCCCAGATAGTGATGGGCATATCAGTAGTGTCATTTTGTAAGTGAGGAATTGTCATTATGAAAGGAACTTCTCTATTTTCAACAAACACTGGCATTCGATTCTCATCTCTATTAATCAAAGTGGGCGTGTATTCTGATAAAGTGTATTGAGGAGTTGTAAATGTTCCAGTAATTTTTCTTAGTGTGAGATTATCTTCTCCATAATTTTCCTCTACTGATTCGATAGTACAACCAATTCCACCTCCGATTCTCTCTAAAGCGTCATCTCTCATTTGGATTATAGGTCCCAAAGCAGACTCTGCAGAGTTAGTACTAAAACTCCAGATTGCCTGAATATCAGATTTCTTGACATCTTTTTCTTGTATGAAGTAGTCAATTAAATTATTAATTCCTATTCTACGATTTTCAATATCGGTTGAATCAGTACTGTCTCCATTAATAATTGCATTAAGTGCTTCCGATGGCTGAATCATTTCTCCAGAATTATCAGATAGGCCATGTACTAATACTCCGTATTCAGTATTGTATTCTAGATGTTTAATAGTTCTAATATGGAGAATTACTTCTTCGCCATCTTCCGCTCTTGCATCTAATTCAACCCAGTGTTCGATTAGATCCCCATTTTCTAGATTTACTAACAATGTTTGATGTTGTATACTCATACTTGGTATAATATTATTCTGATTAGCTGCCATATCTAAGTTTGGAGATGTCGAAAAGGCAGTCATTATTTGTGTTGAAGTACTAAAACCATCCATTTGATTGATTAGTGGTATTTCTATCATTGACTTTGAACCAGAACCAGGCAAACTTGTAGGAGAATAATCAATTCTTTTTCCAGTGACTTTAGTTTCATCATCCACTAAGAATGCATCAGAGGGGAAAGGCAACATACAATGAATTGGATTAATATTATCGCAACCATCAGAATTAGGAATCATAACTAATTGTTCTTCTGGTTCAAAGCAAGTATCATTAAGCTCACAGTCAGGTAATGGCATATCATTAATTTCATCGCTATTTTCGTCATTTTCAGCAGAATCAATTGATGCTTCTGTACAACCAGATAGTACCATTGAGAACACAGTCAATATCGCTAAAATTATTTTTATTGAAGACCTCATCGTATTGTCGAAATGATTCATATGTAAAACTATTCTCTCATGAGTCAGTCAATATTTTATGAAAATGATGTACTCCTTTTTCTTTGGTTGGCGAGTACCTACCTCTATCATAAGCTCTAGATGAAACACCTCTTTGAGTTGCTTCTACGATATCTTGATCTTCCAGTTCTACTTTGTCTAAATCTCCTCCAGCACCCTTACCTAGCAAACACTTATCTCCTACGAATCCATGATAGATAATTTTCGTTTTATTAACAGAGATTGGATTAACAATATTCACAGATAATCCCCAGGGGTAGAAATTTAACATAAGTCCTGGGAATATCCAATAATAGTAAGCCGCAATATTCTCTCCATAGTCTGGTGAAGATTCAGGTAAATCAAAGCACTCTTCCCCCTCATTGG
>Ga0222716_10001531_pt1 | contig 19336 bp, 16 predicted proteins | sample C33_13DmetaG_FD_165044 | JGI IMG/M metagenome (GOLD analysis project Ga0222716, IMG submission 165044) | Estuarine water microbial communities from San Francisco Bay, California, United States - C33_13D | ecosystem: Environmental > Aquatic > Marine > Unclassified | place: USA: California... | reverse complement strand
GCAGCCATGACCAGAGACGCGGACATACTTGAGGAAACAGAAGCGTATTGCGACGAATTGATTAAGCTGTTTGGTGGGGTGGGGGTATCAATGTCAATTGACATTGACCCAGGCTTTACCCACGGCGGTTCGCAATCTGTGCATTAGCCACTACTGAGATCGTCCTAGAGATCTAGCCAAAGCCTGTGTCGCCGGATCACCGCCTAGTAACGTAGGGTCAACCTGGCCCTGCGGTACTGAAACAGGTGGGGCAGCAGGAACAGGGGCTGTCATCGCCGGGGGCATAGGAGGCATCGTAGCCGCCGCCGCCGGGGAAACAAACGGCAGTGCGCTAGACTGCTCAATCGGAGTTGCCCCTGGAGGGGGCGGGGCATCGTATTGTAATGGCTTGTTTACTTCCTCTAAATAGCGAGTGTTCATTTGTTGCTGCAACTTTGCTAAATCCGTTGCACGACGAACAGTGCCCTCTGTTAGTGCTTCTTTTCTGATTCCAGCCAAAGTATCTCTAGAGGCTTTGGAGGGAGCAAACATTCCATTAACAATTTTAGCTGCCTCAGAACGACCGATGTTAGCGTCCCGCACTAATTGCTGACGAATCTCTGTTTCACTTAGTCCAAGCATTCTCATGTTCTGGACTTCGAAAAACAGACGGCTCTGCTCCTTGTACAGGGCCTCAAGATAGTCGTCCCAACGATTAAGGATCTGTCTGTCGCTGGACTCCATATTACCAAGAACCGCCGTTGCTGCGCCACGGATATCAGAGCGGTTACCTGCGTACTCTTTCCCTGCAAACTCAAGCGCGGTTCGAGAATCAAGTTCCATGGGCGTAAAGCCTGAGACCAAGCGCATGGCTTCGACGTATGGGTCGTGATATTTACTCTGAACTCCTTGCTTCGACTCCATGCCAAAGGCTGTTTTGCTTAGACGCCCAGGAACGATGTTGCCGTTTTTCTCTGTCAGAACAAGGCGAGTATACTCCGGAGTTAGACCACCAAAGACATGTGCCGCTGATTTCAGCGCGACCGCCCATCCATCATCAATGGTGCCGTACACTGTGCCCCCAGCTTTAGTCTTCCCGCCGCGACCGCCTGGTACACTCTCAGACGTAACATCCATGATGCGCTCGAAGATCATTGTCTCTTGTGTAAATGGTTCGCCAAAGCGTGACAGGCCGTTTAAAGCAGCAGCCGCGGCTGCTTGCACATCGCTTTTATCTAGCTTTTGTTTTTGCTGATAAGTCTGCACCGCAGCGTTAGCTGCATCCGACAGATAAGCGTAAGGGAAGGTGTAGCTTAGATCTATAGCCTGGTATCGACCAGGGCCATAAGTGTCGAGTATCATGATGTCGTGGCCTGACTCTTTTAAATAATCAGGAACAGACGATTGTAAGATCGCATCGTATTGTTCTTCGCTGAGACCATTTGCCTGCATAGACATTTTTACAAGCATTTTTGGAAGAACTGCGTTGACGGCACCAAACGCCGCTAGACGTTGCGCACCATTGCCGCGGATACCCTGCTCGAACGCCGCGATCTGCGCCTCGGTGTAGCCCTCGGCTACCAGTTCTTGACGGATAGCAGGGCTAATTTCAAAAGCCATCTCACGCACACCACGTTCAACAGTCTTAAATGCGTTACGAGTGTTTTCTGCTGCGAACGACGTAAAGTTACCGACGATTGGGACTTTGTCCACGAACTTGGCTGCTTCAACAATCCGGCTGTACGTTGGCATTGTATTCTTAACAATTTCTGCGGCTTGTAACTCCACAGGGGTTAAGTAGGTGAACGACTTACGTTTACCTGTGGTTCCGGATCGCGGTCCTTGGGCCGACATACCTGCACCACTAAACAGTTTGTTCTCCATGAACGCTTTGTTGATGGCTGGATTGTTCTCAGCAATACCCGCGGCTTTAAACACATCCAAGAGCTTGCCTTCTTCGCCAAACAAAGCTGCGCCTTTTGCAACAGTGTCTGTGCCAGAGTAGAACTTTTCGAAGTGCCTCATACCCAGTGCATCGCCAAGTTTATCGAAAAGTTTATTCGGAGCCTCTAACGCACTAAACTCCTTACCTGCCTCACGATACTCTTGCAGAGTTCTGATGATTACACTCTCGTCCGCCACCCCTGCCGCCGACAGTTTACGAGCGACACGTTCGAGTGCTTCGTCTTCCAGATCCGCGAAACTTGCAAGCTGGGTCCGAAGGGCCAAGGTAAAATTATCAGCGCCCAAGTTTGCATTTGACCCAAGCATTAATGCGTTACCAAGCATCTGACGCACGTTAGCTGTGATACTTGGAACAACCGTTAGCTTCTGAGATCCCGCCCGAGCTTTTTGAAAGAGCGAAAACGCAAAATCAATCCCGGCATTTTTTATTTTATAAGGAGCCGTGATAGACTGGTAAAACTCAGGAGCAGCCAACATTCCGGACAACTCCCCGAATTGACCTCCGAACGCACGCTCGGCACTTTCTTCCCCTAAAGGAACATAACCCTTAAAGTCTTTCATTTCCTCTTGAATGACCTCCCGCACTGTAGGCTGGTTTTCAGGGGCCAAGCCTGGACGAAACCCTGCTTCTCCTTCTTTCACTTTTTGATAAGCTACTGGAGAATCTAAGAAATCAGCGGGTGGTTGCCGCACAAGCAGCGGTCTTCCGCCCTGTTGTACGAGTTTACGAGCTTCGTCTAAGGAATACGGAGACATAGACCTATAGAAGTCTCGTGTAGCTACAAGATGTGCTGTATCGTTTACAGTCTTCCGCCAAATGCCGATAGGGTCTTCATCAACCAACTTCAGGAGTGCTCGTGCCGCCTGACTCTGATCCATGAACGTAGTCCGAGATTCGAGAAGATCGGTTGCTTGTTTCATCCTTGGTATTCGAGCAACAATAACACTGCCGTCATCGACAGCCTCTGCCAAGCGGATTTCTTTCTGCACTTTTTTGATAAGCTGCTTGTTACTTAACCCAGAGGAGGTAGCCGCTAAACCTAGCATGGTACGGACCTCGTCTTCTGCCAGTACGCGCTTTTGTGCGTCCGTGGCATCTGCTGCAAACTGCTTGTTGGAGTTCATGAAGTTAACCATGTCGCTGACAGTCTGTGAATACTCGGGCGCATCCAGATCCAGCTTCTTATAGAAAGCGACGGGGTCTTCATAGCGCTGGAACAAACGACGGAGGTGCGTAACTCCAGCTGCTTGGTTTGCTTTTATGACATCGAGTGCTTCTTGAGCTTTGTCCGCGCGAAGCGATCCGGGATTCAAGGCGATCTCTTCTTCTAGCACCTTTACTAAATCGTCCGTGGACCGGGCACTGACTTGCTGCATTCGTTGTATCGAACGGCCAAGCTCTGGGGTCAGATACGGAAGATCCTCTAGTAGTTTCTTACCGCCAAGCACTTCCTCCACGTCCCTTTTGATAATACCCATGTCTATAGGGCTTTGATCCGAACGCTTCAGAGCCGACTGTACAACCTGGCGGGCCGCTTTGTCGAAGTCTTGAGCCCCGATGTACGTTACACGCTCCACTTCTTTCCCCGGCTGTAAACCAAGCTCAATTTCATTTGCTACCTTGGGGTCTAGCCCTTTGAACGAGGTCAGGTTTTTCTTTACAAAGTTCTCGGCCATCGAGTCCTTTAGACCTGCGTCGTATACACGTTGGTATATATCCTTGGTCTTTTGAACTACAGGCTGAACAGGTTTGGATCGAGCAACCGCCCCTCCCAGCATACCTACACCTTTAGCAGTAGCCAGACCCAAGCCAATACCCACATCAAAAATACCGCCCATAGCAGAGTCTTCGACGGCATTCTTAAACTTGTTGCCAATACGACGAGTGGTTTCATCCTCCCCCTGGACCTGCTCCTGATCAGTTCTGGTCAGGTCTGGCATCCAATCAACAGAGTCAGAAAGAGTCGAGCGGCCTGATGGAGAGACTGCAAAACTAATGGGAAATGTTCCCGCTGCGGTTAAAGCTACTGCTCCAGGGCGAACACCCAAAACCTTCGGGTTAAGTAGTGCTTTGCCGCTTGTGCTGTTTCCAAAGCTGACTGCAAGTTCATCTAGCATCTTCCCGGTTTTACTCTTCGGAGCGAAACCAAGCAGGCCCTTACCTGTTTTCAATCCACGAGCAATACTGGTTGCTTTGCTCACCCACAATGCGGGCATAAGAAACGAGCTCCCAAAAGTTACGACATCGTCAGTAATCTGCCCCGCCCTGGTTTTGGCTCCCGTTACATTCTTTATGGCGTCAAATGTCTTTTCTACTTCAGAAGCTGTGTTGGTTCCTAGACCATAGTCAACGACAAGTGCGGCAGTCTCTGCCAAGCCTCCAGCGATAGAAATAGGAGCGTTAGCTACGCCACGTCCTATGTCGCCTACAGTGCTGGTGACAGCATTAATCTTTTGTGCCACAGCCTCATCAACCGCCCTAGCTCTTTCGAAGAAACCTGGCTCATCCGAGGCAGGCTCAATTGGAGTTGCACCTGGGGGCGGAGGGAGATCCGAGACAGCCTCAATTGGAGTCGCACCCGGAGGCGGAGGGAGATCCGAGACAGCCTCAATTGGAGTTGCCCCTGGGGGCGGAGGGAGATCTTCAGCCATTGCTTCTGTCGTTTCCTTCGGCATCAAACCATCTGCCGTTTCGTTTCATAACAGGGGTGCCATCTTCGAGAGTAAATGTAGGACTAAAATCTGTACCGGCTGTTTCTACTGGATCTACGGTTTGTGTAGGAGCCGGAGTGCCTCCAGCAGTTGGAGAATTTATTGCCGCAGCTTGTGCTCCAAGAGCGGCTCGGAAAGCGTTAACCATGTCTGCGCCATAAGCATTCGTTAAGTACTGATTTATCTGAGCGTCCGTAAGCATATCTTTACCGCCCTGGGACTCTACAAACTTGAGCATAGATTTACCCGTTGAGGTCTCCAAAAAGCCTTTCCCTGTCTTGCCGCGGGCTTTGATGTTGGCCGCGGCGAGTGCTGCCTCTTGTTTCGCACGACGTTCTTCTGTTTCACGTTGAACAGCCAGACCTTGTACGGCGGCATCTGCTATACGTTTCCCTGAAGTCGGACGAAGTTCTTGGCCTGTGTTTGGGTTGACATAGTTGCCCGCAATAGCCCCTGCTAGGCCCGCACCAAAGATCGCTTTGTTTAGCTCGTCGATCTCTGCTTCTACTGGGATGGCTTCCACACCCGAAGCCACTGCGGCCTTGCGCAGATCTGTCTTGATGTTCCCTGTTTGCTCTTCTTTGGGCACTGCACGTTCAATTGCTACTTCCGCGGCAGCTTCAGGATCTTTTAAAAGTTCGGCAGGAGCCGACATGTTTGTACCTTCAGGAAGGCCAAGCTCCGCTGGGTCTTCAGTGGTTAAGGCCTTCTGAGCAAACTCAAATGCGTTTTGAAAGCTAGACACTATTGCGCTATTAATAGGCCCAGATTCAGACATTTTGTCCAGGTACGCCTGAACGCCGCCACCTTCGTTAAACCGAACGGGCCTTTGCAGATATTTGTCCCAGTCGTCTAAAGTAACTGGCCCACCTACGTTAAACCGAGCGGGTTGCGGTTTTGGAGCCATGGGCCGAGGAGCGGGGGCCTGAGTTTGAGATTGAGGAATCCCAGCAACATTAGGGATAGGGCTTGATGGCGGCAACATTTGAGCCATTGTCTGCGGCATGGGCGCTGCCGTTGCGGCAGCAGGCGCAGGAGCTGTGGTAGCTGGTAAAGCTACAGGCCGACGCATCGCTGCAGCCTGCATTAGTTCAGGAGATGAGGCCAAGATGCCGCCTATCGGCGGGGACATGGACTCTACGCCGCCCAGCTGACGGAGCTTGTTTCGTGCTTCTTCGGATTTCTTAGCGAATAGCTTCCGGTTATAAACTCCGTCCATCTGTACCTACCTGTTCACTAACCCGCCGAGGATCGAGGACCCCCCGCCGTACTGCTGTTGATATGCGTTGAGACCCATAGCACCACCGACCACACTGCCCAGCACGTTTTGCTGTGGAGCACTACCAGTTGTAAGTGCCGTTTGTGTAGATGGAACGCCGCGGAAGATGTCGCCCATGTAACTAAAGCGTTGGAACGGCTCGTATGCAGATTCGATTGCCGACTGACGTTGCACGTCGTACTCTGCCTGCCGTTGCTGTTGCTCTACGCCACCCACGTTCATCAAGTTCTGTACGTCTTGATATCCCAGGTTCTGGGCTAATTGACCCAGACCCGCTTGGGCTGTACCCAAACCTTGGAAGATCTGAGCACCGCTTTGTCCGCGAGCCATTTGATTTTCGAAGGCCGTCTGCGCCTGTTGTTGTGCGCCAGTGTAGGCTTGAGAGCGAAGCTGCGCCCCCGTTCGAGCTTTTTGTTCCTCGATGTTACGTTGCAGTTCAGACTCCGCAACCGCTTGACGAGATCCGCCAAATGCTCCGGCACCTACAGCCCGAGCACGTTCGCCAATTTTATTGATGTCGCCAGCCCGTTGAATGTCGGCCTGCGTCACGTCAATTACTTCTTCAACGAACGGATCGTAAAAATCTTTGTACCCACCAACCCGGCTTTCAACAGGCTGTCCTGTGACTGGATCGGTAGTCATCATCACATTGCCACTACTATCATACTGCAACTGCCCACGCGGATCATAACGACCTAACGCACCCTCAACCGCGCCAATCCCGGACGCATATGTTCCTTTGGATTCTTCCATCATAGGAGCATACGCGCCAATCCCGGATATGCCGAGTTGAATCGCCTGTTGCTGCGCAGGGGTAAGAGGAACAACGTCGGGCTTCGGAACCCCACCAATAACCTCCTGCATAGGCTGGCCGCGTATATCAAGGATCAAGTTCCCTGCTTCATCGCGTTGATAAATAGGGTTTCCTTCAGCGTCGAACTGAGGAGTTCCTTCCAAGGGACTCACAGATGCAATACCTGCAGCGTAAGATTCCATCACAGGAACCTGTTCCCCTGTTGCCGGGTCCGTCTCAAACTGAAGATTTCCTTCAGCGTCAACCGCCTGCCGCTGCTCAGTGCGGTACACATTCGCTAAGAGATCTTTTAGAAACCGCTCCTGATACTCAGGAAGTAGGTTCATAGTTTGTTGAGTGACAACCTGGTTCATTATGCTCTCCGCTCAAACTGGTTCATCATCTGATACATCTTTGCAGCACCAGCATTGCGGTTGCCGCCCCCTGCACCACGAACAGCGTCTGCCGTCATGACAAACTCTCCGTCCGAAAGCCTAGCTTCTTGCACCCGTCCTCCGTTTTGGTAAATTGCAGCGGGTATACTGTCGCTTTTCCCTGTACCAGGGCCTTCAACGTAGCCACCATTCATCATTGCAGCAATTCCACGGCGGTTGTCTGAAGCAGCCGTACCTTGATAATCAGGTAGCCGCTCACCTGTCGCCACCTGTCGTTTTTGCAAAGGCGTGAGAGGCGTGGGTTTTGGTTCTTGAGACTGGATCAAACCTGAAAGAATTAAATTCTCCATCATACCGCCGCCAAACAGACCCTGACCCATAGATGCTTGCGCTGCGGGAGCCGCTCCTGATCCAGCTACTACCCCTGCCCCGGCTTTTGCGCCAGTGCCTGTACCAAATATACCAGGGGCCATCTTGCCAAGAGCCGCTTGTTGGGTCGCTTGTCGAGCGGCGAACTGACCTGCAAGGCCCTCCATCCCCAAAGCCCCTGCGCCTTTTGCCGCGAAACCTGATACGCCAGGAAGAGAACCAATCCCATATCCCATGATCCCAGACTTCAATGCGTCTCCGATATCACCACCTGAAGCAAGAGTTCCGATCCCAGAACCAAGAGCCGCGCCCATAGGACCGCCGAAGGCTAAACCAACTAGACCGCCAATTGCAGATAATAAACTCATTATGCCTCTCCCGAAATTGCTTCTGGGGCAGTTACCGATATACTAACCCCAGTAGCTTCTGACCCGGTCCATGAATTGCCGCAATCAGGGCAGTTACCATCGGGATAAGACGCAATCTCTTCAGGCGTATCGACCGCATTATCACAAGACGCGCAGTGAATTAAATCTCTGCTTGTCGAAGGTTTCCAATGCGTCCCGTTACCAAGTACAATAATATGTTCATCACTCATGTTGTAACCACCGTAACTGTGCCCACTGCACTTGTTCCTGTAGAACCACGAGCATGGGGCGTGTTGATTAATGTTATCTTAACAAACCCGGCCTGTTGAAACAATGCCCCTGTTTCAAGACCGCTATCATCTGTCTGTAAATCTGTTAATGTTAGTTCTGTAGCACGAACATCTCCGGGGTTTTGCACCTGTTCCAAAAATACTGAGAAGGCACGAATGACCTCAGTAAAATATGTCTGTTGGTATTGAGTCGGAGGAATCGGAAAGTACGGACGGGAAAGACGGCGAGACATTACCTCCTCCCATCTGGTCTGATATCAATGCGCGGAGAACCTAGTCTCCAATCCACGCCTAACTCATCAGATGCAATCTTAAACCTCATTTGCCGACCACGAAGCCGGAAATACAGCTGTTCTGTCCTATCATTTACCAAAGCAGCCTGCGTCTTAACAAAAACATCCGTCTGGCTTCTGCTATACGTCCCATCTGGAGCGTTCTTAACATCAATAGTAATGTTGGTCTCAGGTAGATTTGCCGTAGAGTTCTTAAAATCCACGTCAGGAATCATTCTACGAATGAACATGAACTGCTCACCGTCTCCAATATCTATGGGGCTAGATTGTATATACGCAGGAATAGCGGAAACTGGATCAGTTGTTCCGTCATCAAAACCAATCTCATGTTCGTAAACAAAACCGTCCGAGTTCGCAGCGAACGGAAAATCAAAAATACCACGGTCAATCCATGCTGTTCGACCAAACGTACCGTAATACCAGACCTGCTCTTGGTAATTGTACACAACGTATTTATCTACTTCATCACTATTTGAAGAGGGGTAGAACCACCATATCTCGGAATGCTGTGTATTTAGAGAAGCGTTAACTTTTTCTATCTGCCCGTCGTTTAAGTCAGAGAACACAAAGTCTCGAACCATGCATGGCAGGCGTTGCACAGACCCACTGTAGACGTAGAACTCCGACTGTCCCATCCAAAACACGTTATCATCCACCGCAATGGCGGCGTTCGGGCCTGCAATAGTTATGTTCTCGGACAGTGAGCTTACACCAAACGTAAAGGGTGGTCCCAAAAACTGCATGGAATAGAGGGTGGTGTCTGTGAAAACCAGAACTTGTTGACGAGTTTCTAGTGCTGTTACAATCTCTGATCCAGAACCAAGGCGCAGTTCACCAGCTGTGTTGGTCGCAGTTGTCTGCCAATCGGTCAAAGACTCCTGAGAGGAGAACCGAATAGCCAGAGGGTCTTGTACGCCAGGGTTGCTTTCTGTATCGCAGCCAAAAGCCAAAACGTGTCTGTCACGATCCGAAACGAGAATCTGCTTCGCTACAGTAGGGACCGACAAGCCCCCTGCTAAGGAGGTTATATCTACGGCGCGAGAAGAAAGACCCCCGGTTTTATCCCAGTAATAAATACCGCCATCCCGCACGTTCATCAGTAGGTCTTCGCCAAAGTTGTCATGCGTCCAAAGACGCAGTGTGTTTGTTACAATCGCATCAGAAGACGCCGAGGACCAAGGACCGCGGCCCCATGTCCCTGCACCCCAGCCTGCCCCAGAAATATCAATGTCCAAGCCTGTATTGATTTGATACGCGCCAATTACAGAAGACCCACCGCTACCGGAATCAGACCCTGTTGCAGATACAGTAGAAGGAGCCAACTGACCGTTAACCGTAATGTCTGCAATGCTTGTACCTGCGGCACGGGCTACAATCGTGTAGCTGTCAGCATTAACAACTTCAGTTACATAGTACTCTTGGTTTAGAACATCTGCCGTAATGGTGCCCCCAAGACTAACCGCGCCACTGAATGCTACAAAATCGTTTACCACAGCGCCGTGAGACGCATTGGATACCGTAATTACTGACGAACCTGTTGTGGCGGAAAAAGTTACATCTCCCGCTGGCGTAGTTACACGAAGAGGTGTGATGTCGTTGTAATAACCGCCTTCGTCTATGTAGTATTTAAGATTGGTTCCCACACCTAAATACTGGTCCAAATTCAACGCAACCCAAGGATGCAAGGCACGACAGGTGCCCAGAAATGAATTAGCGGATCGCTTTTGCCATCCGCCTATCTTCTCAGGAAAGCCTTTTTGAAACCGAACATAATCAATGTCAAACCAACCGCCCTCATTGGTGTAGGCGGTTACTTCGCGGTTTACCCCCGGTTTGAATTGTAGCTTTGACAGCGGCATTTATCACGAAATCTCTTCATAAGTTACAATCATTTTGATGTCGTTAGCAGCCGAAGCCGTTGCACCAAGCGAAGTATCTTCCTCCAAGTAAAGTGGAGTGTCTTTTGTAATTACGTCTAAGTTAGTGTTAATGGCAACTTCCTTGGCCTGGATAAGCTCTGTCTGAGCGCCACCCAAAGATGCTGCACTGTATAAACTCACACTAATGTTCGCTGCATTCGAGCCGTCTGTGTTGACTGCTCGAACCAATGTGACTCGCAGCACTTTCCCAGAAGATGCCGCGTTATTTAGAAGGTTTGTTGCACTTGTGGTTGTAAGACTTGTAGTGTCTGTCTTGCCAATCATGCTTGTAATGTTGACTATATTGGGCGCAGCCATGTCGCTCTCCTATCCGAATATCATGCTGAAGGCGAGTGCCTTACCTGTTGACGAGAAGTCTGAAAACCCAAGAGTTCCTGACCCATTTGTTGTAACGGCCTGCCCTGAACTGCCGTCTGAAGTAGGTAAAGTAAAAGCCGCAACAAACGCCTGTAAGTTAGCGTCAAAAGCTAACACATCTGTGCCAATTGTAAGCCCAAGGTTAGTCCTAGCATCTGAGGCCGTACCGCCACCCGTACCACCGTCAGCAACCGCCAAGTCCGTAATGCCTGTGACTGAGCCGCCAGTAATCGTGACATTGCTCATTGATAGAGCGTCCGTAAGGTTTATTACAGCCGCACCCGCACCCGCACCGTCAGAGTAGATGAAGGCATTAGTGCCATTAGCAATTGTCACGTTCGCGCCAGAACCTTGCGTAAAAGTACAGCTTTGACCCGAACCGTTTACCACAAAGTAAATGTGCTGACCGTCGCTCGGAGATATTGTAATTGTGCAAGCCTCGGTGGCTCCACTCAACACCAGCGTTTTGTACTGCCCTTCAGATAACGATCCATCAGAAGTCAAAAGAGTATGTGCCGCGCCAGAAGCAGATAGGTCAATCGTCCCAACGCCGTTAGTAAGGCGGTCTACAATGTTCAAGTTGTTATTAGTCGTTGTACCCCAAGTACCCGACTGCTCACCGTTTCTGATAAGCTCTATACCACTGTTCGTTGCATATGTACTTGGCATGTCGTTCCCTACGCAGCTACTATTTCTGTCCAGATTGTGTCTTCGTCTGGAATAATTCTACCCCAAACTACCACAGTTCCGACGCGACCGCTACCCTCAACACCTACTAGGTTTATAGTCGCGCCACCTGTTACTGTTACAGACCCAGATTGACCCTGTGCCTGCGGATCAAATGTGATTGGAATAACCGCTGTTGTGCGCTGAGTTACGATGCCGACTGCCGTTGTAGCAGACAGTCCTGTTTGCGGCACGTTCGCATCGCCAATGACTTCAACATCGTTGAGTTCGCCGTTAGCCGCCACACCAACAATGGTCGGTTGTACGTTGATAATCACCTCAACTGCGTTGGTCGAAGCTGTTGCTTCCAGCCCAGTGAGTTCTACCAAAGCCGTACCTGTTACCGTCACATCACCAACGCCACCTGTAGCTGCAACACCTGTAATTACTGGCTGTACGTTGATAATTGCTTCAACGCTGCCGACCGCTGCCGTACCCTCGCTGCCACCAGCAATAACGATAACACCTGTACCGCCGCCTGCCGCCGCTGTGCCAACGACACCTGTTGCAGATAGCCCTGTTTGATCAAGATCTTGATCCGTGACCAGCGTTACTTGGCCCACGGTCCCCGTCCCGGCAAGGCCAACAACGCCTACTCGAGTTACTGACGCGTCATCGCCTATCGGCACTTGTGCTATGGCGACTGATCCGAAGAACATGGGTTATTCCTCCTCACTGAGAACTATCTATAATTAGTTTTGTCGCAGTGATTGCGCGGCCAATCTTTTTTGCATCGGTCGATGTCGTTCCAAGTGAACCATCACCCTGTATATACAATGTAGACCCCGGCGTCATACCTGTTTGAGTCTCGTCAATGCCACCGAATGCGACTGAAATGCTGTTGCCATTGACGCCAGCCTCTTGAGCAATACCGTGCAGCTTTGTTATGTCGAGGTTGGTAGTCAGGACGTCGACGCCCATAGTGCCAACGCCCACCCTTCCGCCAGTACTGAGCGTATCCCTGAACCCCGTAATAAATCTACCGTCTCCCACCGGAGAGAAGCTGGCTGTAAAATAGGATTGGGAGTATGAGCTGCCGTGAGTGTAAGTGTCAATCGTCGTAAACCCGCCCGAACCGTCATATTCAAAAATCTTTGTGGTCGGATTTGAATAAACCGCATATTGAACGACGAATTGTTGGCTTCCATACACAGTATCCCCCGCAATTCCAAGCTCCTGAATATTGCTGCCAGCCTCTCCAAAATTTGTCGGGTTGGAAACTTTGCTTATAGTAGACCCGGAAACTGAAAACGCCCCGACTTGCAAAGTTGATCCACTGGTCTTTCTTATTGCGCCGAGGTAATGGCCTGATTCATTGTCATAAACTAGACCGGGCGCTTCAGACGACCAATTCGAAGCACCCGTTGAGTCGGTCATCGTAAATTGGCTCAAAGGTGTGATCGTTGTTCCTGATATTGATGATAATTCAATAACCGGATAATCATTGCCCGCCACTGAAAGGGTCGCAAATTTACTCGGATCGTCTGTGTTGAATGCGATGCTCATATTTCTGACATTCTGATTGGAACACATATTCACCACTGTTTGGAATGTAAATGTAGTGCCACTATAGCTTCCATACATATAACGCCCTTTATCACCAGCGGATGGATCGCGAAAGGCGGCAACAAATGCCGAAGGTGATCCATTGCCAGGAATAAATTTTATATCACTCTGTTCGACTTTTCCGGTAGCTAAATCGTATTCACCGCTCAAGATGGTAATTGTCGTTCCCGAAACACTACAAAGTTTCATGTGGCCGGTGGCGGTTTGACTATTGGCATATAAAACGACAAACTTAGAAGGGTCGTTATGATCTATAGCCAAACTCGGAGATGGGTATGGACAGTTGGACGAACGAATCACAACTGGGGTTCCATAGCTTATAGAAGTTCCCGATATTTCTCCGACCACGACTGTTGGGTAAGAATTCGAATTATCTAAATAAAGCATTATGAATTTATTCGCAGAATTCGGAAAAAAGTACAGCCTTGGAGCTTGTAGCGCGATGCCTGAATCTCTTAAAAAGTTAATTGCAGCAGCCGTTTGCGTGGTTGATGTTTCAAAGACTTTATCAATAGAACCATCACTGTTTAGCTGCATTGCATCGCCAGCGGCGATTGTTTCGGTGATTGCAAGTTCTACTTCATCAGCAGCACTCCCAGCATCAGCCCAAGCAGGCGCGGCACCAGAGCCGCCAGATGTTAGAACTTGTCCTGCTGTACCGTAGTTTGCGCCACTTAAACCAATCTGACCAGAGGGGCCGATGCGCATCTTTTCAACATCGTTGATACCAAAATGCACAGTGCTACCTGTCATTGCTATAGGCTTATAAGAGCTACCAGCACGATAATAACCACGAAGAGTTGGACCTGAAGCGAAGCCTGATGTAGTATCTATTTCTAGGCCAAGAGAAGTTGATGCGTTTTGCACACTTGCCTGTGTAGCTGGCGAACTGGTTCCGACCCCAAAATTACCACCAACATACGCCGACCCATCAAGGTGAAGGTCGTTAAAGGCGTTGCTTGCCGAACCAATGGAAATCGCACCGTCCGTCTGCGGAGACATCACCGTACTCGTCACGTTCAAGATGTCAGTGCCGTTCGACTGTACCGTGAACGTCCCGCTCGTCGCGTTGAAATCACCGCTCACGGCTATCGTGCCAGTGATGTCTACACCTGTGCTGGTGGTGGCGAGTTTTTCTGACCCGTTGTGATAAAGTGCAACTTCATTACCAGATGTCCCACTAAAGTAAGCAGTACCTGAAGCATCACGCAACCATAGTACATTAGATGCTTGTACAAATAAATTACCTGCACCTTGATCATCAATATAACTATTAGACCCATCATGGTAAATCTGCAAATCCTGACTTGCGCCAAGCTGGATTTTCTCGTTGTCACCAAGATTTAGACCGTCAGCGGTGACTGTCTCGGCTATCGTGCCGTCTGAGATGAAATCCCCTAAGTCTCTTGCTTTGGTCATCAAAAACTCTCCTAATTAGCCCTCGGACTCGGACTCAGGCGTTGGAATTACAGGCGCGGACCATGTGTCCGCATCTGCATCATACACCCACCCTGTTTTTACCTCACCAGGGCATTCTACAAACCCAGAGTGAAGGCTTGGATGAAACCTGTCTTTAAAAGAAGGAACTACATCAATCGCAACACCGTTTGCAATTCTACAATACATCTTAATACTCCACTATTACGAGGCCTTGTGCGCCTGTAGCCATCTGCTCGGCATTTACATAGCACCCACCACCGCCACCGGGAAAACCCCCTGTTCCGCCACCAGCTTGACCACAAGGCCCACTACCGCCGCCGCCATTATGGCCGGGATTTCCATGCCAGCCCCCGGCCCCTGTACCTATCATATCAATAGAAGTCACAGGTTGCGAGAAGATAGAAGTAAAGCAAGACATATCATTGCTTGTCGAAGCCGAACCACCGCCAGTGTTGAAACCGTTATAACCCAAAGTTCCATAGGCTTGACCCCAAGTGTAGGTGTTGGGCGTTGAGCTTCGACCGAGACCGCCGCCAGCGCCGCCGCGGGTTACGGCTCGGTCCATATAACTTTGGTTAGTGCCTACGCCGTCGTTTCCGTCTCCAAGTAAAGACGCTGCTCCGCCGCCACCAGTGTACCCGTATCCACTCGTACCCGCACGATGAGCCGTACTCCCGTATCCGCCAGTTGCATTAATATCTCCACCTACACCAGTGCCGCCATCATGTTGCCCGTTGGAGTTATTGTTTGCACCACCGCCGCCAGTTGCTGAAACATCCGAACCAAACGAGCTAGTTCCACCCGTTACACCCCGTAACCCGCCCTCGCCTACAGTAACCGAGTAAGAAGCGCCTGCAGTAACGGCAATTGTTTTTATAGCAAAACCACCGCCGCCACCTCCGGTGAGGGACAGAGAAGCACCGCCTCCACCGCCGCCCCAAAGGCGAACTCTAATAGACGTTATTCCCGATGGAACAACAAAGTTTCCAGAGACCCCAAAAGTCATGATGCCACCAGAGCCAAAAGTCCCCGAAAAAATATTCATTCCCGCAACAGGGGCGGCGCTACCACCGCCACCCGCACCGCCTGATACAACTGTTCTAGTCATTTTTATTCTCCCTCATAACCCATTACTTGAACCACACAGCCCTCGGAACCAGAGTTATAAACTAAAACTCGATCTCCATTACTAATAACTAAACCCGTGTTTTCGTAATGATTGAAAGCGGTGTTTTCTTCCAAAACTCCATCTTCGCCAAGGTTGGTGATGTTGCTTTTAACCGCTGTGACTACTCCGCTGTTGCTGGTTATTGTTGTATCGTCCTGAACCTGGCTATAATCGCTAGGTGAAAAATAGGCCGTGGACCTTGTCCAAGTTTTGAGGTCCGTAGAATAGTAAGTATGCGAAGCTGTGTTGTCATTGTATCGGAAAAAAACAAGCGCCCAAAGAGGTTTTGTTAAAGTCCCAATAAACGTGCATCTAGAGGTGTTGTCTTGATTTGTACCAAAATCAAACGGTGAGTCTACCGTCAAAGATATTGGCACATGCAACACTCCTAAAGAGGGCTGATCCTGACCGTAGGATAAAGAAGTTATGCTGCCGTCGCTCTTATTACTACGAACTGTGTCTCGGTCGAATGTCGCCAAGTAATAGGTGGTCTCAGAATTTCTATAGTAACACCAGTAATGAAGTCCATCTGTAGGATTGTATTCAAAGAATACGGTGTGACCACCCCGACGCGTGACGTTGTTATCGTAACTAAACCCTTTTGCTTGGCCGTAGTCTACCAAAGAGTTGGCAACTTGGGACGAAGATACTGAGTCAAAATCAGTACCGAAAAAATTAATTGCTGTATTGACGTTATTGTTACAGGAGTCCGCTACGGCGGCTTTATTTTGAAGATATAAGCGGCGATACTGATACCCACCCGACCCACCATTCACGCTACTGCCTAGTATGTTGTAATACCAACTATCGCTAGAACGGTCTCTATTCGCAGAATTACTGTCGGCAGCCAACCAAGCCTTGCCGGTCATATAAGCGTTGCTGTTCATAGCTAAGGCAAGCATTGGACTACTAGACCACGGGTCGAAAACAATACCAACATCATAGTAACTAAATCCAGACTGTGTGTCCTGACCTGAGGGTGTCCCATTAACAACACGGTCATAATAAGTCGATGCAGGAACATCCGCAGGACCTGCGTCATTGTACCCGTAAAATGTATTCATAGTGGAATTAGTGCCAATATGAATCATACGGGTGGAATCGGCGTGGACACTTGACCAAGTTTCATAAGGCCATTGGTGCATGCAAGTAGTAGACAGATTGGTTTGCGTTGTAAAGGTGTAAGTTGTCGTGTTGCTTGCGAGGTAAGTCTCAAACTGAGAAGAAACATTTGAAGAGGTCGAGCGTCCAGTTGAAGACACAAACATATTGCGACCAAGATACTGTGGAGCATCAGTGTCGGCCAAAAGCGTGTTGTTAGTAGGGTATTTCAAATACCGCTCGTCATATGCCTCGGACACTAAAGTCGTAGATTGTGTCAAAGAATCCGAAGAATCATCTAGACGGAGTATAAACTCCGTCCCAAGAGTGGACTGAGCCTTGATAGTGATAGACGCCTCATTACCGCTGCTGTTTGTGTACACCGCAGTGGTTTCTTTAGATGCGATTTTCGCTTTTCCTAAACGACCTTTAGCCATTGTTCTTATCCTCTCATAAAGTAGACGAAACCGTTTGATGTTCCGCCTGAAGCGACATCGGCCCATTCCGCAGCATTAGCGCCTGCGTTTACACTTAAAACCTGACCCGCCGTTCCTAAAGACGCGGGGATATTTGTTGCAATGTCTCGACCATCGACTGTGCCTGTGACGGCGATGTCGCCTGTGACTGATACGCCTGTGGCTGTGCTGGCAATTTTCTCAGAGCCATTATAGTACAGATGGACACCACCACCTTCATTTGCGTCTAGGATTGCCGCACCCGCAGTGTTTCCAATAATCTTTACTGCGTTGGACCCTTGTAGAAAAAGTATACCATCGCCGTTATCCTTGACGTAGCTATTAGACCCATCGTGATACACCTGCAAATCCGCAGATGCACCAAAGGTAGCCTTTACGTTGTCGCCAAACTCAAGTGCTTCGTCGGAGGCGTCCCACATTAGCTTGGCAGTTGTGCCTGTGACCTCGTAGAAGGAGATGTCGCCAGAGTCCCGAGCGATTGATATTCTCGTGCGGTCTAGGTTATTTCCTACCTTAAAGTTTAGCTCGTTTGCGGTGCCATCATACTGGATATTTGCTCCAACATCCCCCGTACCCGCTTCCAACAGCTTCAATTCGGCGTTTGAACCAGACGCTGCGGTAACTCTAACAAGTGCATCGCTTGCCCCCGTTAGAAAAAAGCTGTCATCAGCACTTACAGTCCCCGTTACGTCGATGCCTGTGCTGGTGGTGGTAAACTTTTGTGCGTTATCGTGGTAAAGTGTGACTGCTCCATCTACTCCAAAAGTAGCCATAAACTCCCCAGCATTTGGGGTGGTAATCCTTACATCTTGTCCAGCAAGCAGTAATTGGCCTGTGCCTACTTCATTTATGTATGAATTAGACCCATCATGAAAAATCTGTAGGTCAGACCCAGCGCCGAAGATGGCTTTGTCGTTGTCGCCGAAGGACAAGTTACCCGTCATCGTATCGCCAGCTGCGTCCACAAACAAGGCATCCGCTTGCGCTTGGGTGTAGGTGTTGCTTACAGATACAGTGCCGTAAGCTACTACATCAACGGTATCTCCCACGTTCGCGCCAGAGGCCAATACAATAGAAGTGCCATTCGTTGCCGTGAAATCTGCCGCAGAGAGTTTTGCCCCGTTAAGAAAAACCTCAACAAGCCCCGCCGTATACGATACCGTGAACGCCGTTTGCCCCGCCGTGGCTGTAAAAGTAGTTGGTACAAAGGTAACAGGCTGAATGTCAGAGGCGATTGCCGAGATGAAAACAATAGCATCCCCTGACAAATCAATAGCCGAGCCGCCGCCGCTACTCTCTGAAGGAGTTCGAGACAGTGTTGTGCCGGAAGCGGTGTATGTTCCGCTCCCGATTTCCCAGTTCGAAGTGCCGTCCTCTATGACGTATCGAACTGAATCTCCGTCAGACACTCCCGCCGCGGCAAAGGTCTGGTAGCCGTCTACGACTGAACCCAGTGTAATTGTGCCTGTCCCCGTAGTCGAGGTCGTCATCTTAGCACGATTTACCAATACTACCATGGCGAAGCTCCGAACCTAGTGTTTATGCAATACGGATGATAGCGTTAGAAGCATCCGCCGTTGGGAAAACAATCTGAAAGTCACCGGAAGTAGATGACTTATCTGAACCAAAGTCCAGAACGATTACAGATGGATCACCCGCTGCCGTGTCGTTGTAAATCAAAGCACCTCGCGCCGTGATTGTCGCTGACGTAAACGTGATGTCCGCAAAGTCTGTCAACGCTGTTGTACCAGATGTTGTCGGAGTTACGTTTGTCAGTGTACCACCACCCGCGGTGTATGTACCTGAGTTTGCCACCTCGTTGGACGCAGTGTACGCTGTAGTAGCGGCGTCGAAAGAAGCGTTGTTGTCATACAAGGCCAACTTAAAGGTGTTAGCCCCGTTAGTGAAGTTGTGTGTAGCAGTCATCAATTCTTGCTTGAATGATGTACACATGTAGTTGCCGCTAAATGCCATGTTAGAGTCTCCTTATAAGCTCGGCCATATCAGGATGACCTGCGTCTTTGAGAGCATTATACACAGAAGTACGGTCACTGTGAATAGCTTGCCTCATATAGTAGGCCACCAGTTTCTCCAGATGCTTAGAGAAGGCACGAGCCTG
>Ga0222716_10001529_pt1 | contig 19352 bp, 15 predicted proteins | sample C33_13DmetaG_FD_165044 | JGI IMG/M metagenome (GOLD analysis project Ga0222716, IMG submission 165044) | Estuarine water microbial communities from San Francisco Bay, California, United States - C33_13D | ecosystem: Environmental > Aquatic > Marine > Unclassified | place: USA: California... | reverse complement strand
TTGATTGGTCAATTGGCCTCGGTCTATTTCTTTGTTTATTTTCTAATCTTCATGCCTTTATTGGGCAAATTAGAACATTATTTACTCACAAATAAAATCTAAAACCTATGGGCTCACATGAGCCCATTTTGGGGTGTAGCCAAGTGGAAAGGCAGTCGCTTTTGATGCGACCATTCGGAGGTTCGAACCCTTCCACCCCAAGAATTATTTACATAATAAACTACAGAAAAAATAAACTAATGGGAAAGAATCTGAATTGATTGGCACAAGGTAATCAATGTTCTTTGTCGATTTTGTACAATCTGTAAAAACAACAACAGGAATGTTTAATAAGCGCGATTCTTTTAAAATAGCTTCATTCCCATCTAACTGAAATAAAACTAAAGCTGAAGGTAAGCTTTTTAAGTGACCCAATCCTTCAAGCTTTTTTTTTTGTTTTAAATACTTAGGAAAAACCATTTTTTTTTGTGTTAAAAAGTCATGAAAATATTTTTCACAATAGTGAAAAGATTGAATTGAGGGTTGAAACTGAGACCAATTTGTCAATAAGCCAGGAATCCAATATTCATTTGAATATGGTTGCATTAATTGAGCAGCAGTTTTTCGAGTTAAAAAAGATAATTTGGGATTGGTGTTAATAAATAAAATGGTTTGATTATTTTTATTTAATGCTTTGAGAAAAATAATTGCTTTTTTTAATAAAAAGAAACTTTTATTATTTTTTAATAAAGCTAAGTGATTGCGAAAGCCTTCAATATAATCAAAAAGTTGAGGATTCACTCTATTTGAAATGTATTGAGGATCTGAAAAGACTGGAAAATTCATAAATTTTTATTTTTTTCTGTTTAGAAGTGGATTTGAACCACCGACACAAGGATTTTCAGTCCTTTGCTCTAACCAACTGAGCTATCTAAACATATATAGAAAAACAAGTCACATGTATTTATTGTTAGTATTTTTACCCTTCTTTGGCTTTCTTTTAGTCACCATTTTTGGTCGATTTTTTGGCTACCGTGGCGCACCTCTAATTGCTTCTACTGCAGTTATTGCATCTTCTATTTTGTCATTCTTTGCTTTATATGAAGTTGGAATTTGTGGAAGTCCTTGTTATATTCAGCTTCTTCCATGGTTTCAAACCGAAATGTTTGTAGCATCATGGGGATTTCTTTTTGATAGTCTAACAGTTATTATGTGTGTCGTTGTTACTTTTGTTAGTAGTTTAGTCCATATTTATTCCATTTCTTATATGGGAGAAGATCCACATTTACCAAGATTTATGTCTTATCTATCAGTTTTTACTTTTTTTATGTTAATGTTAGTCACTTCTGATAACTTTATTCAAATGTTTTTTGGATGGGAAGGTGTAGGTGTAGCTTCTTACTTATTAATTAATTTTTGGTATACAAGATTACAAGCAAATAAATCAGCGATTAAAGCTATGTTAGTGAATCGAGTGGGAGATTTTGGATTAGCTTTAGGAATTATGGGAGTCTTTCACACTTTTAAAGCTGTCGATTTTGCCACCGTTTTTGCTTGTGCTTCACAATTTGCTGATCATTCATCCATTTTTTTTCATGTTGAAATGCATACTTTAACTTGGATTAGTTTATTATTATTTATTGGGGCCATTGGAAAATCTGCTCAGTTAGGTCTTCATACATGGTTACCAGATGCTATGGAAGGACCCACACCAGTTTCTGCATTAATTCATGCCGCTACTATGGTAACTGCAGGAGTCTTCTTATTAGCTAGATGTTCACCTTTAATTGAATATTCATCTCAAGCATTAGTCATCATTACTTTAATTGGGGCTTCAACAGCTTTTTTTGCTGCAACTACAGGAGTTGTCCAAAATGATTTAAAACGAGTAATTGCTTATTCAACTTGTAGTCAATTAGGATATATGATTTTTGCATGTGGGATTTCACAATATGCTGTAGGTGTATTTCATTTAATGAACCATGCTTTCTTTAAAGCTTTACTTTTTTTAAGTGCTGGATCAGTCATTCATGCTTTAGGTGATGAACAAGATATGCGAAAAATGGGAGGCTTAGTCCGTTTACTTCCATTTACTTATTCTATGATGGTTTTAGGATCTTTAGCTTTAGTTGGATTTCCTTATTTAACAGGATTCTATTCTAAAGATGTGATTCTAGAAGTTGCTTACGCAAAATATACACTAAGCGGAAATTTTGCTTATTGGTTAGGAACTGTCTCAGCTCTTTTAACTTCTTACTATTCATTTCGATTACTTTACTTAACATTTTTAGCATCACCACAAATGCTTAAATCATCCTTAAAAAATGTGCATGACGCACCACTTTTAATGGGATTTTCATTATGTTGCTTAGCTGTAGGAAGTATCTTTGGTGGATTTATGGCAAAAGATATGATGATTGGACTAGGAACCAACTTTTGGGGAAATGCTTTATTTACTTTACCTAGCAATACTTTATTAATTGAATCTGAATATATTCCACAATCTATTAAGTTTATTCCAATTATTTTTAGTGGGTTAGGTGCTTTGATTGCAGTCAATTTAAATGGATTTGGGACATCTTTTTCTTATTACCTCAAAACTAGTCAAATTGGAAGACAATTGTATATTTTTCTAAATAAACGTTGGTTAGTTGATAAAGTTTATAATGATTTTGTAGGCCTCCCAAGTTTAATCTTTGGCTATTCTATTTCTTTTAAACTTTTAGATAAAGGTGTATTAGAACTTTTTGGGCCAACAGGAATTATCCAGAATTCTTTCTTTTTTAGAGAGGTTGTCAAAACAACTCAAACTGGATCAATTTATCATTATGCATTTATTATGTTTGTGAGTTTAACTACAGTTTTTGCTTTTTTAGCTTTAGCTACAACTTCATTAGGCTCATGTCTAGATTCACGCATTTTACTTCTTTTACCTTTAAGTTTTTTCTGGTTACATGAAAAATAAGGAAGCATTGTATGGGATTTCCCATACAATCTTCTTGTTCAAAAAAATAGGTTTATGCAAAACATCCTTCTTTGCTTACTAACTCTTCCAGTCCTTGGGGCTTTAGGGGTTCTAGTTTTCCCAACAACTGCTTTAAGGCAAATGAAACTTTTTGCTTTAACTGTTACATTAGTCAATTTCATTCTTTCTTTAAGTCTATGGATCTTTTTTGATAATGCTTCAGCCAAATTTCAATATGTTCAACAAATTGAATGGTTGTCTTTTTTTAATATGAATTTTTATATTGGGATTGATGGGATTTCTCTCTTTTTTATTCTTCTCACTACTTTTTTAGTCCCAGTTTGTTTACTGATTAGTTGGAAGTCAGTCAATCACTTTGTGAAAGAATTTCTTGTAGCTTTCTTATTCCTTGAAAGTTTTATGATTGCAGTTTTTTGTATGCTAGATTTAGTTCTTTTCTATGTATTCTTTGAAAGTGTCTTAATTCCAATGTTTCTAATTATTGGAGTTTGGGGATCTAGGGAACGAAAAATTCGTGCCGCTTATCAATTTTTTCTTTACACTTTAATCGGCTCTCTTTTTATGTTAATTGCAATTTTACTGATTTATTTTCAAGTAGGGACCACTGATCTTCAAGTCTTAAACACGATTGAATTTAGTGAACGTAGACAACTTTTTCTCTGGGCAGCTTTTTTTCTTTCATTTGCTGTGAAAGTGCCAATGATTCCTTTTCACATTTGGTTACCAGAAGCTCATGTAGAAGCTCCTACAGCAGGATCTGTCATTTTAGCTGGAATTTTATTAAAATTAGGAACTTATGGATTTTTAAGATTCTCTATCCCTCTTTTTCCTGAAGCTAGTGTTTACTTTACTCCATTAGTTTATACATTAAGTGTAGTAGGAATTATCTATGCATCTTTTACAACATTAAGACAAATTGATTTAAAAAAAATCATTGCATATTCTTCAGTCGCTCATATGGGCTTTGTCACATTAGGCTTATTTAGTTTAAATGTCCAAGGAATTGAAGGAGCTATTTTATTAATGCTTAGTCATGGATTCGTTGCTTCAGCTCTTTTTCTTTGTATTGGAATTCTTTATGATCGAACACATACTAGGTTAATTAGATATTATGGAGGTTTGGTTCAAACTATGCCTTTATTTTCTTTTTGTTTTTTTATTTTTACATTAGGAAATCTTAGTCTCCCAGGAACTAGTAGTTTTGTTGGAGAATTTTTAATTTTAGTAGGAGTCTTTCAAACAAACACATTTATTGCAACATGTGCAGCTACTGGAATGATCTTAGGTGGAGCTTATTCTATTTGGTTATATAACAGAGTTGTGTTTGGAAATCTTAAACCAATTTATTTAAATAAATTTGCTGATATTAATCGACGAGAATTTTTTATTTTACTTCCTTTTGTTCTTTGTATCTTTTGGATGGGAGTTTATCCTTCAATTTTTTTGGAATCCTTTCATTTATCAGTTGCAAACATTTTACAGAACACTCGATTTTAAAAAGAATGGGTCTTAAGAATTTAAGATCCACTCTCAAAACAATTTAATTATTTATGGAATTTTTTGAAAATGATTTCTATGGCTTTCTCCCTGAACTCTTCCTTTTGATTGCTTCTTTAACTTTACTTATGTTTGGAGTGATTTATTCTACTTCAAAAACACATGGCCAACCTTCATGTATGCAATTAGTAAGTTGGATGAGTTTACTCAGTTTAGTCTTAACTGCTGGGTTAGTTTTCAATAGTCCAGTTCAGTCCATGATTTTTTTCTCTCAAGCTCTTTATTTAGATGAACTTAGCTCATTCTTTAAAATTCTTATTTTAGCAGGCAGCTTTATTTCTATTTTCATGTCTCTTCAATATTTTGAAAGTGAAAACCTCCACAATTTTGAGTACCTTGTTTTAATCTTACTTTCAACTCTTAGTATGTGTTTATTAGTTTCATCCTATGATTTAATTTCAATGTATTTAGCTATTGAAATGCAAAGTTTATGTTTTTATGTTCTTGCAGCTTCTCAACGTCAATCTGAATTCTCAACTGAAGCTGGGCTCAAATATTTTTTATTGGGCGCTTTTTCTTCAGGGGTTTTTCTTCTAGGTTGTTCATTTCTTTATGGAATTACTGGACTCACAAATTTTGAATCACTTGCGATTTTTTTCGCTCAAGATACTCAAGTCAATCAAACTAGTGATTGGTTTTTTATTCAAATCGCTATTTTATTAATTGCTGTTGGATTCTTTTTTAAACTTAGTGCTGCTCCTTTTCATTTTTGGGCTCCTGATGTTTATGAAGGTGCACCAACTTCAGTCACCGCTTTTTTTTCAATTGTTCCAAAAACTTCCATTTTAGGGATTTTTATTAAATTATTTTTTGTAAGTTTTTTTGAACTTAGTAGTTTATGGCAACCTTGCCTTATTCTAACTGGTTGTTTATCATTAGTTGTGGGGGCTTTTGCTGCTTTTGCTCAAAGAAAAGTGAAAAGACTTTTAGTTTATAGTTCAATTGGCCATTTAGGCTACATGTTTTTAGGCTTAAGTTGTTTAAGTGTAGAAGGTTTACAATCAGTTTTAGTCTATTTAATTCTTTATATTTTAATGACTACACAGATTTTTGCCTGTGTTCTAAGTTTAAAAGAAGCGAAAACTGGTCAACGAATTAGATATTTAGAAGATTTTAAATATTTATCTTCAGCTCATCCTTTGCTAGCATTAGCTTTTGTGTTGAATTTTTTCTCAATGGCAGGAATTCCCCCATTAGTTGGATTTTGTGCAAAATTTTATGTGTTTTTTGCTGCTTTAGGTTCTTCTCTTTACTTCTTTGTAGCTGTTGCTATTTTTTGTAGTATTGTGAGTTGTTTTTATTATTTACGTTTTATTAAATTTATGTATTTTGATAAAGGCTCAGAGATTCTTGAGTACAGTGTGATGGATGCTCAAAAAGCTTGGATTATTTCGGTGACATCAGCTCTTTTAATTTATTTATTTTTTTTCCCAACATGTATTTTTTTATGGGCTGAAAAGACAAGTTTACTTTTTTTTAGTTAATAAAGATAAGGACATAAAAGTCCTTATCTTTAATCTTTTAAAGACCTCCCCACCAATAAATGGCAACGAATAAAAATAACCAAACAACATCAACAAAATGCCAATACCAAGCAGCAGCTTCAAAGCCAAAATGTTGGTGAGTTGAGAATTGGTTAGCAATTAGTCTTGCTAAACAGATTGCAAGAAAGATAGTTCCAATAAATACATGAAAACCGTGAAATCCGGTAGCCATGAAAAATGTTGATCCATAAATTCCATCTGTAATTGTAAAAGGAGCTTCAATATACTCTACAACTTGAAATCCAGTAAAAATCGCTGCTAGAATAACTGTGAGAATTAAACTAATAATTCCTTGGGTTTTTTGTCCTGCTAAAATTGCATGATGTGCCCAAGTAACAGTTGCACCAGAAGTTAAAAGAAGTAAAGTATTTAAAAAAGGGATTTCCCATGGGTTTAATACAGCAATGCCTTTTGGAGGCCAGACAGCACCAATTTCAATAGTTGGAGCTAAACTTGAATGGAAAAAAGCCCAAAAGAATGCAAGAAAAAACATAATTTCAGACACAATAAACAGAATCATTCCAGATTTTAATCCAGCTTGAACTGTAGTAGTATGATGACCCTGATATGTTGATTCACGAATAATATCTCTCCACCAAACAAACATAGTGTAAAGAATCATAAAAAATCCAGTAGATGCTAAAGAATCTCCACCAATATATCCATGCATGTAGAGAACTCCACCAAAAGCAGTCACAAGTGCTGCAAAAGATGCGAAGAAAGGCCAAGGACTAGGATCTACTAAATGAAATGGGTGTTTTTGTTGGTTCATAACAGTTTTTTTTTTCAATTGATTTTCTTAAAGAATTAAATTTCTTCTAATTTGTTTGAAATCCAATTTAAATAATCATCTAATTGAACTCCTTCAACAACAATAGGCATAAATCCATGGTTTGCCCCACAAATTTCACTACATTGTCCATAGAAAACACCTTCACGTTTCAGAAAAAGCGAAGTTTGATTTAATCTTCCAGGCACTGCATCACACTTAATTCCAAGAGCTGGAACTGCCCAACTATGAAGCACATCAGCTGCAGTAATAATAATACGAATATGTGTTTGAACTGGAAGAACCACTCGATTATCCACCTCAAGCAAACGAAGTTGACCTAATTCTAAATCGTCCTCCGGAATCATGTAGCTGTCAAAAACAATAGATCCGTCTTCTGAAACACTGTAATCTGAGTACTCATAGGTCCAATACCATTGATGCCCAATCACCTTTAAAGTTAAAGATGGATCAACAATTTCATCCATGGAATAAAGAAGAGCAAATGAAGGAACTGCAATAATCATTAAAATAAAACTAGGGGTTACAGTCCAAACAATTTCAAGAAAAGTTCCATGAATAATTTTACTTGGAACTGGATTTTTTGTCCAATGAAAATGCCATAAAGTTCTTAATAACATCCACACAACAAAAACTAAAACAACAACCATAAAAAAGCTAATATCATTATGAAGATCTTGAATTCCTTGTGCAATAGGCGAAGCTGGATCTTGAAATCCAAATTGCCATGCTTGTGGAGCATCACAAGAAGCTACACTTAAGAAAAAGAAAGACCAAAAGTTGACAATGAATTCCATAAATCATATTTTTTTTTCAAAAAAAAAGTCTCCCCAGGTTGGATTCGAACCAACGACCCAATGGTTAACAGCCATTTGCTCTACCACTGAGCTACTAGAGATCTCAAAGAGGTGGACCCCACCTCTTAATCAAATGTTCGAATTTTTTGCACTGTCTTTGAAAAGTCTCGAGCATTTTGTTCAAACACTTCTTGACGTTTCACTGAACGATGTGGATTTAATGTTAACATAATTGCTCCAATCATTGCAACTAATAAAATCAAACTAGCTAATAAAAAGAAATAAAAATAATAAGTATATAAGACTTGACCTAAAGCTTCTACAGGAGTCTTAGAATTCACAAAAATTGGCCAAATCACATAATCTAAAGAAGATGCAGCAAATTGATCAAAAGTCTCAAGTTCTTGATGAAAGTGCTGAGAATATTCTTGGAACCTTTGAGCAAAATTTTTTGTAGTTAAGCCATAGAAAACAAATCCTACTGCACTAGACAAATAAAATTGAAGTGGTAAATCAACCTGAGAGCTCACTGAACTAGTTTGTAAAGGCACAAATTCTTGATGAAATAAGAAATAGAATTCTACAAAAAAAATTAATCCAACGAATCCTCCAATAGGTAAATAATGAAAAATGCTTTCTTGAACTTCAGTTAATTTGATATTTAACATCATAACAACGAATAAAAAAAGAACAGCAATAGCACCTACGTAGACAATTAAAAAGATTAAAGCAAAGAAATCTAAATTTAAGAGGAGAAGTAAGCCTGCTGAATTACAAAACACTAAAATTAAAAATAATACGGAGTAGACTGGGTTTTTTGATTTAATCACCATAAATGCAGAGAAGAGAACAAAAAATCCAAAAAAGAAAAATAAAAAAGTTTCTCCCATAGCTTTCTTTTTTTTGTGGCAAAGCAAGAAGTTTTGCAAAAAAATTTATGATTATGTACTTTTCACCTCTTGAACAGTTTACAATTATTTCTTTAATTCCTTTTCATTTAGGAAATTTTTATTTTTCATTTACAAACTCTGCTTTATTTTTTCTTTTATCAACTGGAGCTTTTATTTTTCTTTGCTCTTTAGTGTTTGTGAAAGGAGGGACTTTAGTTCCAACACCATGGCAATCAGTTCTTGAATTGATTTATGAATTTGTAGTAAGTTTAGTTTCAGAACAGATTGGGAAAAAAGGTATTCAGTATTTTCCTTTTGTGTTTACATTATTTACTTTTTTACTTTTAAGTAATTTAATTGGAATGATTCCATATAGTTTTACAACTACCAGCCATTTTATTATTACTTTTACTTTATCATTCTGTGTATTTATTGCAATGACTTTAATTGGATTTCAAACTCATGGCTTACACTTTTTTAGTTTTTTACTTCCACCAGGTGCACCTTTAATTTTAGCTCCAGGATTAGTTGTGATTGAATTAGTTTCATATTGTTTTCGTGGAATTAGTTTAGGTGTTCGACTTTTTGCTAACATGATGGCTGGGCATACTTTGGTAAAAATTTTAAGTGGATTCGCTTGGAGTATGCTTTCACTCAGTGGAGCTTTAAAATTGGCTGCTGCTATTCCATTTTTAGTTGTGTTTGCTTTAATGTTTTTAGAAGTTGGTGTTGCTTGTTTACAAGCTTATGTATTTACAATTTTAACTTGTATTTATTTAAATGATGCAATTCATCTTCATTAAAGTTGTTGTCTGGTGGGATGCTTGCATTCCATCAGATTGAGCGAAAATAGCTCAATGGTAGAGTATAGCCTTGCCAAGGCTAAAGTTGAGGGTTCGAATCCCTTTTTTCGCTTTGGGCTTAAGTAGACTTGAACTACTGACTTTACGCTTATCAGGCGTATACTCTAACCAACTGAGTTATAAGCCCCTTCATGCCTGGAAAGATTCGAACTCTCAACTTTCAGATTCGTAGTCTGACACTCTATCCAATTGAGTTACAGGCATTTTCAGGAGAAAAGGGACTCGAACCCTTAACCTTTGGTTTTGGAGACCACTGTTCTACCATTGCAACTATTCTCCTATTTGTCCCTTTCGTCTAACGGTTAGGACATCGCTTTTTCATGGCGAAAACACGGGTTCGATTCCCGTAAGGGATACACCAAAAACATTTCTACCTATGCTTCTCTATATTCTTACCAATCTCATCCAAATTTTAACCATTGTTGTCCCATTACTAGTCGCAGTTGCTTATTTAACTCTAGCTGAAAGAAAAGTTATGGCTTCAATGCAAAGAAGAAAAGGACCCAATGTAGTCGGATTCTTTGGAATTTTACAACCTTTAGCTGATGGATTAAAATTATTAGTCAAAGAACCAGTATTACCAAGTAGTTCCAATATTCTCCTCTTCTTAGGCGCCCCTTTTATGACTTTTTTATTAGCTTTAATTTCATGGGCTGTTGTTCCTTTTGATGAAGGCATTGTACTCTCAGATTTAAATCTAGGGATTCCTTATATTTTTGCAATTTCATCTTTAGGGGTTTATGGTGTCATCATTGCTGGATGGTCTAGTAACTCTAAATATGCTTTTTTAGGTGCTTTAAGATCCACAGCTCAAATGGTTTCATATGAAGTTTCTTTGGGGTTAATTTTAATTACTGTTTTACTTTGTGTTGGCTCTCTCAACCTGTCAACAATTGTTTTAGCTCAAAAACATGTGTGGTTTGGAATTCCTTTATTCCCTCTTTTAGTTCTTTTCTTTATTTCTTGTTTAGCTGAAACCAATCGTGCACCTTTTGATTTACCTGAAGCCGAAGCTGAACTTGTTGCTGGTTATAATGTTGAATATTCTTCAATGGGCTTTGCTTTATTTTTTTTAGGTGAATATGCTAATATGATTTTTATGAGTATTTTATGTTCTCTTTTATTTTTAGGTGGGTGGCTTCCTCCAGTCAATATTTTTTTATTTTCTTGGATTCCAGGGCCTGTTTGGCTTGGATTGAAAACTATTTTCTTTTTATTTCTCTACATTTGGACACGTGCCGCTTTTCCAAGGTATCGTTACGACCAATTAATGAAATTAGGTTGGAAAGTTTTTCTTCCATTGGCTCTTGCTTGGGTAATTCTTGTAGCTGGAACTTTAGTTGCTTTTGATCTTTTACCTTAAGAGAAATTTGTTTATGAACCTTTCAAGGTTCATAAACAAACTACCACCAACGTTGGTAAGCAAGAGCTCGATTTGTCTCAGCAAGTTTGTGACTTTCTAATTTTTTCAATTTTAAGGCACTTTCATTGGTGTATGCAGAAAAAACTTCTTGAGCTAAAAAATATTCAAAACTATAATGATGCGTTTTGAGGGCTTTAGTTTTTCTGTGCTTCTCTCTAGCAGATTCTAAAATCCATCTGATAGCTAAATTTTCTTGATTTTGAGATTTTTTTGCTCCAGGGATCATCTGAGTCATGCCTCCTACTCGAGCTTTTTTAAATTCAAAAACAGGTTGAATATTTTTTAAAGCTTGATCAAAAATCTGATCTTTAGAAACAAAAGGTTGCATTTTTTGTAATAAAAAAATTGTTTTTCCAAGAATTTTTTGAGCAGTTTTTTTATTCCCCTTTTTCATTAATGATTGAAGAAATTTTTGTAAACTAGTACAACTTTGGCCAACAAAAAAGTTATAGTGAATGAAAGAGTTATCCATAAATTAGTGTTTTTTTGTTCCATATTTTGATCTTGCTTGTTTTCGTCCTTTCACTCCTTGAAAATCAAAAACCCCTCGAATAATTTTATATTTAACTCCGGGTAAATCTTTGACTCTTCCCCCTCTTACAAGCACAACTGAATGTTCTTGTAAATTATGACCTTCTCCTGGAATATATGCAATAATTTCATTTTGATTGGTCAATTTAATTTTTGCAATTTTTCGAACTGCTGAATTAGGTTTTTTTGGAGATTTCGTATAAACTCTAAGACAAACACCTTTTTTTTGTGGAGCTCCACTGAGTGCTGGTGTTTTATCTCGATTTGGTTTGTGGGTTCTCCCAACATTCACTAATTGACAAAGCCTAGCCATAAAAACATAGATTTTTTTGTGTGGGCTCATGTGAGCCCATAGGTTTTAGATTTTATTTGTGAGTAAATAATGTTCTAATTTGCCCAATAAAGGCATGAAGATTAGAAAATAAACAAAGAAATAGACCGAGGCCAATTGACCAATCAAAACATAAGGATCTTCTACAGGCTGACAACCAATCCAACCTAAAAGTAAATTATCAGCCACTAATAACCAAAATAATTTTCTGTGAATAGGTCTGAAACTTGAACTTCTAATAGGAGATGAATGAATAAAAGGTAAGACTAATAAAGATGCAAAAACTAACCCAATAGCTAATACACCACCTAACTTATTAGGAATACTTCTTAAAATTGCATAGACTGGTAAAAAATACCATTCTGGAACAATATGAGCAGGAGTAGACATAGGGTTGGCTGGAATATAATTATCTGGATGGCCCAATGCATTCGGCGCAAAATAAATAAACCATGAGAAAAATAAAGCAAAAACTACCCAACCAACAAGATCTTTGAGTAAAAGATAAGGATAAAAAGGAATTTTATCTACTGTTGAACTACATCCTAAAGGGTTATTTGACCCGTACTGATGTAAAGCTACAATATGGACAAGACTTGCTCCTGCAATAATAAAAGGTAATAAATAATGTAAACTAAAAAACCTATTAAGGGTTGCATTGTCTACTGAGAATCCGCCCCAAAGCCAATGAGTGATATCAGTTCCTACAACTGGAATAGCACTGGCAAGACTTGTAATTACGGTTGCTCCCCAAAATGACATTTGACCCCAAGGTAAAACATATCCAATAAATGCTGTAAGAATCATGAGAAGTAAAATAATTACTCCAACAATCCAAACTAATTCTCTTGGACTTGTATAACTTCCATAATATAATCCTCTAAATAAATGAAGGTACACAACAATAAAAAACATACTTGCTCCATTGGCATGCATATAACGTAAGAACCAACCACCTTCAACATCTCTCATAATATGTTCTACACTTAAAAAAGCTAGATCAATATGTGGAGTATAATGCATTGCTAAAAAGATTCCAGTTAAAATTTGGAGAATTAAACAAATTCCAGCTGTAGATCCGAAGCCCCACATATAAGTTAAGTTTGAAGGAGTTGGATAATCAATGAGATGATCATTCACTGCAGAAAGCAGTGGTTGTTTTAAAAAAGAAAGTCTTTTCATAGAATTTGTGTTTTGTTGCACTATCTGTGTTTAAAAAGTTTAGTACGAAAAAGCTAGAATTTTTACAAATTGTACACATTTCGCCTATCAACGTGAGAATCTTTCACGAAAAAAAAGAATTTGTCTTGAAAAAAGTTTCCCGTTTCATATGCTTTCAACGGTTCTCCTGTCTCAACGTAGCTTCCTGGCAATGCTAATGGCTTAACAACCAGTCCACCAGAGGTTGAATACTTCCGGTCCTCTCGTACAAAGAAGTAGTTTTCTCAATTCTTACGCGCACCCCAGGTAGAATCCAAACTGTCTCACGACGTTCTAAACTCAACTCAGGTACCATTTTCATCGGCGAACAGCCGAACCCTTGGGACCTTCTTCAGCCCCAGGATATGATCAGTCAACATCGAGGTGCCAAACAATTCCGTCGATAAGGACTCTTGGGAATTATTAGCCTGTTATCCCTAGCGTATCTTTGATTCGTTAAGCAAAAGCCCTTCCACACGGTACTTTTGGATCACTATGGCCGACTTTCGTCTCTGCTCGACTTGTTGAGTCTTGCAGTCAGGCAAACTTTTACCATTACATTCTACAGAAAGTTTCCAACTTTCATTGAGTTTACCTTCGCACGCCTCCGTTACTCTTTAGGAGGCGACCGCCCCAGTCAAACTGCCTCATTTACACTTTTTTTGAATTCAAATGAGAATGAAGAAACCCAGAAGGTGGTATTTCAAGGGTGTATGGACTCCCACCTTTCCTACATACTTGATTTCTTTGTTCAATGTAAATGTACAGTAAAGATGCATAGGGTCTTCTCGTCTTGGGGCACGATTTCCGCATCTTCACGGAAAATTCAATTTCACTGAGTCCATGCTGGAGACAGTAGGGCAATCGTTACGTCTTTCATGCAGGCCAGGAATTAGCTGGCAAGGAATTTCGCTACTTTATGATTGTTATAGTTACAACCGCCGTTTACTAGGCCTTGAATTCAAATCTTTCAACTCTCCTCTTAAGCTTCTAGCACCGGGCAGACGTCAGACCCTATACTTCATGTTACCATTTTGCAGAGTCCTAATTTTTTAGTAAAAAGTCGTCACCCTCATTTTTGTGTCACCAATATTTGGTTTCCCTTCTTCCTAAGGTACGGGAATATTTTGCCGAGTTCCTTCAGCATGGTTATCTCAACGCCTGAGTCTATTCGACTTGTTCACCAGTGTCGGTTTTGGGTACGGTAGTTAAGTATCAAACTTTTTCCTGAAATTAAACATAAAAATTCCCTATCCAATTTGGTGATTTTTTTATTCCAATTTGTCAGTTTGATGAAGTTCATCATTTCAATGTTTTCACACGAAATTTAGAAGCCGATTCACTCTGCGCCGAGAAGCGGACCGCAGAAACCCTTGAACTTACGGCGATCATGATTTTCACATGATTTTTTCGTTACTCATGTCAGTATATTCACTTTTGAATCCTCCAATATCTTTCACAAGACATCTTCATCGGTTTACAAAACGCTTCGCTACCTCTTTCTACATTGCTTCGGTAAATAAGTTGAGCCCCGATACATTGTCAGTGCTTTTTTCCTCGACTAGTGAGCTATTACGCTTTCATCATAAAATGGCTGCTTCCAAGCCAATTTCCTAGTTGTTGTCGGAAAAAAACTTCTTTATCCACTTACTTATTGTTTAAGGACCTTAGCAAAAATTCTGGGCTGTTTCCCTTTTGACTTAAAACCTTAGCACTTTAAGTCTGTCTATTCATTTTCAAGTCACAAAGTATTCGGAGTTTCACAAAGATCAGTAAGGCTTTGGGCCCCCATAGCTTAATGAGTGCTCTACCCCTTTTGACCAAAATTGAACGCTTTACCTCAATAAATTTCGCGAAGAACCAGCTATCTCTAAGTTTGATTGGCCTTTCACCCCTACCCACAAATCATCCGCGCCTATTGCTACAGACGTCGGTTCGGTCCTCCAAAAGAAATTACGCTTTCTTCAACCTGTTCATAGGTAGATCACTTAGTTTCGGGTCAAATAAATCCAACACTCTGCATCTTGCATACTCGCTTTTGCTTCGCCTCCACGTATCCGATTAAGCAAGCTGAATTTATTTACTCACTGACCCATTATGCAAAAGGTACGCCACACAAATTCCATGATTTGTTTGACTGCTTGGACGTTTTAAATTTCAGGATCTTTTTCACTCCCTTTTCTAGGGTTCTTTTCACTTTTCCCTCACGGTACTTGTTCACTATCGGTCTTAACAATATATTTAGACAAAGAAGGTGGGCCTCCTTTTATTCAAACAATTTGATTTGTTTTACTTCAATTTTCAAAAACCTCTCAAAGAATACTGGACTATCACCATCTTTGGTCAAGGATCCCACCTTGTTCTGTTTGCTAGAGTTTTTGTTTTGTCTTTTCCGCTTTCTTTCGCCAATACTTACGGAATCTCGGTTGATTTCTTTTCCTAAAGGTACTTAGATGTTTCAGTTCCCTTTGTAGTATTTGTGTTGGTGTGGTTTTCCACATTGGAGATTCACTTGTCATTGAGGATTCTCTTCAAGTGACTTTTCGCATTGATAAACGTCCATAAACTTGTTAAACCTAAGCATCCATTTAAAACTGTGTGTAATGAGAGGGGGGATTGAACCCCCGACCATCGAGGTATGAGTCCGACGTTCTACCAAACTGAACTATCTCATTAAATTTTAAGGGAAGCTTGTTCCCTTAAAATAATTTTTTTTGTCATCCAAAGAGGAATCAGCATTGTTTACGGCGTGGACTACCAGGGTATCTAATCCTGTTTGCTCCCCACGCTTTCGCACCTCAGTGTCAGATTCAACCCAGAAAATTGCCTTCGCTTTAGATATTCCTTCTAATCTCTAAGAATTTAACCTCTCCACTAGAAATTCTATTTTCCTCCATTGATCTCAAGATACTAAGTATTAATCGCAAACCCAATGATAACACTTGGAATGGCACAATTAACCCACAGAATCCACCTACATGCCCTTTACGCCCAATAATTCTGAATAACACTTGCTCCTCCTGTCTTACCGCGGCTGCTGGCACAGAATTTGCCGGAGCTTCTTCTTAGAGTTAAGACATTATCTTTCACCTCCATGAAAGGGCTTTACGATCAACATAACCTTCTTCACCCACGCGAAATAGCTGGATCAAGCTTGCGCCCATTGTCCAAGATTCCTCACTGCTGCCTCCAAAAAGAGTCTGGGCCGTATCTCAGTCCCAGTGTGACTGGTCATCCGCTAAGACCAGTGAAAGATCATTGACTTGGTAGGCCTTTACCCCACCAACTATCTAATCTTACGCAAGCTCATCAAAAAACGATACTACATATCTTTAGAACTATTCGTGATCAACACAAATTTTTTGGTAGATTCTTACGCGTTACTCACCCGTTCGCTATGTTTCAAAAACATTCAACTTGCATGTGTTAAGCTTTTCGCTAGCGTTCATTCTGAGCCAGGATCAAACTCATAGATTCAAACAATTCATGATTTACTTCAAGAAAAAAAAAGGAGTCTATCCAGCTACAGGTTCCCCTACAGCTACCTTGTTACGACTTCACTATAATCATAGACAACACTGTGAAAATGTCTTCAAAACACGAGTATTCAATTGGAAGGTGTGTAAGATTGATCTAATTGTTTAGAAGGGGAATTTTTTGGAGTGCAGTTCACTTTCGTAGTGTGACGGGCGGTGTGTACAAGGCTTAGATACAAATTCACCGTAGCATGCTGATCTACGATTACTAGCGATTCCGACTTCATGTTCTCGAGTTGCAGAGAACAATCTGAACTAGGGTGATGGTTAGAGATTAGCTCCTTGTGACCAAATTGCATCTTTTTGGCATCACCATTGTAGCACGTGTGTAGCCCAATTCATAAGGGCCATGCGGACTTGACGTCATCCTCTCCTTCCTCCCGTATCTCACTGGCAGTTGGGGTTTTGATTCAAAGCAAAAACCCTGAGGGTTGCGTTCGTTCTGGGACTTAACCCAACAGCTCACGCCACGAACTGACGACAGCCATGCAGCACCTGTAAACTAAAAGAAACATTCTCAACAAATATCTCCTAATTTATGTCAAAAATTGGTAAGGTTTTGCGCGTTGTGTCGAATTAAACCACATGCTCCACCGCTTGTGTAAGCCCCCGTCAATTCCTTTGGGTTTTAACCTTGCGGTCGTAGTCCCCAGGCGGCTGATTTCACGCCTTAGCTCACTCTCTGAAAACAAGACAAAAAAAATATCTAGGATAAACAACACACACAAACACACCAGAAAACAATCACACACCCAGATACACCTATCACACAGACAAAGCTCAAAGAAGAACGTCAAAACACCTAAATGCACAAAAAAATCAAAGAACATTCCAAAACAATGGAGGGTCAATAACCCTCCAAAGAAGACAACATTAAATAGTTCATCAGAATTAATCTTTTTCAATAGGCAATTCAACCTCAGAAGGCAGGACAAGTTTCATGAGAACAGCAAGAAGAACTGTAACCAATGCAAATCTATTTTTTGCATAACTTTCTTTAGCTTCTTTGTATTCTGATTCTAAATCATCTTGAGACATCTCTGCTAACTCTTCAACCGTTTTCAATGATTTCAAACTTTCCAGTGTTGGTGTTGGGCCAAGAATTGATTGAAGAAATTTCTCGTAAGAATTCATGCAATCTCCAAAGAATGGTTTGTCCATCAAATGAAATGGAGTAAGATTATTTAACAGAAGGAAAGATGCACTCAGTCCAAAATATAAGATAGCTTTGTGATTGATAGCTTTTTGATGAAACGATTGACTAAGACGATGTAAAATTGTTGTTACACTTAATCCAATCCCACCACAACCAAGAGCTTCAGTTGAAGGTTCAGTGAAAGATTCAATATAAGTTTGAATAGATGACGGAAAAAGATGAAAGAAAGTACTTACTGTTTCATATGCTTCAGTCCAAGATGTTGAGACTTGAGCCAAAGATAATTGAAAGCTTTGAAGCACTTGGTCCAGATTTTCAGTTGCAACGTTCATTGTTTCGATCATCAATTGAGTAAATAATCTAACTAATAGAGCAACACCTCTAACTTCTTCCGCATCTTTAGCTTGATGCTGAGAAAACAATTTATAGAACAGTTCAAAGTTTGGAAATCCAAGAGAAGATTTTTCTAACAAAATGCCAACCAGAAGAATACTTGCTGCGGTGAAACATAATTTAAAATATGTTGGGGAGAAGTTTCCTTGGATGTTTAGAATTGTGGTTTTCACGGCTTCAAAGTAATTTTGGAGCATTTGTTTAATGTCTTCAAAGATTTTATTTCTTTTGTCATCTAGAAGATCAAATTTTTCCTGGAGAATGGTTGAGAGATTCTGGAGGATGTTGTTTTGGATGTGTTGTAGTTCTTGAATGAGTTGTTCTTTGATTTGTTTGAGTGTGTTCATGGCATGGATCCAGGCCATGTATGATGCTGAGATGAATTCTGCAACTGGTCTATATACACTTCTATAAGGTTTCATTGTAGTCTCTACACTTGGATTACTCATTACATTACTTCCTAAATTTGATAACATTGGAAATGATTCAGGTTGAAAAATAAAACTTAATCTAAGAAGATTGAACACATCCATTGCAGGTAATGGAACTCCTTCTTGAGCCCAATACATGGCCGTGTAGACAATACTCACTGCTCCCTGGTTACGTACATAACAAGCATCAGCATCAAGGTCTTTAAAGAATGGAAGACGTTCCGTGATTTGTCGAATCTTTAGATAAAGAGCTACATAAAAAACTTTATTAGGTAAGAAATGTTCTCCATTTTGAATGCGTTGTTCTTTAAATCTTTTAAAATCATATCTAATAAGAGGTACTAGGATTTTGTTGACAACACTCTCCGGACCTGTGAGAAATTGTGAAACATTTAGTTGTTTCCATTCAGGATTCCAATAAGGGTCTTGTCCATCATGTTGTGCGCTCAAAAGATATTTGGAACCAACTTTGTAGTCTTGAATGATAGATTCCTCAAAGTTTTTATTCGGAAACCAAGAATATTCTGGATGAATTTTCAAGATCTTATTTACTTCAATTGTGTTCTTATACTGATTCAATTGTTGGAAGTATTCTGGTTGAAGTGGGTTATTTTGAAATGCTTCTTGAAGAATCATTGATTGATTGACAACTAAATGTTGAGAAACTCCAATTTCATGGTGTTCCCCAACTTCATGTTGTTCATTTGTTAATTCTAAATGTTCATGTGTAGATCCTTGTAGGTTGAATTTATCATCTACATGTTGTGCATATGTGCGAACTTTAGTTAGATAATATAATTCAAATTTAGAATTTAATTTAGATTTAATAAATACCATAGAACTTGTTTTTTTTCATGCAATAATGAAATAACAACCCAAAGAAAATAATTAACATAGAGATATTTTGAATTGAATACATAAGAGACCAATCAAAAGATTCTAATA
>Ga0222716_10001528_pt1 | contig 19353 bp, 21 predicted proteins | sample C33_13DmetaG_FD_165044 | JGI IMG/M metagenome (GOLD analysis project Ga0222716, IMG submission 165044) | Estuarine water microbial communities from San Francisco Bay, California, United States - C33_13D | ecosystem: Environmental > Aquatic > Marine > Unclassified | place: USA: California... | reverse complement strand
TTTTGCTGCTGCCATCAGTCATAGCCTTCTCCACGGCGATGGTGAAGCCTACCTTATCTGAGTCGCCTTGTCCAGCGTCGGGTTTAGCGTCCCCGCCGTTGACAACGTAAGAATGAACCGTGTCCAGATAATCATTAGCCAGCGTCACTTTTGATTGAACCCATGCTTCTGAAAGCTTAGGTGAGCCGCAGCCACACTGTTGTAGGAGTGCCTCAACATTAGCTTGCGCATTAGAAAGCTGCTGCTGGATCATCTCTAGATCCTTCTGAGTGTTCTCAGAAGGACCCTTATCAGAGCTGTATACGTCGTCTTGGTGCATTATACGTAGTTATATTCGCGGTAGTAATCTAAAGCGAACTGAGTGAAGTCGTCCTCATCTACGTTTTTAATCCCGCCAGATTCGGCAAGCATCGCGTCCATTTCGGCTTTCTTCTTTCGGTCTGTCTCAGAATTACTGTCGTAGGAGGTGCTGGATCCGTGGACCTCTTTAAACAAGCGGTTAAACTTCCTCAGGTCCTCAAGGGATTCCTTTTTAGGGTCAGTTAGTTCGCCCTTTGCTAGCTTGTCCGCTACGCCCTCTTCTTTGCCTCCAAAGAAATCAGGTTCTAGTTCAGCTTTAGGGGCTGGTGCAGCGGGTGCTGGAGCTGGAGCTGGAGCTGGAGCTGGAGCTGGAGCTGGTTCGGCGGCTGGAGCTGGAGCTGGAGCTGGAGCTGGAGCTGGAGCTTCACTTACGCGGATGTCGCTAAGGTTTCTGTTAACGACTTCTTCAGCGGTGGGCTCATTTTCACGGGTATATTCAACTTCAGGGGTAGCTCTTACTTTATTTTCAAGGGCCTGTAATTGAGCAGGTGACATGAGACCTTCGGTGGCGGCCTTTCTGTTTTGTATATTTTTATAAAAGGCTTCCGCCTGTTCAGGGGTTTGGACAGCGGAGACCTCTCTGAACAAAGTCGGATCTCCAACAGCCATTTTTTCTGCCTCTTTTAATTCTGGACCAGAAAAATATTTTTTTAAAGAGTTGTAACGCCTATTTCCTGTAGCTTCAGCGGCCTCTCGTTGAGGGGCGAGACGTTCTTCCATCGCTGCGGCTTCTAACTTAGCTTCATCAGCACCGTAATGCGCTTTGGCTGCGTCCCACGAATTGTTAAATAATCCGTATATGGTGGCGGGGGTATTCGATACTCCTTCTAGGGCGTTTGCTGGTATGTCTGAAAGGGAATCCTTCGCCCCCATATCCCGAAACCTAGCTGCTGCTTTATCGCGCTCAGACCCATGAGCTAACTTTCCTAGCTGGTAACCTGACATAGCTACATCTAAAGGGGCTAAAGCGTATTTTCCAACTCCTTTGGCCACGTTAACCACTGGTTTTAAGTAACCCCCTGCGGTCCCTATAACCGATCCCAATCGTGAAGCCCCACCTATGGTGGTTTTAGAGCCTACGTCGGCTGCGGCGTCGGCTACCTTTTTGAGTTTATCCGCTGCTTTTCGGGCGGCTTCTTCTTTAGCTTTTTTAGCGGCTTCTAATGCTTCATCGGCTACATTTGGTTTTTTAGTGTTTGGTGTCTCAGCGTTTGGTGTCTTAGCTTTTGGTGTCTCAGCTTTTGGTGTCTTAGCGTTTGATTTGTTAGCGTTTGATTTGTTAGCGTTTGATTTGTTAGCGTTTGATTTGTTAGCGTTTGATTTGTTAGCGTTTGATTTGTTAGCTTCTTCTTGAAGCTTATCTGCTTTTTTCCTAAGCTCGGCCGCTTTGCGTTGCTTAGGCGTTTGTGGGCCCCCTTTTTTTGCCCTCGCGCTTTCTCGTTTTCGACGCGCACGGGCTTCTTTTTTGGTTTCAAAGGGTTCTTTTTTAAGATCAATCTCCTTAGCCTTTGTTGTCTTCTTACTCGACTCTGTCTTTATCGTTTGGCCTTTAGATGTTAAATACTTTCTTTCAGCAGGGCTTAACGTCTTCTCCGGTATATTCTCTTTTAGTTTCTTTGCGACGCTCTTAAATGTTTTTTCAAGCCAAGCATTTTGCTTAGTTACTGACATCTTACCCCACTTGCCAGAATCCATCAATTTCTGCTGCTTGAGCATCACTCCTTTTTGTAAGCGGGTGGGGATTTGTGCGCCTGATATAGTTCTAGTTGGGTCTGCTGAAGGGATATCGGCGAAACCCATAGTTGGCTGCTGCATACCCGCGTCTACGGCAGCTATGAATGTGTCAGTTTTTTTAGACATGGTAAAGAAGTTGGTAGTAAAAAAGAACCCCGCTACCCGTTTTAGAGACAGGCAACGGGGTTCATGTTAAGTGTTACGTGATTCGGGATTAGGCTTCTGAAGCAGTAGTCTTAACCACGATGTAGTCAATCAGGTCGTCGAACCGGAGGGTCTTAACCTTCTGGGCCGAAGTATCGTAGATCTGAATAAGATCATCATCAGCGATACCTCCTTCTACGAGGCTTTCCAAAGTTGGTGCGTCATCTAGTGTTGGCATAATTCTATATAAGTTACGCTAAGTAGGGGCAGCGAACCACCCCTACTCAACTAGATTAATTAGGCTACAGCAGGAGTGCTGGAAGTGCGCTTGAAGAAGACAACGTAACCAAACTCAGTCTTGATGGGCTTGGTAGCACTGGCAAGAACGCCACGGAAGAATCCGATGGTTCCGTCAGGGTTGGTTGCTTCACTAGCGATGTTCTTCCAGTCAAACTTACCACGGTAGTTGACAGGGTCGAAGCTGAGTCCATTGCCCCCGCTCATTGGGTTAGGGATGAGGGCCTCGCAAACTTCAGGGTGAAGAACGATGGCTGCTTCATACATAGCGGTCTCATACAGCGCATTAGGGGTAGCGGCTCCAGCAGTGACGGTATAAGGCTCGACGCGGGCAAAGGTGTTTTCGGCGAAGCGAGGAGCAAGATCGTCAACAAGGTGGTAGAAGCCACGGAAGGACTTCTCGATTCCCAATGGAGCGATCAGGTCACTGACCTTAGCGTTGTTGTAGCGGACGTCATCACGGAATCCGGCTTCAGTCTGGAGCTGGTAAGAAGCTTCAGAAGAAAGGACAATCGAGAAGACTGGGCGACCGTTCTCACGACCGTAAGCGTTGGAGCCTGCACCAGAACGGATGAGCTGGTAGTAGATTTTGTCAAGAACGGCGTTAGAGACGTTAGCGTCAGTGTTTGCATCAGGCGCATCGACGTTGGTCTCTCGTCCAGCGGTGATTGGGCTTGCTGTATCTCCACACCTTACAGTGTTGTCAGCTACTTTAAGGAACTCATCACGGTAGCGGTTCTCCCAAGTGTTGCGGGTGACTTGCGTCATGATGTCCATGATGGCACGAAGCTGGTCCTGACGGTGTGCAGCGAAACGAAGGTCTTCAAGCGAGATGCGTGGAGACTCGATAACAGCGCGGTCAAGGCTGAAAGATTTCAGCTTCTTTTTGAACTGAACATAAGAACGCTTGTCGTGACCAGCTGCTGCGCCGCCGTCGTCGTAACCTCGTCCGCCTTGAGCGTCTTGGGCTCCCCCTTCAAGGGTTCCGGCTGCTAGTGAAGCGGTGTTGTCAAACTGTCCCGAAAGACGTGACCAAGTAGCCCCTTCCGTTCCTGCGGCCCCGCCTTCGTCAGTAGTAGCGATTGCGCGGTCATAGACGAGCGTGGTCTGCTGGTAGCCCATTCCATCGGGGAAAGCGGCTTGCTTAGTTAGGTCCAACCAAGGAGAGGTGTGGAGTGTGCGTGAGTAGATGTCACTTCCGATGCGGTTAGCTTCTTGAGTGAGAATAGTGTTGATGGCGTCGGTGCCACCAGATGATGTGAGGTCAAAAGACATGATTTTAAATAAATAAGGGTTTGCGCTTCCAGCCAACGTGGTCGGAAACTAAAGAGTTTAGGGCGAACCTCTTAGAACTAATCAATGGCTAGAGCAACCGGAGTTTCTATGTGCTTTACCAACCCTGTAGAACTATTTAATGGCTAGAGCAACCGGATTGATACGCATATATTACCACTACGAGCTGATCTGTCAATGGGGTCACACGGCTCCTAAGGCGGCGTTGATACGCTGCTCAAAGGTCATATCGTCTGAGAGACCTGATGGGTTAGCCGTAGACTTAGTCTGGCCGGACATCGCTGGTTCGGCTTCCTCGTATTCTGCGAGTTGATTCGTTAATACCTCGATCTCTTTCTGCGACTGGAGGTAGTTTTTAACAATAGTAGGTAAAAGCTGCGCTGAAACAGAGTTATAGGCATGGTCTACAGGGTGCAGGGCAGAGGGGTCTGTGTCAGAAGCCTTCTTTTGGATGTTTTCCATGTTGACTTCCTCGATTCCTTTAAGGAAAGGCAACTTTTGCTGGACTCGCTCGACCACGTTTCGGGTCACATTCTGGCGTAACTGAGCTTTTTCTGCCGTTGCGGCGAGTGATTTCTGTTCCTCTAGCTGGTTTGCCTCCGCTAAAGCGGCCTCTGCGTTCTCGTAAAGGTGTTGTCTCCGGTCTAGAATAGGGTTTACGTCCTCCATAATACGGAAGATTCGTGCCTTATCTCTGTCTGAGGCGTCTGGTAACAGTTCCGCGAGCTGTGCTTCTTGCTCGTCGGGGTCGTCTAAAGCGATAACATCGACTAAGGCGTCTGAATCTACCTCGTATTTGTCAGCAATTTGGTCTGCTTGCTCTACAAGCGTAGCTAACGGTGTCGATACAGCGGCTTGGTATGCCTCAGTCTGCTCAAGGTTTGTGAGTGCCTGCTGCTGTTCAAACTCAGAAAGGCGGGATTGTAGCTGTTCTACATCTTTATTATCTGCAAGGGCCGTTAATTCCTGTATCTTGGACTCGTATTCTGTAGACTGTTGCCTGAGTTGTTCTAATTCAGAACGGTTAGACTTTAATTCGGTCTTGAGTTCCTTGAATCGGTTAGCCGCTTTAGGGGTCCACTCATCGCCGATGTCTTCGGTTAGGCTATCTAAAGAACTAACTTCTTCATCAGAGGCTTCTTCTGTTTCTTCAGCGACGGGTTCCTCTTCGACTTCTTCGACTTCGGTCTCTTCCGCGACGGGTTCCTCTTCGGTATACTCTTCGGCCTCTTCAGGTTCGGGGACCTCTTGGTCGATGTTAGCGAAGGCGGCTTCTAGTGAGGCTTCAAAACTTTGGGGTTCATTAGCATCAGGTAAGCTTTCGACGTTATCAACAACTTCGGCTTCTACGGCTTCGGGGGTTTCTACAGGTGCGTCCATTCGTCTGGTTGGTTAGTTTTAGTGGTGGAGGGCCGATGAGTCAGCTTCTCCAGATCATTAAAGGCGTCCCTGTATCCCGCATACCAAGCCAGTTTATGGCTGTTCGCTTGCGGGTCTGCGTCCAACGACGTAACCGTTGGGCCGGAGGCCTCTTTCAAAATTGCGATAGCCTGTTGCAAAACGAGATCATCTAGTATCTCCCGTAACTTCGTAACTGACTTTAAATCTTTGAACCAATGTTCCAGTTTAATCGGAACAGTGGTCTTCTTTTTAGCTGGCATTTTTATTGTTCACGAAACTTCAAGGCGGCTTCGGCGTCGCGAATCGTTTGCTCTTGGTCGAACTTCTTCTGCTTAATAGCCATCTCAAGTTCAGCCTTCTGCTGTGTGATTTGCATGTCGACTTGCGCCTTCTGTAGCTTCATGTCTACCTCAGACGTTTGAGGTTGTCCACCCCCATCTTCAGAAATTTGCTGTTGTTCTCTCTGAATCTTTTCCAACGCCTTCATGGTGTTGTTGATCGCTTCCTCAGCGTATTGGAGAACCTGCCTTGTGTTAGCAACTACTGGTTCCAATGCAGGATCGCCCGCTGCATACTGGGCGGTCTCAGAAATGTGCTGGTAAAGTGCCTGCAATGCCGGAAGAACCTGCTGTGGGTCTGCTTGGCCTTCGTTAATAGATTGCATGAACTGCTGGAGCAATGGAACATGTAACTGTAAGTGTTGGCCGTGTAACTCGCTAGACACAACCGGAACGGGCTGGCCTTGCTGCAACTGCTGGTTCTCAAGGTAGGCAATCTTGGTGTCTACCGATTGTCTTTCTGACTCTTGCGCCGGAACGTAGCGATCCGCGAGATCATGGCCGACCCGAGTGCTAACGATGTCACGAGTGAGATTGCGGCGACCAATGTCATCGAATTGACCGCTAATTCCTTGAAGTTCCCGTAACGAGACGAGTCTGTTTGCTTGCGATCCATTACCAATGGAACGAACTGCTTTGGTCTGTGCGACATCTAGTTTCTTAATGAATTCTTTATCAATACCTCTCTTCTCACAACGGTCGAAGAAATCTTTAATTGCCGCATCAGGTCGCTTGGACTGGATAACACGGCGGACCATCTCGCGCATCAGGCGAGTCCAACTTGAGTAAAAGAGGTTTAGCGTTGAACCGCTAATACGAGTCGCAACATCCATGTCCGCTACAACCTGCATCTGGTTCTTGTATGGTGAAGTCTGGTTCGGTCCATACGGAGACATTGTGTCGGTGTTCAACGAAAGCTGTTGCGTCAGATCTTGCAAGGCTGGCTGGACCGCCGTGCCTAAGTTCGGGATCGCTTTCTCAACAATACGCACGTTAGGTGACATCACTGCGTATGCGCCGTAGAAAGTAAAGCTGAGTTCATCCAACGAGCGTTGGTTCTCTGGCTGGATCATCACCGCCGACGCCAACATCGCGCCGTCAATCTGCTGGCAACGCAATCTGTTACTTGTCTGGACGTGCGAAAAGATCCGCTGGCCCAGTCCTCTAATCGAATGATAAGTGCCATTGCTTCCAACACCATAAGTGAAGAAGATATAAGCTTGTTCGGGGGAGTCGTAACGACTCACCTTTTTATACATGAAGTCTTTAGGACTGTTCTCAGCGGATATGTAATGACTCACGCTACCGTCGAGTTCGCGCACCCAGTAGTGGAGCACATCAACGGTAGGGTTCTGGTGTCCTGTATAGAGATCGTTGTTCTTGATCTCTACTTGCAAGTCCTCGTAGTCGGAGTAGGTGTTACCGCTGGTGTTGCGGCCAGATGTGCGGACGTTCTTAAGCATCGCACGTTTTACTTCCGCTACATTCCAGCCGACCGCCTTAGCGGCCTTCTCGTTCTTAATGAAGTTATGGAGTTCGTGCAGGTGGTAGCGGCGTCGGCCAACAGCAATGTCGATGGCGTCTTCCGTTGCTTGTGACTGGCGGGGTATCAAGATGTCGGAGAAACCTCCAACACGAAACTTCCAGTCATCTGGTGAATCAAAATACGTAATGCCGACGCCATGCTTAACGAACTGTGTGCATAGGCGGAGGTAGCTGCTGTGGAACTCCGGCCAGCGGCGGAAGAGGTTTGTCAGCTCCTCTGCTACAATGTCCTCCTTTGGCCCCTGCTCGCTTCTCTCGCCCGTTGTGGACTTGACTTCCACAAGACGCTCCAAAGAGCTGTAGAGGTCAACATAGGCCGAAAGAGAGATATCTAGTAGACGCTGTGCTTCGCCGAAGTTCAAGTTGGTCTTGAGACCCTGACCGCTAGCCGCTAACTGTGATTGGCTGTAAGGTGCAACGCCGTCGAACATACTGTCGATACGCGAGCGGTTAACGGCACTACCTTCATCAGCTTTGAGCAAGGTGTTGAATATAGATACCGCACTCTTTACGTCTCGTAAGCGTGTTTCGACCTTCCTGCCTTTCTCATCAAAGGGGCTGAGTTCTAGGCCGTCAAGTTCGTGAAGATTAGACATGCGAGCTGATTCTATAGATTTATCGTTATATGTCAAGAATAGGTGCCTAGACCTCAGGCCAGATCTGTTCCACTAATCCTGAGACCTTTTTGTTGTGCCTTTTACCATACTTATTGCGGATCTGAACATAGGGCGTGTCGTTCCTATCTTGTTCGGTAACAATGTGGGGGCGTATGTTCCGAGTGCCTGACATTCTCCACACAGCCCCATAAGGGGTGATACCATAATTCGGGTAATCAGGTATGGGGCGTAGGTTCTTCGGGAGCGACGTCTCTTCAGGCAACTTGAGGGAGCCTTCGTCATGGTAGAACCGACAAGGACGCCCTCCATCAGAGCGGATCGTCGTGTAATACCCTCGCGGCGACCAGTAACGGGCCAGCCTCTTGTTCGTCTGGTTATTATAGACGTGGTTTGTGTCAGTCAGCGAGTAGTCTCTCGCGCCTTCGATTTCAGTTATCGTTGCCTTCATCTCGTCTATGGTGCTGTAATTATTTTCATTTGCAAATAAAAAACTTTTATAAATGTGATGTGGTGCTGTAATTACTAATTACAGCACCAAAGGGTTTAAAGAAAAGTTTATATATATGTAGAGAGCTAATTACAGCACCAAAGCTATTGCCTTTTCCTTGATTCTATAAGGGTTTTCCTCTGCTGCCGAATTCGTTTGCGGTTTTTACGGTAGTAGGCGGCGTTATAACGCACTAACTTTTTGCGCGATTCTTCAAATTCTTCCGGCTCAAGGAAGGCCAATAGCTCTAATTTTCGCAGCCGCTCCTGCTTATTGCGCTCGTAATACTCATTTTGGTAAGCCAATCGCGCCTTCTTATTCTTCTGATAATACGATTCTTCCATAGCCCATTATGCTCATCAGAGGGTATCCGTCAATTTTTTTCTATACACATATATACTATCAACAATGCGCGTAAAAAAAAGTGGACCCCCACCGGTGGCGTGGTCAATGAATCAAAGGGCGGTGAATCGTGGATCATGTTTCAGGAATCGAGGCACATGGATCGGGGAACGGGAAACACTGGAAAGGGTTTGGGATGCAGGCACAAAAAAAGGCCTGCATGGATTGATCCATGCAGGCCTTGCATTAGGAGAGGCTAGGAGAGTAAGCGTGAGCTTGTCTTGTATTGCTCGAAAAGGGCTCTCTCTTCTTTGTTGAGCTTGCCATAAGCTTTTGCATACTCCTGATAAGCCTCTTTTGCCTTGTCCAAAGGTGAAGCGGTTTCGCGAGGCTTGGCAACGTAGCGGGCCATCTCATCCCATATCAAATCCTCATCTGGCTCCCCCACCTTATCAGCTCCCCCCATCGCAGTAGCAAGGGCTTTGAAAACCTTGGGGGTCACTTCAGATTTGAGAAACTCAAAATCTTCCTTGAATTGCTCCCCTCTGATTTCGTCGATGGGAAGCTCTGACCACTTGTGGACGGTACGGCATTGATCCATTGTTGGATCCTCTTTGAGCTTTACCCCGCTTTCGAGGTAAGGGACTAGTATCGCAGCTCTCGAAAGCTGAGAGCGGATTGTCCCTTGTTTAGTGTCTCGCTGGGATGCCGTCATCGCCTTGACTATTTGTGGCATGAACCACTTTTTCGCAGAGGTCAGGGTTTCCCCTTTCTCTTTCATCTTATCGCAGAGGATGCCAGCGTAACGATAGGAAAGACTTTTGTCTTTCGTTGCTACTGTCTTCCGCAATCCCTCAAGAGAGATGGTTTCTTTGATAAGGCCTTTCCAGTCGATTGACTGAACTGTCTTGGTTTTTGTATTTGTTGTCTTCATGACACTATAAATAGGAGGAAAGGTAAAGCGTTCCATGCATCGTGTTTCCCTTCACCGTATCCCGTATCCTGTTTCCCGCACCCTTTTTCGGATTTCCTATCAACATTATACTGCAACCCGCGACCCAGCAAAAACCGTGCCCCTATACACAATAAAATGCTCTTAAACCCCTCTTAATCAACGATTTACCTTGATTAAGGTGCCAAAATGTAGTATACTATATATACAGTTGAGGAGGGCACAAGGCCAACCCCAACAACTAAAGACAAAGACTATGAAATACCAAAACAACAAAACTCAAATCGTCGCCATACCCGACGAGGACTGCACCGAGCTAGTGCGCAACTACAACGGGAGCCTTTTCTCTGGAAAAGGCGAAGGAGTTGGTATCGTATGGGCTGGATGCTTTTACGGGCCAAAAAACAACATCGAGGAAGTCGTCTCTGGTGACCTCCTCGCCAAGTGCAAAGCCCTTCTTGAGGACCCGAACACGCCTTGGCTTCCCGCCAATTTTACTGCCCCCGCCGTCGCCGATGGCTTCGGACCCATCAATACCCACAACCCCAACAACTAAAGACTAATGAAAACGACACCAAAGATATGGGTGATCTCTGACACCCACTTCAACCATCGCGGCATCGTCGAAAGCCGCGCAAGGCCCGACTTTCACGGCGACCGGTGCCTCAAGAAGCTGAAGCAACGTGTGGCGGAGGACGACATCCTCATCCACTTAGGGGACGTAATCTTCGCGAACCAGCCTGAGCTGCCGCGCTACCTCGACTTCCCGTGCGCCAGTAAGATACTGGTGCGTGGCAACCATGACACGAAGAGCGTGTTCTGGTATCTTAACAGCGGGTTCGATGCGGTCGTCGACTCGTTTAGCCTGAGGTATGACGGCCTCGACGTGTTATTCACCCATAAACCCCAGAAGGAGTTCACGGGTGACCTCAACATTCACGGGCACCTACATACCATGTCGCACCGTGAGGAGGAGTCCGAGTGGTATTCCCTCGATAGTCCGTTCCACCACCTGTTCAGCCTTGAGTGGGTGGGTTACCAGCCCGTGTGGCTCAAGCGTATCACTGAGTTATACGCCAGACATACACTCGACACTAAGGACCGCCCAGATTGCCCTGAGTGTAGTGGACAGGGCGGGCTAAGGGGCATACTCCCTGACGGTAAGCGGTGCGATACGTGCCTGATATATGAGACAGATGAGGCCGCGAAGAAGCAACTCGACTGGCAGACAGTCTACAAGCCCCTCTTATCTAATGAGTAGATTTGAACACTTTGACGACGTGTGCAATGTCGGGTTAACCGAGATCTACGGCTTCATGTTTCCTGAAGACATGGAAGGGCTACTCCGCGTATGCCCTGAAGGTTGGTTTACTGCGGCCTTCAGCCTGCACCACGACGAAGAGAAGGCGATTAAGGTTTATGGTCATGAAGGCATCCGAAAACCTGAGCAACTTCATTCGCTCCGTGATTTCCGGCCCCAAAGTTATGGGTGGCCCTTCTATTTCATCTTCCCAAAGCCTTACCTTGAGAGAGTATTATCCTACAACCCTGAACTATGAAAATAAGAATAAACAAACATCGCAATGCCGACCTCATGCTGTTGGCGGTGGTCACTGTCGCCGCTAGCTTGGTAACGCTGCTAACTCTAGCAATCATTAACCCAATGTGGAGGGCAGACCTTATGTTCTCCGACTGGTGGGAAAACCGCAACGACTAACCTGTAACCTGAACTATGAAAGAACTAATCAATGGACTCAAGCTCGACCTATTCTTATGGTTGGGCCGGAGCCTCTGCTTCAATGAGATAGACATCCACACAAACACTGACGATGATGTCACCAGTGTAAAATTCACCAACACCAAACTATGAACGAAATAATAGCAACTATCGGCGAGTCCCTTCAAGGTATGAAGGGGCCGGACGTCCTACTCTTAATCGCGTGTATCCTTGCGATACCTGTCGCGCTCTCCCTCATCGTGCTCAACATGATGAAGACCGAGAACCGTCGACGGGAGTTGCGAGCGAGAGCCCGCGCTGAGATTAAAAGTAATCGAGTAATCGCATTAAATGCCTTTAAACGCCTCTAAACCAACGATTTACCTTGATTAAGCCACCAGAATGTAGTATACTATATATACAGTTGGGAAGAGCCCAACACTAACCAAAACCAAAACAAAGACTATGTCAGACAAACTAAACATCGGCATCCTTACGGACCTCTCCTTTGAGAAGTTCGCGCCGACCAAGCAGAACAAGAAGGCGGTATCCATGTATGCCGCCGCGTCACAGAGTGACGCCCGTATGCACAGAGCCCGCACCGACCTCGTCGAGTCGAGCTGGCTCAGTGAGATCAAGAGCCTTGAATCGGAGGCCCGTGTTCTCTACCATGAGAACACTCTCTCTTACCAGCGGCGTTGTATGCGGCTCTTGCCGACCGCACGTATCACCACTTACCAAGACGCACTAGCCCGCGTCAAGAAGAAGTGGGAGCTGGCCGTCGAAGAGTTTACCGTCAAGTGGGAGGTCATCCTCGATGACGCCCGTCAGCGTCTCAACGGGGACTTCGACCCCACGAAGTATCCATCGGCCTCTTCGATCCGTAGTCGGTTCCAGATGAAGGTCGAGTTCATGCCTATGCCCGACAACGGTAGGCTTCCCTCATACCTACAGGATGAGATGAACGCCGTGCTCGATGAGCGTATCAAAGAGGCGGGTAAGGAACTCCGCACCCGTCTCATCGACAAGCTTACCCACCTTGCTGACAAGTGTGCCAGCGTAGGTGGTGAGTCGGCGGGTAAGTTTTACACAACCAACGTGACGAATGTCATTGACCTGTGTGAGGCTATCCCTGATATGCTAGTCGGTGATGACCCCGACTTACTTAACGCCATCGAAGACGCCAAGCGTATGCTCGACGGTTACGATGCTGACTCGATCAAGTCGAGTGAGATCATCGCTCAAGATGTGAGAGCCAAGGCTAGTGCCATCGCATCTTCTCTAATCTAAATACTAACGGGGGCCGCGCATCCGTCGATCACGCGAACAAAAACAAAAACCAAAACAAATATTATGAATCATACTTCAATCACGTCATCTGACATCGTGCCCGTCCTTGATCGTTCAGCGAAAGCTGGCAACAGAAAGCCGCCCCTGTTCTTGGGTTGGTATGGGCTCGCAAAGTCCTTCATGGTCAAGAAGTTCGCAGAGGACAACGGCTTCCACTTCATCGACTTCCGCGCCGCCTACAAAACCTTCAACGATGTAAGGGGTTTCCCGATCCCGAATCGTGAGACGGGTATCATGGAGTGGTTTCCAGATGAAGACTGGGACTTCCACCCTACGAAGCGGAACGTGATCTGCTTCGATGAGATCGGTCAGGCCCAGACCTCGACCTTCAAGGCCCTCATGCAGGCCGTGCTCGACCGCCGTGTCGGCAAGATGAAGTTCCCTGAGGACACCATCGTGTGCGCTGCCAGTAACAAGCTGGACCAGAAGACAGGTTGTCAGCGTATGCTGGCGGCGTTGGTCGACCGCTTCGCTATCTATGAGGTGCGACCCGACATCGTGAGCTTCCAGTCTCACCTTGAGCAGGAGGGTAAGTCTCCCGAAGTTCTGGCGTTCATCAACGCTAACTCTGACGCACCCTACAACTTCAAGATCGAGGACTGGTCTGGTGAGGAGAACCTGCCGACCTTCCGTAGCTTCAGCCGTCTTGATGAGCTTGTGGCTAGCTACGACTCAGCAGTCGAGGCTGCATCTGATCCCCTGTTCGTGCAACATGCACAGTCTTGCGTGGGTCCTAAATACGGTTCCATGTTCGCTGAGTTCATCAAGCTCGCCAGCAAGGTGGGTGACGTAGGTAGGATGGTCGACGAGTGTCGCACCTGTAACATACCTAAGGAACCCAACCTGCAATGGTTGGTGGCCTGTCGCCTCATCACACTAGCTACCAAGGAGAACATCAAGAACATCCTAACGCTTGCCCAGCGTCTATCCACCCCTAACGACCCAGACTGGAGGTCCCGCAAGGAACCTGCTATGATGCAGATGTTTGTAGGTAATGGGCTACGTAGACGTAGATCAGACTTGCATCGGACGGAGACTATGCTCTCATGGCTTGCGCACTATGGAGAATTCATCGTTGACTAAGCTAGCCAAGCCCCCTGCAAACCCGCCCTCTATTCTTAGGGCGGGGTGGGATGTAGACGTCGTCAATCTAGTGCGCTGGCTGCGAGCTTATGCTCCTGATCACTACACTACATCAATGATGGGCTACTACCTCATATCGGAGGAGGCTAACAACATTCCCGTGGATGTCATGTCCACCCAAACACAAATACTAAAACTAAGCAAATATGAACGCGAGAGCGAAAGTAGACTACGCACTACGTCAAGTAGTGATTCACCATGGGTTCTTTGGTCCTGCCGTGATGGCAATGCCTTGGAATGAGGATACCCGTATCGATACGGCATGCACCAATGGCACGGTGGTCCGTTACAACCCGTCCTTTGTAGACGGGCTAACCAAAGCCCAGACAGTGGGGCTCGTGATCCACGAGCTATGTCACCCCCTGTTGGGGCACCTAGAACGGTTGGCTATTCAGTTCAAGACTGACCACCGCCGAGCTAATGCAGCGGCTGACTACGAGTTGAATGGGTTCATTACCTCATACAACAATGACGCCGCCATACCTGTAATCCTACCCCCTGACGGCTGCATCGATGTCGACAAGTGGGGTGAGGTATCGGCTGAGGTTATCTTCAAGAAGCTGGAGATGCCCGACACGCCACCACCACCACCACCACCGCGTGTCAACCCTGACGGTGAAGTCGACGGTGACGGTGACGGTGATGACGATAACGGTAACGGTGGCATCGGTGGCGGCGACAGTGACGGCGACAGTGACGGCGACAATGACGGCGACAATGACGGCGATGGCAGAGGCGGCAGCAGTGCTGGCGAGTTTGAGATCCCCAACGATGGGGAGTCCAAAGAACTCAACAACAAGTGGCGCGAGCTACTGGGCTCATGTATCCAAACCTCCAAGCTACGTGGTGAGTTAGGTGGGGACTTCCAGAAAAAGCTGGAGAACCTCTACGAAACTCCCCTCAGCCTCGACGAGATCCTTAGCAAGTATGTCACCGAGTTCTGTATTGGAGACGGTAGCACCAAACCCGACCGTAAGTTCCTCGCCATGCACGACATATGTATAGCTGGTATAGAGGATGAACGGCACGGCACCTTGGTGTTCGTCCGTGATACCTCCGGTTCTATGGACGACAAGACCATGAGTAGCGTCACGAGTGTTGTCCAACAAGCGTGTGATGAACTCGACTTTGAGAAGATTGTGGTCATCGATGCTGATGCCCAAGTCTGTGACACGGTTGAGTATTCTCCGTTCGATACGATCTCCCTCGACTACAAGGGTGGTGGTGGCACTAGCTTCCGCCCTGCTCTCAAGCATGTCGAGGATAACATCGAGGACGCCCGTGTCGTCATCTACTTGACTGACGGCTACGGTGACTTCCCTGACCATGAACCTTCAACCCCAACCTTGTGGGTCACTTACGGCCTTAGTGAATCCCACTTCCCTTTCGGCGATGTAATTAGCCTCTCCGAAATCCTCAAGGCCCAACAATAAAAACTAACTACAAATACAAAATGACTAACGACAGATTAATCGAATCGTTCGCAGCGGACCCAACCCGCAATATGCGATCCAGTTACTTCCGATCTATGAACGGTATACTGTTCATCAAACAGGGTGACCCTTGGGGCCGCGTAAAAGCGTGGTGCCCCATCTTCATCGTATCGGAGGTGATACTATTCATTCCTCCTTCTTGGGGGTTACTCCCTGACAGAGGATCGAACGCATGTTGGAATGCTATGACACGAGCCGCCGAGAGTTTCCGTGGGCGTTCTACGGTGATATCCTCCGATGGGTCTCACATATCGGTTCCTCAAGAACTATACCAACCACCTAAGCTACGTAATGTGCCTAGCCGCCAGTGTTATATACGAGATATAATGGAGCATCTTATGAGGCCAGCCCCCCATAGTGGCCCTCGTTCTACTATGTGTCCTGAAGAGGGGCGGGCTTCGGAGGTCTACTTTGCCGAGTGTCGCAAGATAGCTTGGGAGTTCGCGATCACCGAAGCCGCTTCTAAATACGCGAAGTCTAAGAAGACTCTTGAGTTAGAAGTGAATAGGGCGGTAACCTGCGTCCATGTAACAGACATGAATAGTAACTTAAAGGCGCTACATAAGCAGGTCATGAATGATGACTTGTCAGAAGCGGAAGATACTTACGATATCCTCACAGGGTGTGTACACAGTCTGGCAGGTATGTTGTCAACCGCCTCTAAAATCCTAGGCGATACTAAACGGGCATCAGGTTCGATACGTTACCGAGCTATCGCTAGGTGGCAAGATGAGGCTGTTCCCCAAGACCACTTTACGGATGGCTTTGCGGGGGATGGTATCTTCTCGATCCAGAACCCTAACATCATCGAGGGGTGGGTCGACTTCTCTAAGTTCCTCACGAACCTTGGTATCGACATACCGAGACCCTTCGATGAGGACCTGAGTCTGGAGTCTGTGTATAGGCTAGCTGCCTTCCATGACGTGAGTGCTGAAGCATACTTCAACTTCAAGGGTTATATGGATGCTAAGTTAGTTGAACACAAAATCTTCGCACCTTACTGGGGGAGCACACGCAACTACCGAAACGAGACAACTGAAACCTGTAACCTGTATCTGGGATAATGAGACTTATTAAACATTACACTGACAGACAGGTCCGTAACTCCCTCAGAGCATGGTATGCCAAGGCGACTGAAGAACAACGCATGAGGGGTTGTCTATGGTATGACGAAGCAGAGGAGGTAGCTAATAACATAGCCGCCTGCACCGGAGTAGAGATACACACAGCCGGAGCCGTTATCGCCGCCCTCTCCCCACGTAACAAGTGGGAGAGGAACGTGGATGACGCGTGGTCCTTATGCAAAGCGTGGGCAAGGGGTGAGGACCCTGCGTCCGTGCGAGTGTGCACCTTCAACGCTAACAAGAATAAGGCGTGGCGTATCCTTGAAGGGGATGATGACGTGTTCGCTACCTCACCTAAGGTATCAGCGTTCGCCGATACCATCCTCTACGGATGCACCGCGAACTGTATAGTGGTAGACGTCTGGCATGCAAGGGCGTGTATTACTAAGCCGAAGGAGGGTCGGGTAGACTGTCAAAGTGCCCCGACCTATAGACAATACAAGCGGCTTGAGGAGATAACCCTTGAGGAAGCTAAGGCTGTTGAACAAGCCCCTTGCCATTATCAGGCTACGATCTGGTGTGTAATTAGGGACGCTTGGGGTGGACTTAGGGAAGACAAACAACTAGACTACTAACATGGACACAGAACATATTACGGTCATTGTCGAACACACTGACGAAGATGGATACCAGACTAATGATACGGTGAAGATAAGCTGCCGTGAACTAAAGGATGGTAACTGGTCTATCGTTGGGTGGTCTAAGAACCTGTCGATCAGAACCACTAGCACTAAACATCAGGCCCTCCTTGAGGACTTCGCGTCAGCATTGCTGTATGTTAACGATGTGCACTCTGTTGACCTCAGTAACACTGATAAGATCATCAAAGCTATTGAAGAGGTTATCAAATGAGTCAACGTAAACGGTGGAGGGTTGTCGACTACAAACACCAAATAACGGAGAAGGAAGACGCGCTGAGGGATTACTTCAGGCTCAACCTCCTTCTCCACCCTTCTCTGTATTATGACTTATCAAAGACCCAGCCATACATCGGTTACGCTGCATGGCTGGGTATCAATACCCTTCGGATGAACTACAAGTCCGTAGGGCATGCCTTAGAGATAAGCCCTTACAGATGCAAAAAACTGATAAGCAAGGTTGAAGAATTCAAATACCCCTACTCGCCAGAAGGCTTGGAGGGTTTCATTAATCGTCTTCCAGCCTTATAAACGTAGGATAATTTTTTCTAATAATATTATCTAAGATACGGAGTCTCTGGGTGCCTACTGCGCCCAGAGACTTTACGTCTTCCCTGAAGGCCTCACTTACACTCGATACTCTCATACGACCCCTAAGGAGGTTCTTCTGTCTATCCTTACCTATACCTAAGTAGTTCTCGCTGAGAACCTGTCTACCTTGTCTAGGTGTAAGCCCAAAGGCCTCGAAAGACTTGGTAGCGGATAAGATCTTCCTGTCAATCTGGCGTAGGCCTTCGATGTATTCGATGCCCATTCTTTCGATCTCCCTTTCAGTAAGGGAGCCTTGTGACTTGAGCTTGTTGAGTTTAGATCTAAGTCGGTTACGCTCTGACCTCTTGCGAGCAATGAAGGTAGAAAGAGAGCGGACAGGGTCGATCTTGTTACTCCTGATGGGATACATCTCCTTTATGAGGATAGCAGCCGCCCTCTTGTCGGGGTCAGTAGGTTCATCACCCATGCTTGCCTTGAGGGCTTCTCTCAACGCTTTGGCGGTCCTTGGCTCAAACGAGTTCTGATAAATGTAACTGATAGCCTTAGCGGGAATCATGAACCCGTCTCCGTCCTCAAAGATCGGGTCGCCTGTCGCATCATCCTTGTTAACGATAGCGTCTTTAATAGCGGCAGCGAATATCTGATCATCGGCGTAACTACCTATAAACATACCTGTCGCTTTTAGGAGACCTTCTCCGAACTCACCTCTCATGGTGTGTTCTGTGAGACGAAGGGCGGGTTCCGCGTAGTCCGAGAACGGTAAGAGGAAGGTGAACGGGTAAGCCTTCATAACCCCATCGCTATCGCGGTAGTAGATGAAGGTCGCGTTCTTGTGGTAAAGAGGAACAGTCTCACGATAGTTCTCATCCTCTTCTTCTCCTATACCATACATCAGTCTCATGACTGTCGGTATAATCATACCAAAACCGACCGCTACAGTGGAGAGCCCGATAGCCCTCTGGTAGCCCCGCTTCTTTAACACAGCGTTATTGCTCTTTAGGTCGCGGGAAATAGTTTTAGGGATACCGTCAAACGTAATGCGTAACATGTCAGTCTTGAACCCTAAGAACGGCGCGAGTAAGTATCCATACTTAGACGAGAGGGTCTTGACCAGCTCATATCTGTCTTTGTAAGACTGAGAGGTCCTACGGACATTGTGGGCGGCGGCTGTGTCAATTTCGTATGGGGAGTAGGTAGCGAGTCCGCCTACGTCCCCGTTCGCCTTGTCCCACGCCACTGCCTCTTCGTATACCTTCACCTCGTGTTCAAAGTAAGCTATCTTGTAGAAGGCATCCACCCTTTCGGAAAGGAGTAAGGCCCTATCGAACAACTGGGTCTTGATCTTCTGGGCCGCTTTAGAGTCGGCTGCCTTCTTAGTAGCCACTTTTAGTTTATCGAGAAGACCGTTGAGTTCCTTGTTCGCCTCATTCGGATCGAAGTTACTATCAACAATGTCGCGTATTAACCCCGCCGTGATATCACCCCCCAGCACGTTGTGTCCAATAAGTCTCGCCTCATAATCAGAGATCTCCTTCATCTTAGTAGGAGATAGGCTGAAGGCACGCCGCAATGATTTCATTGATTTCAATGCGGTGATCGGTGACATACCGTTCATCGGTGCGAAGAATAGTGCGTTGCCGAGCACGTTACGGACATAGAATCCGAACGACCCTAAAGTCTTGGCCGCCAGTGATGCTCCTGTGAGCGTTCTGACAAGTGTCACCGCTGCCTCTACCGCTTGTTTGTCGGGAGAGAGTGATGACACACTAGGCTCTGGTCTGAACTGGTTTCTAATGTGGGTGTATGCCTCTGAAGGAATGTAGTAG
>Ga0222716_10001527_pt1 | contig 19356 bp, 18 predicted proteins | sample C33_13DmetaG_FD_165044 | JGI IMG/M metagenome (GOLD analysis project Ga0222716, IMG submission 165044) | Estuarine water microbial communities from San Francisco Bay, California, United States - C33_13D | ecosystem: Environmental > Aquatic > Marine > Unclassified | place: USA: California... | reverse complement strand
CTTGTTCGCGCTGCTGTGCTATGGTGTTAGGGTTCTGCTGCGCTTTCATCTGCATGTCTGCGGCTACAGCTTTCTTCTCAGACGTGAGTTTCTGCAGCGCCAACAGGTCCAGAAGTTCTTTGTTCTGGCCGTAACGCTGTTTTAACTTATCTGGATTACTCCGATAAGCATCCATACGCGCTTCTACTTGTGCGTCTAAACCGCCGTCACCTAATGCCATTATGAAGTCTCCGTGGTACTGGTAGTCGCTGCAGGAGTACTACTCCCAAACAAACTTTCGTATAGCGCCATAACGTCACTAGCGCCTGTACCCATTTTCTCAAGGAACCCCGGTTCTTCGTACTGCACGGTAGCGGAACTAATTGGTAAGTCCTGTAGCAGAGACTGCATATACTGCACCTGCTTATATGGGAAATCACGCTCTTCTTCAAACTGTAGTCGATCTGCGGTAATACCTTCAGATTCAATACCTCGCTGCACCGCGCCCATGTCAGCAAGTCCCTGCAGCCCAGAAATCCCGTATTGGTTTATTCTATCTTGCGCGGTCATAGCCCGGTCTTGTGCGGTGTTGAACTGACTTAATCCTCGGTCGTACGCATCTGCATAGCCTTGACCTGTAATAGCAGACAGGTTTTGCGCCAAGTTACGATCTGCTTCTGCGTTATAGAGTGCTTGAGCTGATCCACCGTATGCGCCCGCAAACTTATTAGCGTTCTGGGCAGCGGTAATACCCGCTTGACGCCTTGCTTCTTCTAGCTGCGGGTTAAGAGACGCCTGTAAGTAGGGGTTCATATACTGTTGTACGTTAGCCCCAGTGAAATCTTGCGGAGTGTATCCCGCTACGCCCATAGTGTCCGTAGGAAGAGATAAGTTACCAAGCCCTTGAAATGCTTGAGTTTGTAGATCAGAAGCTCCCGCCGTAAGCGGTCCCATGTAAGCGTTATAGGCTTCGCTACCAAGAGCTTGACCCCTGCCGAGCATCTCAGTGACATAATCACCAGCATATTCCGCCAAACCAGAAGAAGTACCTGTCTTAATTGGGTCTTCACCAGTGCCTGTAAGTACGGGAGTAACCATAATTTACCTCCTACGCAGGTATAAATTTGTTAGGGTCTATTTCTTTACCCTGTTTATCGTTGCCTGTACGTGCTTTACGCACGCGAGACATCATTCCTTTCAACACCTTTGCGCCAGCGTCGGAGTTACCGTTGCCAAGGTGACTCACAACATCCGCGGGGATAACGAACTCGCCATCGCTCAAGCGTGCTTCCTGTACCCCGTCAATGTTGGCAGGAACTTTGTCCGCCATACCGTCACTCGCGCCGTCTAGGTATTTACCCTTTTTAAGCGTGGCGATACCGCCAGCCGCCATCTGTTGTACAGGTTGTTGTACTACTTCCCGTGCGGGGTTAGCGGCATTAAGCGCTGCAAGACCTTCTGCGGACATAGGCGTAGCGGGTTCCGCCGCTCTAGGCACAAACTGAGTTTGCGTAAAATATCGTTGGCCACCACTGCCGGGGCGTCTATTAGGATCATAGGTGTTAGGAACAACTTCACGCTGCACATCGTACTTTGGTACTGTACCTTGATACCCTGATGGAGGTGTGTTTGTACCGATAACACCTGTACCGCCTAAAATGGCACCGCCTATCTTAGCTATATTACTAAAGTTGGTTGTGCCGTCGTTGTTTGAAAACAAACCACCTAGCGCACTTAACCCGTCTTCTAAAATACCCATCACGTTTCTCCAAGTATTCTTAGTAGCATATCATTTTCATCCTCTACCTGTCCACCCTCTGCGAACCCGCTTGCCGAGGACATTGGCCCCATAGGCTGATTAGCCGCTTTGTTTCGTGTCGTTGTGCTATAAGGGCTAGCAAACAATCCTTCTTGAGCTGGGTTAGCGAAGATACTGTTGAAGTCATACAGGTAGTTGATACGCATTGGGTCTACCTCGGTAACCGTGGTTTTTGCCCCCTTAAATGCCCCTAACTCTTCCATCTGCACTAGGTCTCGTAACTTCTGCTGTTGATCTTGTACTTCTATTTGCGTAGCCATCCGCTGCATCATTTCTTGCTGTTGATCTTGCGCAATTTGTTGATCCTGCGCCATTTGCTGCATCATGTCTTGCTGTTGCTGCTGCTGTTGATCGAGCTGTTGATACATACCCGTGGCAGGGTTAAATATAGATGTATCCGCAAGGGTTACGTCTTGGTCACCCTGTAAGGCTGTTTCTAGCAGTGTTTGGTCAGCTATGTCAACGACACCGTCTGCATTGACATCATACTGCGTTGTTAGCTCTGCGTTGACATTTTCTTGCGCTATTAGATCAACTACGAAATCAATGTCTGTCTGTGTAACATCGCGTGCTGGCTTACCTAGAAGGTCTGAAACAGTCTCAAGCTCGGCTGTTAGGTTCTGAATCCGCTCCGTCTGCACGTTGTATCGCGCTGTAGGTATGTAATCTGTAACCGTACCAAGTTGTGTTGCTTCGTCATACTGGCCTACAAACTTATCAATATCGGCTTGAGTTACCTCTGCAAGGCCCAAGGCTTCATAGGCCGATTGTACTTCGGCAGGATCGACATACCGTGGGTCTACATACGCATCAATGGCCGCTTGCTGTGTGGCTTGGTAGCTATCGTTGTTAAGTTGTCCCGTGAAGTCAGCAATCTCTTGCGGTGTCGGGTTGTACCCAATAGCACTCAGGAACTCTGTGGCCTCATCTTCGGTAACCTGCCGAGGGTCTACGTACGCACCAACAGCGCTTATCTGAGCTTCTTCTGTTTTTGAGGCAACGAACTGTGCTATCTCACCCGCATCCGCGGTGTACCCAGTGTTGGCAAAGAACTCTGCGGCCTCTTCTTCTGTAGTCGCAAGTGGATCATACTCGGTCCGCGCAGTATCCAATGTTTCTGCAGCGAAGTTTTCGGCTTCACCCTGCCCTACATATGTAGCGGCTAGCGCATCGGTTAGGTCTAACCCCTCCTGCTCTGCTATAGCCTGCAGCTCATCACGTGTTACCTGTCGAGGGTCTACGTATTTAGATATAGCGTCTTGCTGTGTAGTCTCTGCTACTTGCGCAACGAATTGCGCCACCTGTTCATCGGTCGGTGTGTACCCGAGGTCTGCGAAGAACTGTTTTGCTTCGTCTTCAGTAACTTGTCTTGGGTCTACATACGTACCTACGTCTGTTTCCGTACTCTCAGTAAAACCTTCATCGCCCTGACCTACACGCGCAGCTACTTCTTCGGCGGTTGGGTCGTACCCAAGGTCTTCAAAGAATTGTTCTGCTTCGTCTTCAGTAACTTGTCGTGGATCAACGTATTCGCCAACCTGCGTTTGCGTTTCCGACTCAATGCCAACGTCACCCTGCTTCACAAGTTCAGCTACTTCTTCGGCGGTTGGGTCGTACCCAAGGTCTTCAAAGAATTGTTCTGCTTCGTCTTCAGTAACTTGTCGCTCGTCTACGTAATCTTTTAGCAAGTCTAGCTGTGTGTCTTCGACTGTAGTGCCATCTACAGCCTCTGTTTCAGTAGCTGCCGCCGCTTCCGCTGCTATCCTTGCCGCTTCCGCTTCTGCCGCTGTTTCCGCAGCTATCCTTGCTGCTTCCGCTGCTTCTGCCGCCGCTGTTGTTTCCGCTGCCGCTATTTCTGCTGCTTCTGCTGCCGCTGTTTCCGCGGCTATCCTTGCTGCTTCCGCTTCTGCCGCTGCCGCTTCTGCCGCTGCTTTTGCAGCCTCTGTTTCCGCTTCTGCCGCTGCTGTTTCCGCGGCTATCCTTGCTGCTTCCGCTGCTTCCGCCGCTATTCTTGCTGCTTCCGCTGCTTCTGCTTCCGCCGCTACCCGTGCTGCTTCCGCTGTTTCCGCGGCTATCCTTGCTGCTTCCGCTGCTTCCGCCGCTGCTTCCACTTCGGCTTTTGTTGTTTCTACAAACGAGGTTAGGAAATCCGTGTCTGTTTTCATCAGCTCGGCAATTTCGGCTTCTGTCGGAGTGTACCCAGACTCTGCAAAAGCGGCTATTACCTCTTCTCTGCTTACAGTGCCACTGTCTATTATGTCTATTACTTCGTCTTCATTTACGTTGCCGTCGTCAATTAGATCATTAATTTGGTCATCTGTTAGGGTCACACCTTCGTTAAGTGCGGCTTCTATAACTTCTTCTTTAGTTGTAAAGAACGGGTCTATGTAGGTCGCTACTTCTGCAGCGAGGTTTGCGTCGGATTTAGCCCCAGTAAATTGGTCAAACGTACTATCGGCGATACTACCTGTAAACGTAAGCTCTGGGTTACTAAGTTTTACAAACTCTTCTACTTCGTCCTTAGTGGTAAACCCAGAATCAAAAGCGACGTTAGATATGTTGGTTATGGTGTCTATGTTGTCCACACCCAACGCTTGCAGCTTAGAAGTTATCTCTTGTATCACTGGAGAGTCGTAGCTGGTGGCTGTTGGGCTGTTGACAATAAGGTTCATTATCGACGGGTCGGCAAGCATAGGAGCTTTGGTCGTGACTTCAGGAGGTAGCTCTGGCGCGACTATAGTTTCGTATGTTGTGTCATCAGTTTTACCACCAAACACTTTCGTGCCGATGTCTATAACTTCACCGCCTACTTGCGTGGTGCCCCCCACAAGGGCACCCATAACAAAATTGCCCCCAGCGTCCTGCATAATATCTAAATTTGTATCTAAAACTTTGTTGACAGAGTTTAGCACAAACGCCGACTCCGCTACTTCCTGTCCACCTTCGCTAGTACCACGAATGATAGCATTTTTGGCAAGGTTTTTACCTGCGCCGGGTAGGAAGGCGTCTACCGACCCTACCGTGGAGACTTTAAGTATGCTGTCTCGTAAGATTTCAGAGGCAACGAACGCTTTGGCTTTATCAGCATCGCCATCATACGCCGATAGCGCGTCCTTATATATGTCTGTTGCTTGTAGTACGCCAGCGCTTTCCATTTGATCCAGCGTTTGCGCAATTTGAGAGTCCGCTCCAGATACAGCTTCGCCCGCGTTTAGCGCCGCACTGGCACCTACAACATAGGGGTTACCTTTTAGGAACAGATCAATTATCTCTCCGCCGACTTCGTTAGCGACCTGCCCCGAAAGCCCGACTAAATTACCATCTTCCCCAAAATATTTTAGGTCTGACAGGCTGTCACCCTCAAGTCCCGATGCGTTTAGTATCGCCTTCTGCTCGGGAGTAAACAACATGTCTTCTAGGCCAGTAGCCACAGAACTTAAAAAGTCTGCTACATATTCGGTGCCATATTGCACAGCAGAGTCTTTGCCGTCGAAACTTTCCATACGCGACTGCAGTTGTGCCGCGCTATCTGCGTCTATTGCGGTTACCGCTGAACCAATAAGAGCGTTTAGCTCCATCTCAGTAGCGTAGGAATTTGGGTTTAAGAACGCAGTGGTGGTTTCGAGTATGTCTTGTACATTGAGACCCCCGTACCCAAAGTAATTACGTGCTTCATTTCGCAACGCTGTGCTGCCGACACCAAGACCGCGGATCATTTCTGATAAGTTCTCAGGAGCGCCTACAAGAAAAGATTTAACCACGGCTTCGGCAGGTGCTAGTGTATTGCTAGGGTCTTTAGCTAGCTCCGCAGCGTATGCCTCTGCGGCCATGGTGCCGATAGAACGGTTTTCTAGTGGTTCGTAACCCTCTTCCATCAACGCGTTTTGTATCGCAGCGGAGTCCATACCACTCATGTTGTCAGCGTTTAAAGGACTGCCCACAGCAAAATATCGGTCTACATCCTCATCCGAATACCCTAGCGCGTCTTGTATTATGTTTTGAATAACAGGCGTGATTTGCATTGTGCCGTCAACGGTGTACGTCAAAAAATCTGCTGGGTCTAACCCTCTACCGCTGTAGACTTTCGCTGGTTCTAGGGACTGTATGTATTCTTTTGCTTCTTCGTCGTATACGATTTGGCTCATAAGCGCAGCTTCGTCAGCCGCGGCTTGGTTAGCTGCAAACTCGTCAGAGCGGTCAACATCACTCAACACGTCCTGACTCATAACCGCTTCTTCGTCGGCCAAGTTTTTAGTATATTCTTCAAACTCTTGGACCATCTCGTCGTAGTCCTGAGTACCGTCTACTAACCTACCTCCCAGCAAACCACTCTTAATTCCAACAATATTGTACCCCGCATCCCGCAGAGCTTTGAAATGCTGCGGTAACACCACACCGCCTACAGGCGCGGAGTCTCCTAAGATGTTGTTCATGTCCTTGGTAATGCGCGTTCCAAGAGTCGCGGGAGCTACCTTTTTACGGAGTGTAGATAGTTCTGGAGCGTCATATGATGTAGCCCCTGCACCGTATTCTGCGTAGGGATCGACTTCTTGCCGCCCGCCGGGAGTATCTACGTAGTACCGATTGGTTGCTGCGTCATACGTATAACCGTCGCCGAAAGTATCAGGGTTGGCTTCGTTTAAATCTGCAGGGTCAAATACTTGTGCGTCACTTATATTGCCTAAATAGTGCGTATAGACATCTTCACCCGCATCTAGCCCGTTAAGTTCTCTGTATTTATTTTCGTCAATGCCGGGGCGCAGCGTGGTGGCTATAACTCTGTTAGCCTCAGTGTAAACGGGCTTCATAGCTGCGTCGAGGTTGGCTATATCAGATAATAGGTATTGCGAGTTTTCGTCGTATGTTGATTGCAGGTCATCAAGCTGGGGCACTACTGCGTCGTAATCAGCTTTGTACTTATCCATCTGTGACTTAGTGCTGGTATAGTACGTATCGAGGTCGTCTGCGTAATCGTTAAACGTATCCGCCGCAGCATTAAGTGCGTCTATTGTGGCTTGGCTGGGATTCGCATTGTGTGCATCTAAGGCGGCGTTGTAGACCTCTCTAAGCCGAGTCTGTTCTTGGATACGGTTGTTCAAGTCGGCGCGTAGCCCGTTGAAGCCGCTTGCGGCGGTAGCTGCTTGTTCTTCCGCAGCCCTAAGAGCTGCCGCTGCCGCTTCTACTTTCGCAGTGGTGCCGGACACATCATCAATAAACTTGTCTACAGGTTTATCTATGACCTCTGTTAGAGCCGCTGCGCCAGCAGTATCTAGCGTACCAAAGAAAGCATCAGCGGTAGAGCCGCCTGCTATGGCCGTACTCGCAGCATTAGTTACTGCAGAGGTAAGAATTTTAACCCCAGCGTCGTCTATGTTAGTGTTTTCGTCTATGAAGTCTGATACAAACTCTGTAACGCCCGTATACTTACCTACTATGCTACCTACTTGAGCAGCGGTTATTTCACCCCCAGTAAGTTCAGCGGTCACACCCGCAACGACAACATCTTTTATTCCGTCTTGTAGGTTCTCCCACCCGCTACCTTCTATTATAGCTCCTGCAGTGTCGCTAACTCCATCTGCAATTTCAGTGACAACGCTATCAACACCATCAGCAACCGCGGTAACAGCGCCATCGACGGTATCATCAACCGTGTCGCCAAATTTATTATCTAGGCTATCCGCAATTTGCCCAACAGTAGCACCCACAGCGGAATTAAGACCACCCTCTAAAAAGGCATCTATGGGGTCTTGTCCATATATAATAGCAGTAGCCGCAGCTTCCGTACCACCTGCCACAGCCGTTTGTACCACCGTAGTTACCGCATCACTAGCGCCTTCAGCTATACCCGTGCTGGCTATTGTATCCGCAATTGTAGGGTTGACATAAGTACCCACCGCGGTGCCGACTTTACCACCTACATATGATACTGCAGCGGATTTGAGCGCGTCGTCTATGTCTCCACCTTTAGCTAAAGTAGACGCGCCGTCGATAATCGGAATGGCCCATGTTTGCCCCGTGGCGACTGCGGCGACTTTAGCTATGGTAGTGACAGGATCATCTAGGGCAGATTCAATTACATCTCCGACACCCTCGACAACGGGTTCGACTACCTCATCTACTACCCATTCAACAGCGTCACCAACTGCACCGACTGCATCTTCAACAATATCAACGGCACCGCCGACAACTTCCCCGACAAGATCGACTGCACCTTCAACGATATTAGCAACAAACGACATATTAAGTTGTCCTATTCAACGGTAGTTTGCCCAAGGTTACGTACGCTCTTGACCCTCCGGTAGCTTTACGCCCCACGGCAATTTTAGTGTCAAGTTTGTCCGCGTAGCGTTTCCACGCCTTAAACGCGCTATCGTATATAGCCCCATCGTAGTCAGATACGTAGCGTTTGACGCCTATTTTCTGCATGTGCGTAAAATACTTTAACCCGTTAGCTACAAAATTCTGAGCTGTGTCTATGTTGAGCGCACGGCCCCACATCAAATCTTTGTTCTCACCTTTGCCCCGATGCCCAATAAATACGGTATTGCCTATCTGCACCATATCAGTATCTTTCATAGTCATCTCTTTGGCTATGCCAGCCATAGCTGCTGCAGGGGTTATGTTTCCGAGATCAAGCTCTCCGAGCGCAGTAGTTATGACCGTAGGGGCTGGTAGAGGTCTTTCTTTACTGTCCACAACAGTTTGCATCCTACACCTCCGCAGAAAATATTGCCGCAGAGTATATATTACCCATGCCAGCGGCTAGACTAAGGAACGGCCCTCGTGGGGCTGGCGCATCGTAGGACAAGAACACGTCATCGTCTTCGGTCCTATTGAGGATTTGTGGTACAATACCGCGTTTCATGTCATTTAGCAACAGCCCTGTCTCTAATAACCCACTAGCGCCCATCGTATGCCCTACTCGTTGTTTGTACGAGGTAGCAACAAACTCTTCAAGGCTACGCTCTAAGGCCGCTTTTTCTGCCTTATTGTTGACTGCGGTGCCTGTGCCGTGAGTCTTTACCACTGTTATATCTTCCTTACGTACCCCCGCTACATGTAAGGAACCTTCAATCGCTTTAGAGTATCCTTCGCCATCGGGGCGTTGCCCAAGCGGATTTGTATTGTCCTCGGCAGACGTATATGCCCCAAGAAACTTAGCTTCGGGGTTATCCAGCCCCGCATGATCTTTTTCAAATATACATAGTGTAGCACCTTGCCCTAAGAAGAACCCTTGGTTGGTACTGTCAAAGGCGGAAGGCCGTATACGATCTTCATCCTTGTGCTGCAGGCTGGCTCCAGCCTCTCCAAAAAACTCTAGCGTGAGGTTATTAACTGCGTCTTCGCCACTGAGCACGATAACACGGTCAAATCCAAAGTTGTTCATTAGGTTTTGAACGTCCATCATAACTTTTAAGCTCGAAGCACAGGCGCTAGCGTCTGTAGATACATGGTCGTGCACGTGAAACATGCTAGCGATACGCCCTGCGTATATGTTTGTAAGCACAATAAACGGAACTTTGACCTTGTAGTGCAGCTCGGCGTCAGGGTTTTTGTCATACCTATTACTGTTGCTCATCCAACCTTGGTTACCTGCAGCGAATATAAATCCTGTCTTACCTTTTACAGGGTTATCTTTAACGTAAGCCAACGCTTCAGAGGTAACTACAGTTTCTAGTAACGTGTGAGGAGGATACTTTAACCCAGACTTAGCGCGTCTAAACGTAGAGGGTATAATATGCGCGTGCTGCGGAAATGCTATATCTGGCACAAGCGTTGTATCGGTGGTCGAAGTGCTGAAGAGTTTAGATAAGTAAATCATGCGACAGACTCCATAGCAGTTTCTACAGAATCAAAGTCTTTGTTTTTGTTCTCTAACATATAATCTCGGACCTCACGTAGAGAGCCTACAGGTATATTAAAGTCTTCTGTTTCTGGAATACCGTATATGTCAGATATAAGCACTAGAGTGAGGGTCACATCTAGGCTATCCAGCCCGATGTCTTCTTCTTTGAGGGAAATATCTAGTGTTGTCGGTTTTGTGTAGTCGTCTAAGTGAGGTTTAGTTTCGCGGACGCAAGCGTCGAATAGTTCTAAAAAGTCCATTTTGCACCTATCTGTTAAGGGTGCCTTTACTATACGTTACTTACAAAGGTCATTGCAACAGAAGCTGATGCTACCGCGGGCCTTGGAGATGTCGCTGCGTGTGCATGTAGCTCTACATTAGTGTCGTCTGTAGACCAAAACACTTCAACATAATCGTCCGCCGTAAGGTCAATAGACCCGTTCCAGTTGGCTATATCTTTCTTACCATTACCACTTATAGTGTACTCGTGATCGCTGTAAGCTACGTTTGCGCCGTTCTTTTTTAGCCATACAGAAATTGCTTTAGTTGAGCTGTTTGTAGATTCTAACTGTAAAGTGGTTTTTAAATGGTACACTCCCGAGTTTGCGACTGTAAGCCTAGAGTTACTTACTACACTTATCGCGTTGTTGGCTCGTGTAGTATTAAATGTAACGGCATAGCCCGTGTTAGCGGCTGAAGCTGTTTGATCTACAGTGCTATAGAACACTCCGTACGGCATATATAGAACTTTACCACCTACATCGGTGCTGAGTAGTGTGTTTACCGAACCAACAAACCTATTGAAGAACAAGCGCAGCACGTTGTTGTTCTGATCCATAAAAGGTCGATCATATGTTTCTGGCGCAAGAGGAAGCGCAGGGGGCGCTACCTTGTCAATTTCATTAGGCATTACCGTCTCCCGTCAGAGCGCATATCAATCCGAGGCGCTCCTAGCTGCCATGTAACACCTGCTTCTGTGGACTCTACCTTCATTGCAAGCTGTCTACCGCGCACGCGAGTGTATATCTGCCCCGTATACTCTTCTATAGGTAGCACAGCCGTACGTGTTATGGCGCGAGTGTTACTACCTCCTTCGGATGTGGGGTTGCTGTATCCTGAACCAGAGTTAGCCAGTGGTAACAGCGTCATTGTTGCACTAGGCGAACCCGCCGTAGACCCGTCAAACCGGATGTCCGGTAGAACACGCCAGATAAAGGCAAACTGATGACCATCTTCCAAATCAAACTCTGCAGAAGACACAAACGCATGAATGGGTAAAGTTTCCGCCCCAGCATTATCATCCACACCCTGTTCATGGTTCACGAGATTACTGTCATACGTGGCCGCAAGAGGGCTATCACGCAATCCAGAATCCAACCAAGCTGTACGAGACATAGTTCCATAATACCAAACATCTTCTAGGTAGTTGTATACTACATAACGATCTGACACTGTTTGGCCCGTTGAGCAGTAGAACCACCATATTTCGTGGTAGGATTCGTTGGTGCCAGAGACAATCTGGTCGTACTGTTGTGTGTTAAAATCGTCAAAGATGAACTTACGTAAATCGCAGCGTAGAGGTTGCGTACGCCCGTCGTATTTGTAGAACTTATCTTTGCCCATCCAGTAAGCTACGCCGTTTGAATATGCTACAGCGTTTTGTCCGGCAATAGATATATTGTCACCCACAAGCTGCGCAGACCAAACAACAGGTGCGCCGACATACTGCATAGCATATAGGGCGGAATCAGTCCAAACTAGAACTTCCTGCCGCGCTTGCTTTGATGTAACGATCTCACTGCCACGAGATAACGTGAGGAACCCTGCTTGTGCCGTAGCGGAGGGTGTCCAGTTTATCGCGCTGCCTTGGTCAGACCATCGCACTAGCATGGGGTTTACTATAGATGTGCCAAACTCGTTTGCGCCGAAAGCGAACACAAAACGGTTAATATCTGAAATCTCTAGGAAGTTTTGCGTTGTTGGTACGCCAGATGCACCTGATAAAGTGCTTAACTCTACTGCACGGCTGTTCAACCCTGCGCCAGCTTCCCAATAATATATAGCGCCGCCGCGGGGACCAAATATTAAATCTTCTCCAAAGTTAGATTGGCTCCAGAGTCGAATAGATTCTATAGATGTCTCTCCTACACCCCACGTACCAAAACCCCACTCAGCCGCACCCCAACCAGTAACGGGTACAGCGAATCCGGTGCCGACGTTTATCTGGTACGCTGCGGTGACTGTGCCACCACCCGTTGCACTGGAAGTTGCATTTGAAGTAGCTGTTATAGCGTATTCGTTGACTGCCTCAGTAAAAGTTATTTCAAACTCGCCGTTTAAAGTAAGGCCGCCCACAGCAGTAGCGCCGCTGAAAGTAACAAAGTCTCCATCTTTATACCCCCCGGCAGCGTCTGTAACTGTAACAATAGGCGATCCAGATACAGTCTCGAACGGGTTTGTAAGCGTTACTGTAGCACGTAAGGGGGTTATATCGTTATACTGCCCACCATTTTCTATATAAAACTTTAAGTTCGTCCCAACCCCGATCAGATTTTGACTACCCAAGGTTACCCAGTTCCACAGTGACCTACAAATGCCTTGAAAATTAGATGCAGATATACGTTGCCACCCACCTATTTTTTCGGGTGTGCCTTGCCTAAAACGGATTTTGTCACACTCGTACCAGCCACCTTCACTCGTATAACGTGTGTTTTCGCGGTTCACACCAGCTTTTAAAAGCAGCTTCTTTAAAGGCATCGTAAGTCTCCATTTACTAAGGTACTACACCATACTCATAGTTTAGTCCATCAGTTCAAAGTGAGGTCCGTCAATAAATGGACGCTTGCCTTGGCTACGGCGCAAGTCCACATAAGCGTTCATGGCTTCTTCCATTGTACCATCCCAGTCTCGGATGTCGTCAATATGCCAAGCGGCACCCCACCGCACAGCTACACCTACATCAATAGCCCCCTGCTTCACAGCATCCGCAAGATCATCGTACAGATTCAACTCCCACGATCCACGCGAGCCAACATAGGCCATGAGGTCAAGAGCGCGGCCCTCGATATGCTTGGACTTCATCGTCTTCGATGCGCCCTTGTCTACGAGTTCACGCTGCTCTTCGATGGTTCTTAGTCCACAAATCACACCAAAGTCTGTTTTTGTATGTCCTATAGCTGCCTTTGCAACTGCAACTAAACGCTCGTCTACGCCTTCCATTCGGTCAAGGCTACGTTGTGATAATTTAAAAGTCATTTCATTTCACCTTTCATATCCATAAGGCCGTCGTGATCTCGGCCAATATACTTCAAGTCATTCTCAATCAAAGCAACTCTTTGCTGCAACGTCGTAACCTGCCCAATGGAGTTAGCTAAGTTAGCTAGTTCATCCCAGACCTCATCAGCTTCATGCCACAGATAGTCTATCTCCATAGCGTTATCTTGAACATCTCGTTTGAGATTCACGTTGTCTTCAATCGCCATGCGAGACCCAAGCTGGCTGACAGTCTCTTCCAAGCTGGCAATAGTTGCGGCCTGCTGTGATACCCACCACACGCCAGCAGCGAGTTGCACAGCCATCGCTGCCACAAGAGCTATAGGTAACTTTAAGTTTTCCATCACTTCTTACCACCAAAGAACTTTGTTGCCGACCTCACGGCAAAACTACTTGCTACGATCACACCCAACGTATAGCTGTACCAATCCGGCATGGTTTCCAACGCAACGAACCCATCCGTCACCGCCTGTTTTGCCCACTCAAAGGGCAAGAACGAAAGTATAAGCGGAATTGAAAAAAGTAGGACAAGGTACTCGTCTTTCCACGAGTTCTGCGTACCTTGGGCCATAATCTTTTCCCAGTCCGCCTCAGATGTAGCGGCTGATTTCATTATTGTAGCTTTGGCCTCGGCCTCTACTAGCTTGAGGTTTGCAGACGCAGCCTGTGCGCTTGCCTTACCTTTTAGCCAGCCGCCAGCTAGTTCAGCTACTGGACCTATCAGAGCTTGAAGCATTCTTACTCTCCATTGCATTAAAACCAAAATATGCAGCGGCTATGCCGGATGCACCAATCACGTACACAGCAGCAATATCCGCCATCAACTTCGCTGCCGTTTCCAAGCCCGTCATAGAGGCCACTAGAATTACAAAAGGGTATAAGATCATACCAGACAGCGCAAACCAAGTCATGCGCCTCTGCGCGTCTCTCTTGGCGTCTGCGTCTTCCATGCGACGGCGACGATCTTCCAACATAATCTCATGCTCAACCGGATCAATCTTTCCGTTTCCGTTTAGGTCGTATTCGTTTGGCATCTTCTATCCTCTTGGCGTAAGCAATCGCATGGTGCTTGTGATGGGTTATTATAACAACTTTTCCACATTTGTCATATACAACGTAATCTCCTCGTTTATTTTGGAATAACCTCAAAGCAGTACACCGTGGTTTGACTCGTCGTTATTAAGATTTTTGCATCCTCGAGAGCTTCTCTGCACTCATTCTCAGTGGTAAACTGATTGAGCTGGTAGTGCTCGATATTGTTATTCATAACTTGAAACCAGACTAAGAACCACATCACCACTTCCCCTGATATTTACCCCAATGATAAAGGACAAAGATTACCGCCGCCGAAGCGGAGAAAGCTATAAGTAACCCAACAGTCCACTCAACAATCGCGCGTTTAAATTCTTCTTTACGATAAAGGTCTTGCTTACGCTGCCTGCGCATCTCCCCCTCAATCTGAAGGACTTCCTCCCACGCAGATGGCCCATAATTCCAAGAAATATACTCTTTAATTTCTTTGCGCATGGCCTCCATCTTCTTGCGCTGCGCAAATATTTCAATCGCGCTTTCAGCATCAGAACCTTTAAAATTATACCACGGGGGGTTCTTTGCCTGATGCTCGGCGTACTGGAAATCAGAAAACGCGGCACCCCATTTCGCTAAAGTGCCGGACATTTCTTGGATGTCTTTGCCCGTGCTAAGACCCTGTTTTAAAATGTTAAAAGCAGATGTAGCGAGGCCAACGGCTGTAATAGGATCAATCATGTGTCCATGTACCTCGCAGAGCAGTAAGCGTCTGGGTGCACAACGTGTCGTTTATCGTACCACTGACCGTTCTGACCACCCGGTGCGCCGCAGTCGTAGTAGCAGGCTTTATAGAACAACGTGCCATAATTGTTTACGAAAGTGTGTCCGTACCCGACAAATACAAGAACACACCACATTTTACATCTTCATTAAGACAGCGACTAAGAGTGCAATGATGAAGCCTGTTGTGCCAATCATAATTGCTTCAAGACGCTTAACTCTGCCAAACAGATCACGAAATTGTATCTTCATTTCTGTTTGCATGGCAATCACCTCTTTCTCTAGGCCATCAATCCGCTCATGAGCAGATGCTACTGTACGTTTGTCCATTGTCTTATTACCTCATGAGATAGCGTAGAAGATGTAGTTGCCGCCAGAAGCATTAAAGTCGCCATTTGTAGTGTCTACTGTAAATCCAGAATTATTAGGATCAATAACATCAGCGTACGTTTGCGCGGTGGTGTCGTTCAAGGTTATAACAGTATCGTTACCTGTCGCAATTCCTCTTACAGTGTCTAATACCCACCAATCACCAGAACTGTCAGTACGTTTGATAAGGATAAACCTAGCGCCTGACGTAAAGCCACAGTCGATAGTCTGACTTCCGCCGTTGCCTGTGTAAGAACCAATTTTACTTATTCCAGCTAAATTGCCGAAAAGATATGCTATAAAAGTTCCTCCGTTCTGGTTTGTTTGACCACTTGTGCCAAGTGAGAACGTAGTAGCTGTTGCGTCTGTGTTATTCCAAGCGGTAGAAGTAGTTTCTACTGCGTTTCCGTAGTCTAAATAAATCCGTTTTGTTCCACCCAGACTATGAAGGTAGACCTCCCAGTTACTGTTTTGGTTTCTTTTCTTCACCCAGATCATTTCAGGTACAACACCGAGATTATGGCTTACAGTGTGTCCTGCTGTTCCGTTGCCCGTGTACGGCACTACGGTAAAAAATGATTTAGCAGACTTCCACATCCAAGAGAAAAAGGTAGAATTGTTAACTGCGTCTGCGTAACCATCCATCCAATCCCACTGAGCATTTCCGCTTGTCGTCACTGCTGCAGCATTCTCTGTTCGCATCATTTTGTCGCCAAGAATCCTAGTCAGGGTATTTTTTTCGTCAACGACATTAGGTCTAACCCGAATTGCGAAATCTGCTGGAAACGTAGTTGATGATCCTGTACCAGTACGGAACCAAGAATCTGAAGTTCTGCCAACTAACCCGTCCATGTTAAACACCTCAGTCCCGACCGTAGGGGCTATCATCATAGGCGCACGAATGGCCATATAAACGTAAGTTCCACCGCTAGAGCCACCGCCACCGCCTTCGCCATACGTTACAAAACCTGTAGGTGTTATAGCGGGGTTCATCTCTGCATTTTCTGCATTAGTTACATTCGCGCGTAATTGTTGAAAATTATCTCCCGTAGCTCCTGTATTCTCCCAACCACGCATCTTATCAGCAATAACCCAGTTGCCTGTCCCTGTGCTTTTAGTTAATAACCACTGCGGTTCAAATCCTAAATTAACTTCAATACCGCTGCTAGAGTTAGTATAGGTACCACATTGGATCATAGAATCAGCGCCTGTTTCATTCGCAAAAAGATATGCGATATAGGTTGCGCCAGAAGTATTTAAGGCTCCCCCAACACTAAAGACGGTATCTGTAGCAGCATTGTTTGAAGAGCTACCAAAGGCATTAGTTCCATTTAAGTATGAGTAGTCATTACTGCCATCAATTACGTCTGTAAATACCCACCAATCTCCTGAAGCATCAGTACGCTTAATGATTAGAATGCCCGGTTTTGAACCTAGGTCATGAGACACTTGTTGTTCGTTTGCTGCATTACCCGGCCCCGTGCCTGTGTAGGTTAAGCATGTGAAAAATTTAGCCTGCTTTTTAAAACTCCAAGAGGTGTAGTTATAACTAGAATTGTTCCAGTTGAAATCTGCGGCAGTAGAGCTAAATCCTGTTGACGACAAAGTGAACTGTTCAGCAGCAGAAAGAGTGCCTTCCGATGCGGGATTATCTGAGTATAAATATTTATTTCCACCACGGGCAGTATCAATTAATAAATTATTAAAACTAGCTTCTCTGTTTTTAATCCACAGCAGACCGCCATCGCCAGCAAAATCAATACCGTTATTTACGGATAACGTGCCACTGTTACCCTCATACAAATACGTTGAAAAGTTAGAGGCTATGTCAGGTTCCACGTTTCCCGCTGTAGGCCAGATACCTTGCTTAGTATAACTAGCGGCCTGATCCATAGTCCACATGCCTGAAGCAGTGCTATTTAAGTAAGGTCCACTTGGAACCACTTGTTCTTTGGATATTACGCCACCCGGCCAATCTTTAATAGACATTATTCATCCTCTACTATATGGGCAGCGTCCCAAGCCAAAGCATCTTCATTCCATTCATAGAACACATTGCTACTCGGGATGCTCGGATCAGGAACAGGAGGGACCATAGCGCAAGTATCTTCATCAAAAGTCCACGATGCCCAAGTAGGGCGCATTTCAGCAAACGTCGCTTTTACTGCATTCTGTTTCGCTAGAATTTCTTCTGCTGTCATATCTTCGCACGTCCAGATGTCGGTGTATGTCCCTGCCGTACCTTCAACCAACCCATAAGAAACAGTTTGGTTCTTCTCGTATGGACCTAAAACAGGTGCTTCTACTCGCACAAAGGGACAATATTCGGGAGGAAGATTATTAACGTCAATATCAGGGAACGCTTGTATGAAGTTCCACTCAACAATCGGATGCTCATAAGGCTGTCCGTCACGAATTTGTATATAGAGCTTCATCTATAAATCTCCTGTATTTGTACTTGGAAACGTTCTCGACGTTCCGCTGAAAGAGTAAATGATACGAACACCGCCATGCGCCCAGCCACCACTGCTGTTACTGCCTCGACCGCCGCCAACTTTACCATAATTACTGCTACTACCGTCATTATTATTGTTACCGCCAGAGCCACCTGAAGTGCCGTTGCTCCCTATAGTGCCGCTGGACCCTTCACCTGATAAACCAACTCCACCACCTGCGGAGCCGCCCCAGCCACCAGCAGCAGCGCCACCAGCGCCGCTCGTACCACCGTAATTCACATAACTACCCGAGGCGTTACCAAGATAGTTTCCAGTGCCGCCTGCGCCGCTGTAACCGCCTGCGCCACCGCCGCTGCCATAAGCTCGCGGCCCTAATGAACCACTGGAGGAACCGGGACCGCCTGCGCCGCCGTTACCACCGCCATCACCGTTATAAGCACCGCCACTACCACCAGTACCGTTTGCGCCGTTCATACTACCAGAATAACCTCCGCCGCCGTAAGCAGTGCCAGTATTTACGACATAGCTATTGCCACCTTGGCCGGGTTCCGTAGTGGCTCTAGCGCCAACTTCTACTTGTAAGCTCTGCCCAGCGGAAACAGAATAATTATTCTTGTAACCAAGACCGCCACCGCCGCCTCCACAGCCTCCGTTTTGATAAGAACCGTAACTACCGCCGCCGCCAACACAAACCCATGAAAGAGTTGCGGGGTTTAGGCCCGCAGGTACTACAAAAGTATACGACCCCGCAGTTGTGTACTCTACTTGTTGAGGGGCAGATGGTGTCGCAGTCGTTGTTCCTGCATCGCCATACCCACCCAAGTTCTGAGCTTGAACTGCTATGTCGTAAGTTGTACCGTTAGTAAGCCCTGTAATTGTCAAGGGAGAGGCGCTACCTGTAACTTCTACATTAAACGTAGAAGTGTTAGCTGTTCCACCCATTCCACTGTGAGCTGTACAGTAATAATATAGAGTAGGGGCATCCGCAGCTACTACTATTTGAGTATACGCGCCCGCATTGCCCGGTGTGCCCGAAGTAGTCACACCTGTGGTATACTCTGATCCGCTCCCATGCGTTCCATCTGAAGTAGTAGAAAACCTAAATGGGTGACCACTGTTGCTGGCGTCTGCTTGGTCAAATGTATATGTATACCCTTTAATTAGCGTCAGCGCAGGCTGCGCGGAACCATCCATGTTATACTTGTTACCAGAACCTGCGTTAACTACTGTAACTGCAATGGTTCTTCCCGCTTGTACTGTAGCTCTAGCCCTGTACCCTGTAATTTCTGCAGGAAGTCCCGTATAAGTAGGGGCAGTAAAAGACACTACAGACTGTGTATTACCGTTAGTAGCCGAAACAGATGTCGGAGCGCCGGGGACTTTATAAAACCCCAAGTCGTTGTACAGAATTTGATTTTGTGACCATTTTCCTGAGAAATTAGGCATTAGACATCTCCTGTATTAGTTGAAGGAAACGACCTAGTGGTACCGGGCCAAATGATACGAACAGCTCCATGAGCATTAGTCCCTCCGTTGCCTCCAGAACCCATACCACCGCCATATGCGCCATCTCCACTTGGTGACGATCCACCCGCACCTTTACCGTCACCACCGCCAGAACCACCACCGCCGCCAGCGCCATATGTGTAGGAGTTTGGCGTAGAATATGTTGTAGCCCCCGCACCGCTGGAACCTTCTCCTAATAGTCCAGTTCCACCGCCGCCGCCACCATCTTGCGATCCAGCGTACCCACCACCAGCGCCGCCGCCAGCACCGTTATAACCAGCATATTGAGCGTCACGACC
>Ga0222716_10001526_pt1 | contig 19361 bp, 13 predicted proteins | sample C33_13DmetaG_FD_165044 | JGI IMG/M metagenome (GOLD analysis project Ga0222716, IMG submission 165044) | Estuarine water microbial communities from San Francisco Bay, California, United States - C33_13D | ecosystem: Environmental > Aquatic > Marine > Unclassified | place: USA: California... | reverse complement strand
TCATTGTAAAAAGTTTTTTAATTTAAAAATATAAATATGAATTTAGAAGGAAAAAATATTATTGTTACTGGTGGGAGCTTAGGAATTGGAAAAGAAACAGCAAAATCTTTAGTAGATAAAGGGGCTAATGTTTTAATTACAGGAAGATCTGCAGAAAGATTACTTAAAGCAAAATTATATTGTAATGCTGAAACAATTAAATTTGATATTTCTGATTTTGATAATATTCCAAAATTTGCTAAAGAATGCTTATCAGTTCTTGATAATAGAGTTGATGTTTTAATTAATAATGCAGGAATTGGAGTAAGAAGTTCAATAGAAGAATTAAACATAGATGATTTTTTAAAAGTATTTAATGTCAATGTTTTTGGATTATCTCTTTTTACAAAAGAAATTGTTCCTCTCATGAAAGAAAATAAAAGTGGTACAATAATAAATATAGGCTCAACAGCCAGTTTAAGAGGATATCAAACAGGAAGTATATACTCAGCATCTAAGTTTGCTGTTAGATGTCTGTCGCAGTGTTGGCAAGCAGAATTAAGACCTTATAACATAAGAGTATGTCAAGTAAATCCAAGCGAAGTTACTACCGCATTTGGAAATACTTCAAGAATTGAAAGGGCAGAAGTACATAATAAACTTACTCCAAAAGAAATATCTCATTCTATTATTTCAGCAATTGAAATGGATGATAGAGGGTTTGTAAATGAACTGAATGTTTGGGCAACTAATCCATTTAACTAAATCTTATAGATTTAGAAAATAAGAAGTTATAATATTTTTCACAATCTTGTGCAAGCTTTTGGTTTTTATGAGATAACTTAATGTCTTTTATTTTATAATCATTAAATCCACTACTGTTATGAACATTTTTGTACCAGTATTTTGCCCATATTCCGTCTGCTTTCTTAGGGCCTTTTGACCATTTCAGCATTTTGTTAGAATATGATATCTCTAATTTGTCACATAATATTTGCAATATCTTTTTTGGATTTTTTAACAATATACTTGAGTCAAGAACTACAGGTTCATTATTTGTTTTAAGTAAATGATTATATAATTTAAATTGTTGTTTTATTCCAATGTCTGCTATAGTTGGGTTTGGAATTATCTTGCTGTAAGAATTTATAATTTCCTTTGGATTTCTAATAAATATTATGTTACTGACTTTTTTTAAAAATTCCAAATCAAGATCAATTAAAAAGTGTGTCATCAGTTTATGAAAATTAATATTTTTTTTAGGTGTTAGGATTATTTCATCTATTACTTTTTGGTAATCAATTTCCATATTATTAATAACTTCATTATAGCCTGGGTGTTTCAAACCTGTTTTATGTAAATAATAACCATATAATACTTCATCATAAATTTCTGTATCTTCTCTATTGCCAAATGAATACATTAAGGCCGTAGAATTATTTCTTGGACATGACCAAAGACATATTATTTTTTTCATATTTCAAAAATAAACAACTCTACTTTTAATCAGAAAATTAAACTAGAATAAGTGTAGTATATTTGTTTTTAGTTTTTGAACACATAAGTTAAAGACACACTTTGTATAATTTATTATTAATAAAGTTATATATTTGTATAAAATGATATGAAAAGCTTAATATTTAAATCTTTTTTTTGTTTGATTGTATACTTTGTTAGTCTTCCTACAGTGTATGCTACTCATGCTGCAGGTATGGATATATCATTTGAATGTATTTCTAGAAATTCTACTTCTGACTTTTACAAGATAACAGTTTCTTTTTATAGAGATTGCAATAATACAGCCGCTCCTGGCAGTCTTGATATTGAGTACACATCTTCTTGTGGAAGTGGTTCTCAAACAATGCTTTTAAGTGCTGGTCCTACATACATAACTCCAACATGTACCCAATCTGGATCTCCTTGTTCTGGTACATCTAGTTTAGTTGAAATTGAAGAGTATAAATATGAAAAACTAATTACTCTCGATCATTGTGATGATTGGGTTTTTACTGTATGTATTCAAAATAGAAATAATGCAATAACTACTATTCTCCAGCCAGGAAATGAACAGCTTTGTGTTCAGGCTGAATTAAATAATTTAAATTTCTGTAACAATTCTCCAACATTTACGGAATATCCAGCACCATATATATGTGTTAATGAGCCTTTTTGCTTTAATAATGGCGCTTTTGATGTAGATGGTGACTCACTAGTTTATTCTTTGGTTACTCCGCTAGGATATGATTTTGGAACAGGTACTGTATTAAATGTTCAATTTCTTCCTGGATACTCAGTAGCTAATCCTATATCTGGAACAACTACTTTTGATCCAAGTTCTGGTAATTTATGTATGACAGCCAATACAACAGATATTGGAGTTGTAGCAATGAAAATATCAGAATATAGAAATGGTGTTTTTGTTGGAAGTGTCATAAGAGATATTCAGATTATTATTTTGCCATGTACAACAGTACCACCAGTTTTAAGTGGTTTTAATGGTTTTCCTGCAAATGTTACAAATTCTACTTCACTTGATGATTCATTAAATCTTTGTGCTGATTTTGGAGATACCATTTCATTTACAATTGATGCTTCAATAGGATCTTCAAATAATAAAATTATGTCATGGTCTGGCTTAGCTTCATCTCCTGCTGCAACTTTTGATATTGTAAACAACTTCTCTAACAACCCAACAGGTACATTTTTTTGGATTCCACAATCTAGTGATGTAGTAAATAGTCCATTTTCATTTAATATAACAGTACAAGATGATGCTTGTCCTATAAATAACGTATTCTCATACACTTACACCATAACATTATCATCTAGCTCTACATTTATTGTAAATGCTACTGTTAATGATGAGAGTTGCTATGGATACGGTGATGGATCAATACAATTAACTGTTAATGGTACAGATAGCATTCCTCAATACGACTGGATAGGACCTAATGGATATACAAATCCTAATGAAGATATTAATGGATTAAGATCAGGATTGTATAGCTTATTAATTACTGATATAAGTGGTTGTTATCTTCAAGATAGTTTTTTTGTTACTAGTCCTAATCCGGTAAATGTTTCATTTGCTGTTGATAGTATTAGTTGTAGTGGTTTTAATAATGGAGCTATTAATATGACCACTACTGGATTTTCAAGCTTTGCAGATGTTATTTGGTATGCTAAAACTCCTCCATTCCTTTTTGGACAATGGTATTTATTTTCAGTTGATGAAGATATTGATAGTCTTATGCCTGGAACGTATGCTGTTACAATTTATGATACTCTTAATGGTAATGCATGTGTTTTCTATGATACACTAGAAATATTAGAGCCTAACCCATATAATGCATCTTACAATATCAATGAAATTACCTGTAAAGATGGCAATGATGGTTTTATAGATTTAAATGTTAGTGGTAATACATCTTCTTTGGTGTATAATTGGACAGGTCCAAATGGATTTTCAAATAATACTCAAGATATCTTCCAACTTAGCTCAGGAACTTATGTAATTACAATTACTAATCCAAACGGCTGTATCTATAATGATTCAATAGAATTAGTTAATCCTTCCGAATTATTATCGGTTTCAACTATTTCATCTTGCTATAGCTATTTATGGAATGGTATTACATATAACACTTCTGGAAACTATATTTGGAATGGAGTTAATTCTAGTGGATGTGACTCTTCTGCAACATTAAATCTTAATATTTATGATTCTTCTTCAGTTAATGTATTTGTAAATACTTGCGATAATTATTTATGGAATGGTATTAATTATGATTCAACTGGAATTTATTTCTGGCAAGGAGTAAATATAAATGGATGTGATTCAAACGTCTATTTAAATTTAACTATAAATACTAATACCTACAACGAACTCTCAATTAACACATGTACTTCATACAGTTGGAATGGTATTGATTTAAATCAAACAGGTATATACTACGATACCTTATTAAATTTTACTGGATGTGATAGTATTGTTAAATTAAATCTCTTTATATCAGAATTTTATATTTCCGCTGTTTCTCCAATTTGTGAAAATGATTCTACAACGATTTCTTTATCAATAAACTATCCTACAACAAATAATTATAACATACTAATTAATAATTATTCCTTTAATGTTGATTCCTTAGGCTTATTAAACATCAGCGGAGATGCTATTAAAATCAATGTTAATAATAGTCAAGATCTTGTTTTATTATCAGTTTCTGATAATACCTGTACAACAAATCCATATGATTCTGCATTTGTTTTTGTCAATGAATTACCGTCTTTAAACATTTTGTTAGATGACATTTGTGAAAATGTCGAGCCATTTTTATTTAATGATGCTGAGCCAATAGGTGGAGTTTTTTATATTGATAATAATCTTACAGATACAATTTTTCCATCTAAACTAACCCTTGGAAATCACAAATTATCTTACTCTTACACAGACTCGCTAGGGTGTACTAATTCAATCGATAAAGTAATTCAAGTATTGGAAGCGCCAACAGCTAATATGTCTATTACTCCTATAACTGGTCAAATAGATAGTTTAATAACTTTTACTAATTTATCCTCAGGATTTGTAAATAACACATGGAGTTTAGGTGATGGTTTTTCTATCAGTGAAGAAAATTATTTTACATATTCCTATCCAGAATTTGGTCAGTATTATGTTGAATTAACTGTATTTGGAGCTAATAACTGCTCTGATAATATTTCAAATTACGTAACAGTATATCCTACATATTCTGTATATATTCCTAACTCATTTAGCCCTGATTTAAATTTGATTAATGAGAGTTTTGCTCCAATTGGAATTGGAATATATAATTATGAGATTGAAATTTATAACAGGTGGGGAGATCCAATTTTTAAATCTGAAAATAATCCATGGTTTGCTAATGATGTTATTCAAGGATTATACCTATATACTATAAGGTTAGAAGATTATAATGGTAGACCTTACAAATATCAAGGAACTGTTAGAGTTATACGATAAATGAATATTACTCTAAGAAAAGGAATTAAAGAAGATTTACCTCAGGTTTTAGCACTTATAAAAGAACTTGCTGAATATGAAAATGCTCTTGATCAAGTTGAAGTTACTTTAAATCAATTAGAAAAAGATGGTTTTGAAGGTAATCCTTTTTATTATTTACTGATAGCAGAACTTGATAATCAAATTATTGGTGTTTGTTTTTATTTCATAAGATATTCAACTTGGAAAGGTAAAGTACTTTTTCTGGAAGATTTTGTTGTTAAAGAAGAATATAGAAGAAAGGGAATAGGAGGGATGTTATTTAAAGAAACTATCAGTATCTCTAAAAATGAAAATTTGGATGGTTTACACTGGCAGGTTTTAGATTGGAATATTCCAGCTCTTAATTTTTATAAGAAATATAATGCAACTATTTCTTCAGCTTGGTTGAATGGTAGGTTAAATAAAGAGCAGATAAATAATATAAAAGATTTAGTTTAGTTCTTTCCTTTTTCAAGAATAAAGGAAAATGTTGATCCTACATCAACAGTACTTCTAACATTAATTGTTTGCTGGTGAGCCTCGATTATATGTTTAACAATGGCAAGGCCAAGTCCTGTACCGCCTATCTCTCTAGATCGATTTTTATCAACCCTATAGAATCTTTCAAATAATCTATTTAGTGCTTCTTCGCTTATTCCAATACCATCGTCTGCAACCTCAATAAGCATCTTATCAGTCATATCAAAAAGACGAACATTGGTGACTCCATTATTTTTGCCGTATTTGATGGAATTACTTATTAAATTCATAAAAACTTGTTGAATTTTATTTCTATCAGCATAAACTATTTCAGAATTTGATTCTTTAGATAATTTTAAGGAAATATTCATATTATTAGCTTTCATCTCTAACTGATCAAAAGCTTCGTTTATAATTTCAACAATATTAAAATCATCAAGATCTAGTACATCTTCATTAGTTTCAAGTTGAGATATTACTTCTAAATCATCAACAATATTAATCATCCTATCCACACTAAGATTTGCTCTTTTAAGATATTTTAAATTTACATTTTCATCTTGAAGTCCTCCATCAATTAAAGTTTGTATGTATCCTTGAATATTAAAAATTGGTGTTTTTAACTCATGAGATACATTTCCTATAAATTCTCTTCTATAGTTCTCATTTTCTTTCATTTTTATTAATTCCTCTTCTTTTTGATCAGCCCACTGCTCTGCTTGAATATTTACATTTTCTAAATTTAAATCAGAAATGTTTGATGTTCCTTTAAACTTATAGATGTTCTTATATATAATTTTTATTTTTTCATAGAACTGATATTTTAAAAGGTAATAAGTAGCAGAGAAGTAAATAATAAATAAAGCGGATCCAACAAAAATTGGATTAAAAAGAGTCGATAAATAAGAATAAAGAATAATAAAAAAAGAAATGATTAAACAAATCAATATAGCAAATTTTAATGGAGTGTTTATTTTCATTAGATATCAAATTTGTAACCAATACCTTTAACTGTTTTAATATGATTGCTTCCAATCTTTTCTCTAATTTTTCTTATATGAACATCAATTGTTCTATCTCCTACTATGGCATCTTTCCATATTGTAGTTATAATTTCTTCCCTAGTAAAAACTTTACCTGCAATGGTCATTAAAAGATATAAAAGATTAAATTCTTTTCTGGCAAGATAGATTTCTTTGTTTGAATATAAGAGTTTATGAGTTGATTTATTTATGTTTATTTCGCCAATGCTAATTGGAGAATTTGTTTCGTTAGTCTTTCTTTTTCTCTTAAGAATTGCATTAACTCGACTAACAAGTAATTTTGGTTTAATAGGTTTTGTAATATAATCATCAGCTCCAGCAGAGAAGCCAGCAAGTTCAGAATAATCTTCACTTCTTGCTGTTAGAAATAATATTAAAACATCATCATTTTTTTCATTTTTTCTAATATTTTCACAAACTTCAATTCCATCCATTTCTGGCATCATCACATCAAGTATAATAAGATCAGGATTAAACTTTTCAAGTATTTTTAATGCTGATTTCCCATTACTGGCAGTTTTAATTTTATAACCTTCTTTTATTAAATTGTAAGAAAGGAATTCTAAAATATCTTCCTCATCATCAACTAGTAAAATTCTGCCTTTATCTATCATTTTATAATATTATAAAAACAAATTTAGATAATTAGATATACTAATTAATTTTTTCTTATCCTTTATTTATAATATTTAACAATTACTTAATATTTTGATAAATATTTGTTTACAGATTTATATAATTATCCATTTAAGTTTACAGTAAAAAAATAAACCTTAACAATTACTTAACATTAGCTTAACAAAATATTAAAGAATAAGGTAAATGCATACTTTATTTTTGTCAAAAATTATAACTATGAATAATACAAATACAAATAAGACTCTTGATTTATCATCAGTAGTTTATCTTACTTTAATGATAGTAGTTTTCTTTATTAATCTTTAGAACATATACTTTTAAAAATTGAAAAAATTATTTAAGTCCTTTAGTTTTCCTGATGTTCTATGGTTCCCTAAAAGTGAGCATTCGTTTTTAGCATTTATATGTGTTTCCTTTATTGCAGTAATGTTTATTACTCCATATCCACAATATGCAATGTGGGCTGGTTTTCTTTTTGCTGCTTATGCTGCTATTGCTAATGATAGCATTCAGACAATTGGAACTTTTATTGCATCCAACCAAGATAAGAAATGGTGGGTTTTATGGATTTTTATTGGTGGTATTTTCTTTTTTACAATGTTTTACAGTTGGGTCACTCTTGGTGGTGATGTTAGTCATGGTAGATTAACCTCTAAGGGTTTTGAAATTGCACCCACTGAATTTCACTTTTTACAAATTGCTGCCCCAATTTTTCTTTTAATTCTTACTAGATTAAGAATGCCTGTTTCTACAACATTTATTCTTCTTACATCATTTGCTGCTACTCCTGCAGCAGTTGGTGGTGTCCTTGCTAAAAGTATGAGTGGGTATATATTGTCTTTTTTAATGGGTTTAATTTTCTTCTTAATTGTTGCAAAAGCTTCAAAAAAGTATTTTGTTGGAGAAGCAAAATTTGTATGGACAATTGCTCAATGGATTACTTCAGGAACATTATGGTCTGTTTGGTTAATGCAAGACGCTGCAAATATTGCAGTATATCTTCCTAGGAGTCTAAATACGGGTGAATTTATCGGATTTACTTCTATTGTGGTAATTGGACTGGGATTATTACTTTATTATAAGGGTGGTAGAATTCAAAAAATTGTTACTGAGAAATCTGTTGTAACGGATGTTCGTTTTGCTACACTAATTGACTTAATTTATTGTATAATTCTATTTTACTTTAAACTTCATAGTAAGGTTCCTATGAGTACTACTTGGGTGTTTATTGGTTTATTAGCTGGTAGAGAGCTTGGTATGGCATTAATGAAAACTGGTGAAAACTCATTATCAAAGAGTATAATGCTTGGCTTAAAGGACATGATTTATGCCTTATTAGGTTTAATTATATCAATAGCTATTGCTATTGGAGTAAATGATCAATTAACAGTTGCTTCAATGTTCAGTACTATTCCTGAGGAATTTGCTGCTGGATTTGTTAAGTTCTTCTCTAGAATTGGATTTTAAATTTCCTTATCTTTGCAAAAAATAATAATTATGAAAAAAATAATATTAACACTTTCTTTAATAGTTTCTTCTATAAGTCTCTTTGCTCAAGGTACGCCTCATGTAAAAGTATTTAGCAATTTTAATTATGACATTGATGCAGACCCTGAGTATGCATTTATGGAATTTGAAGTTAAAAGAGCTTATTTTGGATATGGTTATAAACTAGCCGATGGGTTTACTGCTAAGGTAACTTTTGATGTTGGTAAAAATAGTGCAGGTAGTAATTATACTGCATTCTTAAAAATTGCGTCTCTTAGCTGGCAAGCTTCTGATAAACTTAACCTTTCATTTGGAATGATTGGAAGTAAAAACTTTAAGTTTATGGAAAAAGCATGGGGTAAAAGATATATTTATAAATCTTTTCAAGATCAAAATAAATGGGCAAGTGCTGCTGATGCTGGTGCTAATTTAACTTACAATTTGTCTGATAACTTGATTATTGATGCTCAAATTTTAAATGGTGAGGGATATAATAGTTTACAGGGGTCTGATGGATTAATGAGAGGTGGTGCTGGTTTAACTTTTAATGCAAATGATATCTCTCTAAGAGTCTCTAGAGATATTGTTCCAAGAACAATGTATTCTGATGATTATGAATCTCAGTACATCAATACTTTTGCTATGTCTTATTCAGCTTATAATTTATCTCTTGGTGGAGAATATAACCTTAGAGAAAATACTTCTAATGTCATTGATAATACGAGCTCTGCTTTTTCTGTATATGCTAATTTTGATATTGGAAATGGAGTTTCTTTATTTGGGAGATATGATTTATCTGAATCAGAAGATGCTAACGAAGACCAATGGAATATTGATAATGAAGGAGAATTAACTATTATTGGTGTTGAAAAGCAAATGACAAAAGGAGTTAAGGTAGCTCTTAATGTACAATCTTACAAAGCTGCTACACTTGAAGGAGCAGCTGAAGCAGAGGCTGTTAATACACTATACTTAAATCTTGAATATAAGTTCTAATCATTTTCTTAAATACTAAAAATAAAAGGGCCAGTTTTACTGGCTCTTTTTTTATTTTAAATCTTTTAATTTTGCAATATGAAGAAAATTTTAGTTCTTATAGTATTCCCTTTTATTTGTTTTTCTCAAAATAGTTTAAATATGAATTTACTTGGAGAATATGATTATCCAAATTCTCAAGGTAATGATATATGGGGCTGGGTTTCTCCAGATGGTAGTGAATATGCTCTTGTTGGTCTTACTGACGGCTTTTCAGTTGTAAATGTTACAGATCCTTTAAATCCATCAGAGGAGTTTTTTATAGCAGACTTAAACTCAATTTGGAGAGATGTTAAAACCTGGGGGCATTTTGCATATGTAACAACAGAGGAAGATGCAGGTCTTCTAATTGTCGATCTCAGTGATATGACAGGAAATACTTACTATCATAAAACGGTTTTTAATAATCCAAATGGATCTAGTGTTGAATTCTCTGCTGCACATAATATTTATATTGATGAGAATGGAATTGCTTATATTTTTGGTGCATCTTCCAATACAAGTAGTTTTCCTACAAATGGCGCAATATTTTTAGATTTAACTATTGATCCTATAAATCCAACTTATGTTGGTGAGTGGGATGATTATTACGTTCACGATGGAATGGCAAGAGGAGATACTCTGTATTTAGGATGTATTTATGAAGGAGATATGTATGTAGTAGATGTTTCCGACAAAGCAAATCCTCAAAATTTAGGTAATATTTCTACACCAAATAATTTCACTCATAATGCTTGGGTATCCGATAATGGAAACTTTGTCTTTACTACTGATGAAAAGCCTGATGCATATATTGGATCATATGATATTTCAGATTTAAATAATATACAGGAAGTAGATAGAATTCAATCAAATCCTGGTTCTAGTTCAATTCCCCATAATTCACATGTAGATGGAAATTTTTTAATTACTTCTTACTATAGAGATGGAACAGTTGTTCATGATATTACAAATCCTGATCATTTAGTTGAAGTGGCTTATTATGATTCTTACTCTGGCTCTGGTAACGGTTATGATGGGTGTTGGGGAACATATCCTTTCTTGCCTTCTGGAAATATAATTTCATCAGATAGAAACAGTGGTAGTAATAATAATGCTAGATTGATGATTTACTCAAGGGAATTTCAACAAGCATGTTATATAAATGGTAATGTATATGATAGTAGTACTGGCTTAGCAATTGCTAATGCTTCAATAGATATTATATCTATTTCAAATACAGCAAATTCTAATTTACTTGGTTTCTATCAATCTTCTGTTTTAGACTCTGGGAATTATCAGATAGTTTTTTCAGCTTTTGGATATGAAAATGATACCATTACTACTAATTTCAATAATGGAATTACAACAACTGTTGATTCTTATTTAACTCCAAATTGTTTTACGCCAAAACCAGATAGTTTACATGTCTTTGATGTTATTGATACAAGAGTTAAGATAGGGTGGAGGAATATGAATTCTTTAGAGTGTAAAGTGTTAAAGTATTATGTTAGGTTTCGAGAATTAGGATCTCCATCATGGACAACAAAATCAGCAGGAGCTGGTAGTGGTCTATGTAATTTTGGTTTAAATACTACAGTTAAACAATTAATTAATCTTCAGGCTAATACCACATATGAAATTAAAATGAAAGCATTCTATTGTGGCGGTTTATCATCAGGATATTCTTCCCCAATTCAATTTACTACAGCAGTTCAATGTCCTTCAATGAACGCACTCTCTGTAAGCACTTTTAACAATAACCCATCTAAGGCAAGATTTAGTTGGGATACTTCAGCAGCATATGTTTTTGCAAGAGTTAAGTATCGTATTGATACTACTGGATCTATTTGGGAAAATGTTGGAGGATTTGGTATTTATTATCCTACATTTTCAATTAATATATTTAATTTAGAATCAAGCATGAGCTATAGAGGTCATGGAAGATTATTCTGTGATTCTAATATAACTGCCTATAGATCGCCAAGCTGGACTAATCCTCCAATATATTGGACTCAACCTGGCTCGCCTATAAAACTTGGTGGTGGCTCTGTTTTCGAGACCTTAGAAATTTTTCCTAATCCGTCAAATGGTATGTTTAATATTACTTTTTATTCTAATGAAATTGATGACTATAAAATTTCAATTAAAAATACTATTGGACAGGAATTGTCTTCAACAGTGTTAAAAAATGTTGTTGGAGAGGTAAATAAAATAATTAATATTGAAAATTTTAGCCCCTCTGTTTACATAATTGAATTAACAAATAATACTTATTCAATTACAAAAAATCTAATTATAAGATAGTTTAAAATTCTTGGTTAGAATCTTCTGAAACATCATCATTTTTAATCTTTGATCTTTTAGAGTTTGATTTAAAGTTTAGTTTTCCAAATGTATATTTAAAACTTATTCCAATAGAAGTAAATTTACTTGTTCTCTCAGATATTTGATTAAAATTATCTCCACTTAAATCAGTAGTCCATATTTTGTTGCCATTTTTAGCAAAAGGCTCAACAAGTCTTATGCCAATAGATCCTCTTTTATTTTTAAATTCTTTTTTAATTCCAAAGCTCATCATTGAAAAGCTTGTTGATGTTCCTTGAAGGGTTTGTGATGGAGACCTGGCGAAACCAAAACCTTCTGCCTTCCAATTGTTTTTTAGTTTAAGAGAAATTCCAAAATTGTAATTGTATAGCATAGCAGTTCTATTTTCACTTGCCAAACTATTATCTTCAGCCTCATAGTTATAAAGGTTAAACCCTCCTCTTAAAGTCAGCTTATTAAATCGTATAGATCCATAGTAATTAAAACCAATACTTGTACTACTTCCAATATTTTCATATGTCGTTATTGAAATATCATCTTGTATTCTTAAAAAGGACTCAATTAGATCGTCACTTTGTTTATAATATACATAATAGCTTCCTTGGTATTTTTTTTCAAAGCTATTATACCCAAATTCAAGCTGTTTTGTTGTAGATGGTGTTAAATCTGGATTACCAACAGTAATGTTTTTATTATTTGTAATGTTTGTATTTGTATTTATATAGTTACTACTAGGTCTAGATATTCTTGAGCTATAGCTTAATTTAAAACTTTTACCCATACTTAACTTTTTTGAAAAAGTTAAATTTGGTAGTATATTATCGTAATTTTTTGAAAATGGCTCCTCAGAGTTTTTTTTCCAATTTCCTTCAATGTTCGTGTGTTCGTATCTTGTACCAACCTTTAAACTAAAATCACTAGGTAAATTAATATTTGTAGATAGATATAATGCATTAACTGTCTGTATATAATTAAATATTTCATTTGGAAAAATAAAACTACTACTGTCCGAATCAGTCTGATAATCCATTTCTTGATCTCTAATTATCATTTTTCCACCTATCTCAACAATATGATCATTTATTGGATGTGTGTAATCAAGTTGAAATGTATGTTCAAAGTTTAGTTCGTTGTTAATATTTTTTCTATTAATAAGGTTATCATATTCACTGATATCAGTAACATTTTCTCTTATTCTACTACCTAATTGATAGGAAAGGCTTAGTTCTTTTTCTTCGTTATCTTCAAATGTTTTGGTGTATTCAGTGTTCCAACTAACATTATTTCTAGCACTTGTTGATTCTAAATAAGAATTGTAATTATAGTTCGTATCAATTCCATTATAATCAACTGTTGTTGTGTTTTCAGATGGTGTGTTTCTACCTCTAAAATTTATATCAGATGAAATAGAATTGTATGCATTTATATCATAATACATGTTTATACCAGTGCCATATCCAATCCATTGACTCTCACTAACTCCATCATTTGATAAAAAATTGGTATCACCATTTTCATCCCAATCCTCTCTAAAATATGAGGTGTTTCCTTCTCTAGGCCAGCTATACCAAGCATTTCCTCTAGCAGATAAACTAAAACGCCCTTTTCCTAACGTTAGGTTAAAGCCATTCTTATTATTTCGTGTTCCAAATGAACCATCAATAGATGCTTTATAACCATCAATAATTTTTTTCTGAGTGATTATATTAACAATTCCGGCTTCGCCTTCACCATCATATTTTGCACCAGGGGAGGTGATAATTTCAACGCTCTTTACTTCATCAGCAGGAATCATTTGCAAAGCACTTGCTAAGTCTCCAGTTAGAAATGAAGATGCTTTTCCATTTAAAAGAAATTTTATTTGTTTGGAGCCTCTTAACTCAACATTACCTTCAAAATCTACGGACAACATAGGAGCTTTTCTTAATACATCAGTCGCATCTTCGTTAGCACCATTATCATCATTTTCAGCATTATATATTATCTTATCAAGTTTAGATTCATAAACAGGCTTTTGTTCATCAATAGTAATTTCTGAAAGCATTTCCGAGCTAACTTCAAGTTTTATATCCTTCAAATTAATATCAGGATCTTTTTTTGTTAACTTAAATTCAATATCTTTAGGTTTATACCCTAAGTAATTTATTTTTAAAATATATTCACCTGTTAAAACTCCAGATATAGAAAATTTTCCATTTTGCCCGGATATTGTTCCTTCAATTACTTTGTTCCATTTTGCATTTGTAATGCTAATATTGGCATACTCCAATCCTTCGCCTGTCTTTGAATCAATGATTTTACCGCTAATATTTCCTCTAAAATATGACGATTTATTTTTCTTTCCAAAGCCTGAGAAATCTACAGAACCTCCTTTCCCTCCACCTCTCTGTCCAAATGTAACTAATGGTATTAAAAAAAGTATTAAAATATATTTTTTCATTATAAATTTTTTTGCAAATATATAGCTTTTGAATAAAAAAGCTATACAAAGTTATTTAAAGAGTAATTAGATTTTATAACTCATTCCAAAAAGTGATTTCTCCTTAATAATTTCTGCTACTCCTTTAGGCACCATTTCTTCCCAGGTACCAGATTCACATGCTTTAATCTTTTTTAAAACTTCTCTAGAGTAAATATTAAGTAAATCAGGATTATAATCTAAATCTTCTATTCTTTTATTGTTAAATAAATACTTATAAATAGATTTAGCTCTTGGATGAATAGTAATGTTTTTACTATTTAAGAGTTCTTTTGAAGTATCTGATTTATAAGGATATAAATAAATTTTAATATCCCTTGTCAGCATTATACCAAATGCTTCCATTATTCCACCATTAAGATTCCTGTAATATTTTTCCTCAAACATTTCTATTAGGTTATCTACTCCAACTATAAAACCTAATCTAGCAGATGTGTATCTTGATAAGTATTCACAGAGTTTGTAATACTTTTTATAGTTTGATATCATCACTGTATATCCTAAAGAGCATAAAATGTCGGCTCTGTCTAGAAAATCTCTTTCATCTAGCTCTCCATCAGACATTAGATTTGATAATGTTATTTCAAATAGTAATTGAATATTATTTTTATCAACCTTTTTATTTTCTTTAAAACGATTTAAGCCTTCAGTTAACATATCAATATTAACTTTTGTTACTGGTCTAAAACTACCTCTAAGAGTTAGGATGTTCTTTTCAAATAATACATCAGATGGATATTTGTTTTTGCCCTGTGGAGTGAAAATAACAGCATTAGTCATTCTCTCTTTTACTAAAGTTAGACTCAATAATCTATTATCTATATCTTCAAAATCAGGACCTAAAACTTCAACCATGTCAATCTCAAAATTATCTCTTGAGAGATTATCAAACAATTGGGTTAAAATTAATTTTGGATCACTTTCATTGTAGCATCCATACATTAAATTAGTTCCAATTACGCCTATTGTTTCTTGCTGTAATTTAGCTTCTTGATCTTTTAGTCTAACATGAATTAAAAAATCATTAGGCTTTTTTTTAGGGTCAAGCTGAAATCTTAGACCAATCCATCCATGGCCTTTGTTTGTTTTCTTGTAATTTATTGTTGTTACTGTATCCGCAAAAACAAAATATTTTGTTTCTTTATGGTGTTTTCTATCAAGTCTTTCCTCCAATAAATCATATTCCTGGTTAAGCATTTTGTTTAATCTTGACTTACATACATATCTTCCGTCATCTTCTTTGCCATAAATTGCATCAGAAAAATCTCTGTCGTATGCAGACATTGTCTTTGCTATAGTTTTTGAGGCACTTCCTACTCGGAAAAATTGCCTAGCAACCTCTTGACCAGCACCAATCTCAACAAATGATCCATAAATTGATTTGTCTCGATTTATAGATTTTGCTTTTTGTCCAGCTGTTAAAACAATTTGTTTACTCATTACTGAATGTATTTAATAACAAAACTAATTAGATATTTTGATAAATGATAATTTTAGAAGTAATATTATTGTTTTATTATGTATAATTTTACATAATTATTTTCACTTATGAAAATCACTTTTTTAGGAACAGGAACATCTCAAGGAGTACCAGTAATTGCATGTAAGTGCGAGGTATGCCTTTCAAAAAATTTAAAAGACAAAAGATTGCGTTCATCAGTATTGATAGAATTTCAAAATAAGACTATTGTTATTGATACAGGACCTGATTTTCGTCAACAGATGTTAAGAGAGAGAGTAGAGAAACTAGATGCAGTTTTATTTACTCATGCTCATAAGGATCATGTTGCTGGTTTAGACGACATACGATCTTTTAATTTTCGTTCGAAAAAGCCAATGGATATTTTTTGTACTAATGTTGTGCTAAGTGCTCTTAGAATGGAATATTCATACATTTTTTCTGAAAAAACTTATCCAGGTGTACCCAAAGTTAATGTAAATATTATTGAAAATACTAACTTTTTTGTTGATGATATTGAGATACAGCCCATTCAGGCATTACACTATAAACTACCAGTTCTAGGATTTAGAATTAAAAACTTTGTTTATCTAACAGATTTGAGTGAAATTAATTCAACTGAAAAAATAAAAATGATAAATGCTGATGTTATTGTTTTGGATTCTCTCAGAAAAGAACCTCATTTATCTCACCTTTCATTAGATGAATCAATAGCTCTTATAAAAGAATTGAAACCTAAACAGGCCTACTTAATTCATGTTAGTCATTTAATGGGTTTACATGATAAGGTTAACTCTGACCTTCCCACCAATATTCATTTATCATATGATGGGTTACAACTAAATATATAATTTTTATAAAAAAAAGTTATATTTTATTTATATTTGCAATTATATTATATTTGAAAAAACTAATTCATCATGAAGAACACTTTTTTATTATCATTCCTTATCTTTTTTGCTTTTAATTCATTTGCTCATAAACATACTCATGATGATGAGTATGAGGTTAGGTATATTAATGAGAGTATGCAATTGAATAATCAAATTCAAGAAAATCTAAGAAATAATTCTCCTTGGCAAAGCTTTTTATCTAATTATCCAGAATGGTTTACATACTTTAATGAGTATAATTATAAACCTCACAGAGCATTTGGTTCTCCAATTACTTTATCAAATGGATATTCTTCTGAGGAAAGGTTTTTAAGTTTTGTAAATACTAATTTAAATGATTTTAATATTCCTCAAGATATTGTTTTGTCAAGAAAAACGGAAAATGATAAATACATAAACCTTGATTTTACTCAGTATTACAATAATCTTGAAATTATTGATAGTAGACTTTATGCTAAGTTAACTTTAGATAATAAGCTTGTTGCATTTGGACTTGATGTTTTTTCAGATATTTCACTAGATGTAATTCCAACTATTTCAGAATCAATGGCAATTGAATCTGCTTCTGAAAATATCATTTCTTCTATCACTAAAAAATTTGTTGAAGACAACTTAAAAATATTACCAATTCCTTTTAATGGTAAATATGATTTTCATCTTGTATATGTTGTTAGAGTTTCTACTCAATTGTCTTTTGGTCCTGCAAATTATATATGCTATGTAGATGCGAATAATGGAAATTTATTAATGAGAATGAATACAGTATTATATGAAGCTCCTGCTCAAGCTAATATTCATGTTGAAGGAGAAGTTTATAGTACACATCCATTTAACCCTTCATCTGTAGAAGATCTAATAAATTTAAGAGTACAGAAAGGAGGGGGGAATTATTATACTGATTCTCTAGGAAATGTTAATGTTCCAGGGACAGGTAGTGCTACATTTTCACTAGAAGGTTTATTTGCTGAAGTTCAAACAAATGGAGGTATTCCTTCTTTTAATAGTCAATTATCTAATGCTAATGTAAGTTTTGATAATTCTAATTCTACAATTCAAGAAAGAACTGCATTTTATTCTGTAAATAAGATTCATGATCATTTAAAATCTGTATTTCCCACATTTACAGGTCTTGATTATGCATTGGAAACAAATATTGACGTTCAAGGAAGCTGTAATGCATATTATGATGGAACAATTAATTTCTTTGCTGAAGGTAATGGCTGCAATGCTACTGCAAAAATTCCTGATGTTGTTTACCATGAATATGGTCATGGCATTAATAACTACAGATACGGTTCTGGTATGTGGAATGGTGGTTTGAATGAAGGTTATGCTGATATCTGGGCTATATCATTAACAGAAAGTCCTGTTCTTGGCTTTGGGTGGGATATTACTGATCCGTCTGTTTATGTTAGAAGATATGATCAGGATAGAAAAGTTTATCCACAAGATTTAGTTGGTGAGGTTCATGCTGATGGTGAAATTATTGCTGGTGCCTTTTGGGATACCTATTTAAATCTTAATGATATGCAACAGATGTTAAATTTGTTTAAATATACCTTTGATGGTGCTCCTGATGGACCTAATGGAACAGAAGGGATTATTTACACAGATGTTTTAGTTGAAGTTTTATTTGCTGACGATAATGATGCTAACCTTACTAATGGTACTCCAAATGATTTAGCTATCATACAAGCTTTTGCATTACATGGAATCACTTTGCTTTCAAATGCAGTAATTGCTCACTCTCCGGTTTCTTTGGCTCCGGGTAATATTGCTATTAATATAAGTGCTAATATCTCTGCTACTTATTCTTGGGCACTCTCAAGCGCCAACTGTTTCTACAGGGTAAATGATAACCAAAATTGGAATTCCTTGTCTATGACTCCAAATGGAAATAATTTTACAGCAACAATTCCAGCACAAACAAATGGTAATATTGTTGCTTATTATATTTCGTTAACTGATAACTATGGTTTTGAATCTGGTATTAACCCACAAGAATCGAACATAGTTCCTCTTAAAGATGCTAATCTTCCTTACTTTACAATGGTTGGATTTGAGCTATATAATGAAGAAGATTTTGATTTTAATGTTGGTTTTTGGCAAACTGGTGATCCGTCAGATAATGCAACAACTGGATTATGGGAAATTGGTGCTCCTATAGGATCTTATGATGATCCAAGTTCTTTATCTGGAATTGTTCAAACTGCCACTCAACATACTCAAAATGGCTATGCCTGTGCATTTACAGGAAATGCATCATCTATAAACGATGGTATAGGCACAAATGATGTTGATGGAGGTCATACAACTTTATATTCTCCATATTATAATTTAAGTTCATATATAAATCCTGCTTTTACATATTGGAGGTGGTATACCAATAATCCGTCTAGTGGAGCTAATCCTGGTGCAGACTGGTGGCAAGTTTTAATAACTGATGATGGAGTAAATTGGGTATATGTTGAGAATACATTAAGTTCAGATTTAAGTTGGAGAAGAAATGCTTTTAGAGTTAAAGATTATGTAAATC